>Ga0302179_10000217_pt1 | contig 44105 bp, 45 predicted proteins | sample I_Palsa_E3_1_FD_198788 | JGI IMG/M metagenome (GOLD analysis project Ga0302179, IMG submission 198788) | Peat permafrost microbial communities from Stordalen Mire near Abisko, Sweden - I_Palsa_E3_1 | ecosystem: Environmental > Terrestrial > Soil > Palsa > Peat permafrost | place: Sweden...
TCGCCAACATAATTCTCTTTTCCGAATTTTATGGTCTTATACAATCCGCCGTCTTTCAGCAATAATACCGGTATGATACGGACCTGGCTCATCGGCTTTTTATAAGCTTGAAAAATTTTCCAGCACTTTCATCCCGAATTTATGGCTTTTTTCAGGGTGGAACTGGGTACCGAAAATATTGTCTTTACGAAAGGCGCAGACGAATTCATAACCGTATACCGTTGTAGCGGTCACTTCCTGCTGCTGCCGGAATTCAAAATGGTAGGAGTGGACGAAATAGAAGCGCGGGTCTTCGGGGAGACCAGCCCATAGGGGGTTTTCGCCTTTGATGTTGATTTCCCGCCAACCCATATGGGGGATTTTCAAGCCGTTCAGGCCTGGGGCGGCAGGGGTGCCGGGGCCAGGGGCGGGGATGCCGGCGCTATCGCGGAACCGTATCGTGTCCGCATCCACCCATCCCAAGCCGTCCGTATCGCCTTCTTCGCTATGAGCGGTCATTAGCTGGGCGCCGAGGCAAATGCCCAGGATCGGTCTTTTCTCCCCGAGGACCAGCCGGTCCAGCAGCTGTTTCAGGCCGCTGGCGTGCAGGTTCTCCATCCCTCTTTTAAAATGTCCTACTCCGGGCAGGATCAGCCGGTCCGCGCTTTCAATCGAGGCGGCATCGGAGGTGATCTGCGCTTCGACACCAATGCGTCTGCACATGTTTTGGATAGAAGTGAGGTTACCCAGGCCGTAATTTACTATTGCCAGCATTATTTTACGGGGAAAATGGTTCGGTATATCTTTTTGAACGGCGCCAGAACGGGATAGCGCAGATCGATCGGCTTTTCGTAGTCGAACGCATAGTGGCTCCGGGGCTTGTCTTTTATAATGGCGTCGAATTCGGCTGCGGAAAGCCCCAGCTTTTTGAGCACAAATTCATAATCGATCTTAAACTGTTTTGGGTCATAGATCGGTTTGGCCAATTCTTCCAGGGCCTCGGCCTTTGTCATCTGGCCGCCGAAAATGAGATCGGAAAGATGGGCTTTTCGTTTATCGATCTTAAATTTTTCAGGAAGGATATATCCCTGGTAGAAGCGGGTCCAGACGCTCTCGTAGTGTTTGCCGCCATAATCCCGCCAGCCCAGCTCGGTTTGTATCAGTTGCTTGACCTGCTGTTTATTGTATTCGACATAGTTGATCATCGAAACCGATCTGACGCCCATGACCTCCTGGTAATATCTTTTGACCCTGGCATTGGAAAAAGGGAAGGTCTTTAACGGCAGGGTCCCATAGGCTTTATGGATGGACTTTATATTGATATGATCGCTTTTGGAATGTATCCAGCTTTTTGGCAGGGTGTTTTCGGTTTGGATATTGGTGCCGTTCAGAAAGTATTTGACCTTTTTTTCCCCTGCCAGCCGGTACAGGGTGGCAAAGATGGCATGGTCCGTAATTGCTTCGATGTCTACTACGGAGGCTTTGAGATAAGCCAGCTGGAGGTCGCGGAACTCATTCCAGTTGATCACATAGGTAAACAGATCGAACCCAAGCCGGCTGATGATATTTTCGATATTCATGACGGCGAGCTCGGAATTCCAGCCGTTGTCAAAATGGACGGCCAGCGGGCGAAGGCCAAGTTTTTTCGCCAGGTAAGCGACATAGGTGCTGTCGACGCCGCCGCTCAGCCCCATGATACAGTCGTAAGGCTGGCCTTTGCCCGCCTCCTTTATTTCGGCGGCAAGGCCTTCCAGCAGGCGCCAGCCTTCTTCACCAGTGTGCAGCCCGGCCCCGGCCTTTTTGTATTCGTAATAGTAATTGGAAATTCCGTTGCTGTCGAAGCTGATATCCGGGTCGGCAATGGTATCCATGACCGAAACGACGCATTGTTGATAGGGTCTGTCCTGCTTATACATTTAAATGCTTTTTTCGGTATGCCTCAAATTTATCATTTCGGATGTAACCGTTGTAGGGATGTTCATGGGTATATCTTACGAATAAATGCCGGGCTTCCGGCGGAAATTGTTTGATGAGCTTTGCCGGATTGCCGCCTATCACGCAATATCCGTCGGGGAAAGATGTATTGACAACCGAGCCGGCCCTTACTACCGTAAAATCGCCCAATATCACGTCGGGCAAAATAACAGCGTTCATTCCTATCCAACAATATTTTCCGATCCTGACTTCACCTATTTTATGCTTTCTGAAATCCAGCAAATCATGATTCGAGCTGATAATACCCACATTTGGCGCGATACCCGTGTAGTCGTCGATATATACCTTTCCTATTGCCTGAATGTAGCAACCGTTGGCATAGCCGGGCGCCGTATCGATACCGACATAAATATTTCTGGGATAGATGATCTCGCTGGTAAAGTGGACAGGCCAATACGCATGACGATTGATCCCTAAGACCTTTTGAAAAAACCACATCCTGACCGTGATCGGATTTATATGGTTCCGGGTAAGATATACGGGTTTTAAAAGGTGCTTTATCAGAAATGCCACAGTTTTTCTTTTCGACGACCCTACAATATATTTTATCTTTCTAAACACTCCCATCCGGGAATACAAGATCTTTTCTTCAGGAGTAAAAAAAGGCATACACGTTAAATAAGTTTTCTACTTGTTTTATAAACCGATCATATCCGCTGCAGCTTGCTGCTTATAGCGTCGCACATTTCCCCGACATTCTTAAATCCACCTACTTCTCCCGACATAAACCGGATGCTGAATTTTTTCTCGATTTCAACGATCAGCATGATATGGTTCAGCGAGTCCCATTCAGCAATGTCATGAGCGGTGGTCTCCCTGCCGAGAACGATGGCGGAGTTCTCCAGTACATCGACAAAAACCTCGTTCAGCCGGTCAATTATTTTGTCCGTTGTCATAAATCGTTTTTTTTATAAAAGTCTCGTCCGGCTTCCAATTCCCGACATCAAAATGCCATCCGGCGGCGTCTTCCTCAAATTCCAATTCCCTAAACAGGTCTTTTACCAACCCGTTTTTCGGAGTGGGGATATATTGCCCGGTAATCGTTTTAATCCCGTTTTCAACAGCCACACCGATGATCTCACCCAGAACGAAATTCTCGACTTTTCGTTTGAGGACCCGACAGCTCATGATCCAGGTGTCGATAAACAAGGTTCCGTCGCCTTTATTTTCAAGAATGATCGCCGATATCAATCCGTGATCCCCGAATTTATCCCGTAGTGTAAAGGTCAGGGTAAAAAAATTTTTCGAAGCCAGCATTTTTTCCAGGTCATCTTCCGAGTAGCGGATCGTCCTTAAATTAAACTGATTGGAGCGTTGGGTCAACTGGGCCACCCTGGGCAGTGTAAAGGAATTAACCCGTTCTACATCGCATTCCATTCCCAGCTCCCTGAGATAGCTTTTTTCATCCGTAAAGCTCATCTTATATTTTTTCCTGTCGGCTTCTACCTGGTAAAGCGCCGTCCGGTCCTTGTCTTCTTTTGAAAATGACACGCTCTCAAACAGATTCTCACCCCTGAGGAAGCTCAAATATAAGGCCGGGTCATCCGGCAGGTCGGGAACGGTTATTTCCGGAATATGCTGTCTGACCATGTCCCGTTCAAAGGGATTGTCATCCAAAAATACCATGGAATCAAAGCCGATATCCAACACTTCTTTTATATACTTTATATTGTCGACTTTGTTTTCCCAGTTCGCTACGAATATGGCGATATCATCCAACCGCAGCACCATATCCGGATGCCGTTCAAAAGGCTCCCTTGCAATGCTTTCCGTGTTCTTGCTGCAAACGGCAAGGATGATCCCGCGTTCCTTCAGTTGCTTTGCGAGGTTTTGTACCTGCAGAAAAGCCTTTCCCAATTGATAATCTCCAATCTGTATTTTTTCCAGGCCATCATCGCCGATGATGCCGCCCCAAAGGGTATTATCGAGATCGAGAATGACACATTTTGTAAATCTGCCCGTAGCGGCTTTAACGATATCGAGAATATTTCTGGCAAGCACTACGTAAAAATCAGGTGAGAAGGCCAGATCTGCGCTTATATAAAACTTTTCATCCGTGGCGCCATGCGTCCCGGTTTGTGTGACGAGATAGCTCAGATCGCAAATAAAGAACCCGGCGTTGTTCTGGCTAAAGCCCATGAGATCAAAATTTATCTTTCTGAGCTGGTAGAGGAAAGACGCGGTAGTCTTATTGGAATAATTGCCGAACTCCCTGTCATCCAGTTCATTAAAATTGAGATAAATGACGGTTGCCCGGGTGTTGGCATTGATGACCGAATAAGCCTGTTCCACGAATTCCAGGTGATTGAGCGCGAATTCATGAACGGGTATACCTGACAACTTGTAGAACTGTCGTTTTAACTTACGGGTGCTTTGAAAAATAACGATAAAATCGGGGTTGAACGTGTAGAGCCCGGAGCTGGTATCGAAAATAAGCCTTTCAATCTGATCATAGTCCGCCTCAAAAATATCAAGGTCTATTTTTGCTTCGAATGCCCAGCCACGCAGAGCAATGCAAAATAGCTGGGTGGCGCTATCGCCCATCAAGGCCAGCCTGATGCGCTTAAAACCGGAATAATCCTTTTTTAGATTTTTCTTTATGGTATTAAAATCCGCCATCTAAAGCTATTTGCCAACTGATAATTTATTTAACCCGGCGACAAAGCCATAACCCAAAAATTGCCAAAAGCCGTAATCTGCCGCCCGATACATTTCGGCCGCTTTCCCGGGCGAATGGCGCAGGAATGTCGAAGTAATATATTTTGCCATATCCTTATGGGTTTCTCTGACAATTTCAGCAGCCTGCTCAGGATCGAGGGGGCAGGGGTTACAAAGGTATTTGAGCGTAACCAAAAAATACCTGAACCGGATAAAAGGGTCATTCCGTCTTTTGAAATCAATTTGTTCATCGTGTACCCGGTACCAGGTCACCCCATCCGGCATCAGGACGACATTTTGTTGCAACGATAGCCGGAGCCACATTTCGTAGTCCCCCTCGCCATGGGGGTTTGTAAAACCGCCGACTTCATCGTATGCCTTTCTTTTTATGATCGATGACAGGGGCGCCTTATGAAAAAGTTGGATCTTTTTTATGAAATGTCTTTCATATGCCTCTTTCGGATTAAGCATAAAGGGATAGATCCAATAGTCATCCTGTCCCAGGGAACAGAGGCCATATCCCGCATCGGGGAAGCGCTCCATCATATTTATCAGCACTTCCAGACCGGTAGGATATAAAAGGTCGTCTGAATCCAGGTATTTCAAATATTCTCCTTTGCTCCATTGCGCCGCCCTGTTCCTGTTTTCAAACTGGCCCAGGTTCTTCTCGTTGACATGCAGTTTTATTCTTTCATCCTTGCCGGCGAATGACCTTGCGATCTCTACCGTTCTGTCTGTTGAAGCATCATCAACGATCACGAGTTCAAAGTTATTGTATGTAGAAGCTAACACGCTTTCAATCGCATCGGCTATATATTTTTCCCTGTTATAGGCCGTCATCAGGACACTGACTAAAGGATGATCCATCGACTAATATTTAAAAGCCTGGGGTGGTTTTTTACAGATCCGCCGATATTGAACATCCAGGTTTTCTTCCCCTTTATTCACGGCCAGGTTGAATTTTCTGATCGTTCCTTTCAACAGCAGCCAATACCTGATATTAAATAAAAGCCATTTACCTCTTTCCGACCAGGAGAGTCCCGACTCTTTTGCCAGGATCTTTGCGGCGACCAGAACATTCCACAACACGGAATGCTGAAGTGCCGGTCTCAGGCCGAATATTTTAAATTCGAAATAAAAGACGGAAAAATACCTGGGCAGGATAAATTCCGGCAAATGATGATGATAATGATAGGTTATTGCCCCGCTGACATGCGCCAGGGTATATCCTTTCAGCAGCATTTCCCTGGCCCAGGAGATGTCTTCCGCAAAATCGATCGCGGGGAAGGGGTGTTCCAGCAGTATGTCCCGGCGGTAAGCGGAGGTTACGTTGTCCCAGCCTGTTATTTCTCTTTGCTCCGCGGGGCTCAGTTTTAGAAAATCCGCGGGATTATCATAGTGACAGAACCAGGTCCGATGGGCGGAAACGGGGCGAAACCACAATACGGGGTTTTTATCCGGCTCATGCGGTACCACCTGTTGTCCGCATACCCCTGCGACGCTGTCATTCGTAAAACCCTCCAGGAATAACTCCAGCCAGCGGTCGGATCCCGGAACGGCATCCTGGACCGTCATAACGATATATTCGCCCTTTGCCTCTCTTACTCCGAGATTGCGGGTTAGCCCGTGATTAAACTCTTCCGGTGGTATCCGGATCAACCTCACCGGGTACCGGCTGATTATCTCCAATGATTTATCCGTACTGCCGGAGTCTATTACTATGATTTCGGATCGGAGGAAAAAGGTCTGCTGCATCAGCTTTTGAAAGAGCCGATCCAGCCAAAAATCTCCGTTCTTTACGGGTATAATAATGGAAAACAGGATGTCAGCACTCACGACAATCGGTTAATACGCAAAATAGCGCTTCAGTTTCAGGAATGGGGTCTCGATATATTTATACGAGAGGGCGGCCACTCCTATCGTGGCGGCAAAACAAAATACCAGGAATACACCGGGCGACATATGGAATGACGGGAAAAATCTGCCGGCGATGGCCCGGTATACAAAGGGTATCGGCATATGATACAGGTAGATACCATAGCTGATCGCGCCCAGGTATTGTACCTGCCGGTTCCGCGTGATATAGCCCATCCAGCCTTTCCAGCCAAAAATGCTGACCAGCACGATGCAGAATGTACAGGCGCAAAGACCGATCTCCCGATAGAGGTGCCATAAAGGGGAATCCTCCCGGAAGAAGATCAGGACGACGATCAGGTGGAACAGGGTGATAACAAAAAGCAGGTGCCGGTTTTTCTGAAGCCAGTCGATCGCCGTCTGCCGTTTGACATACAGGCAGGCCAGGACAGCGCCGGCCCCCAGGGTATGGAAGTTGGTAAACGTGAAGGCCCCTACATTGGCATCGGTATAATTTACAGTGATCCAGGCCAGGGAAAAAGCGATCAAACCGGCAATGAGCGGCAGCCTTAGTTTCGGAGCACAGAATAACATGAGCCAGGGCCAGACCAGGTAAAATTGTTCTTCGACTCCCAGGGACCACAAATGAGCAAAGCAAAGGGCGTTCTGGCTTCCGATCTTATGGATCAGGAAATTCGGGGTGTAGGTAAAAAAGTAAGGGGTGAACTCGTCTTTCCACAAGTAGAGGGAAAGGTATTTTTTTGCCAGCCAGAAAAAGAGGATCAGCAGATAATAAATAGGAAATAAGCGCAGCACGCGACGGACCATAAAACTCTTAACGATCCCAAGCCGGGTGATCTTGTGATCATTTTCAAGGGTATTCAATAAGATCGTGGTGATGAGAAAGCCCGAGATGGTGAAGAAAATGGGTACGCCATACCACATGTAAGGGATCTCCACGGGCGAGAAATGAGCCAGCAAGGTCATAAAAACAGCGAATGTCCGGAGGGAGTCCAGTTCGGGCAGATGTTTCAGCTGTGGTTTTTCGGGTGGGGAGGTATGCGTCAAGGACGTTGAATTTTTAATCAGGCCTTTTTAAAATACGGTTGCGATAATAGCGGAAGAGGTGGCGAACGGAAAATATTTTATCGACGAAAGACATCCGGTCAAATCTGTTATACCGATTCAACGTTTCCCTCCTTTTCCGGTTGATGACCTTTTTCAAGGTGCCCGGCTGATCCTCGATGTGCATTTGTTTGTCCAGTACCTGCAAAAAACCTTCTCCCATCCGGATCATATTCCTGGACATCGACCCTTCCGACACCCGGTAGATGCAAAGCTTTTTATCGAGATAGGCTACGGCGGGGCTCAGCCTGAATATATTGACCCAGCAATCGAAGTCTTCATGATTGGGCAGAGCGGGATCGAATCGCACCCTTTTTTCCCGGAAGAAAGAGGCGTGAAACAGCCAGCTATGCGGCGGGATAACCAGGGACGACTCCCACCGGGTGATCAGTTCGCTAAGCTGATCCGGGGAGCGAAATTGTGCCGGTTTATAAAAATCGGCGGGACTATAGATATCGGTGGCGGAGCCTGTACTATAATCCGTATAGGAAACCGTCGCGTCCTTCTCCGACATATACGTCAATTGCTCCGCCAATTTGGAAGGGAGCAGGACGTCGTCGGCGTCGAGGAACTGGATAAACTCGCCTTTTGCCCGCTCCAGACCCGCGTTCCTCGCACCCGACAATCCTTTGTTCGGCTGGTATATATAGAGAAAGCGATCATCGCCGGCGACACATCCTTTTATAACGTTAGCGGTATTATCCGTAGACCCGTCGTCGACGATAATGCATTCCCATCGGGGATGGGCCTGTCGCCGTATCGATTCCAGGGTATCCGAAATAAATCGGGCGCCGTTATATACCGGTACAATGATAGAAACGATCCGATCATTCTTATTTTCCATATTCATCCCGGGGATGTCGGTCACTTCTTTTCGATCCAGAAATTACCGCCGGTGTTAAGATAGGTGAGGGGCATAGCTTGAAATACCTCCTTGTGATGCAGATGCAGGTAATTGGAAAAAAATCTTATCTGAAATTGATTGTTGTGCATTAAAAAGGCTTTCAGGAAATAGTCTTCATTCCAGTTCCAACCGTTTAGAACCCACTCTTTTGGATATTCGAAGGGGTAAAAAACGTCATGAAAATGTATCAGAACCCCACTTTTCAATGCCGGTAATATCTCGAATAAAATATAATTGACATCGCTGTCGCATTTTGAAACATGGCTGCTGTCGATCAGAAGGATATCGCCTTTTTCCAGGTTTTCGAAAAACTTCAGGTCTATTTCCTGAACTTTGCTTTCGAGGACGGTGGAATCTTTTTTGTCTCTTTCGGACATCAAAGAGAATAATCGTTCAGGATAGGGTTCGATAAAGTTCAACCGGATGGTGTTGCCGAAAAATAACTCATTCACATCCATCATCAATGCAGATGAGTGACCCGAACCCACTTCGATGATTCTTTTGGGCTTAAAATGCCTCATCATCGAATAGAGGACGATCCCGTCGGTATACGAATAAAAATTATTTTCGAATTGATAGCGGAGATTTCCGTTTTTTTCCTTCGAAAAGGGGAGTTCTCCATAATAGGCCGAAAGAGACTTTGCCAGATCAATCTGACCCGCGACATTCAGGTCTATCCCTTTGATCCCGTCGACACCAACATTCTTCCAAATCGTCTTTTCCCGGCTCTTAATAGCCTCTACCGATACGATCGTCGAATAATAATGCCCGGCGGGATAAAAGGAGTTCTTACTGAAATTTGCCGTTTGCAGGTGTAATTGCTTTATGTAGGGGAGGCTATTGAGAAAAAATTTCACCATTTCTTTCACGAGTCAGTTTTTTATGACCGTCCAATCGGCCGGATAATAGGATTCGTACAAGAGCGCACCATCTAAGAACGGTGTTTCAGGTCGAATTATTATTCTGTCCGGATTTGTATTCAGCCACGCGGCCCACCAGGAAAAGGAACTGTTCGCGATGACCTGGTGTTTACACTTAGACATCAGGAAAAGCTGCAAATAATCCTTTGCCCATGCTTTTTCCTCGAAAAAGACGATTTCCTTATCAGGAAAACGCTCCTTACACCACTCCAGATCATCCGAGAAAAAGATAAAGACCGGGTCTTTTACGCTTGTTCTGATGGCGGTCATCGCATCGTGATAGTAGTTTTCACTTAAAGGGCCGAACCTTTTGTCGGCCAGGTAATCCGTCCTTCTGATATGAACGGCGATCGTATCCGGCGCCCCCTGCCATTGCGGGAAAGGGGGGAGCTCCGACGGCACCAGCTCTTCGGTAAGGATGTCCCGGATCTCCCTGAAATAAGAATCGGACTGCCAATATCCGCTCAGGGAGGTATAAAGCGGTAACCGGTCCCGGAACTGATGCAGGCGCAACCCGGTTTCCTCGATAGCGTGGTAGAAGGGCAAGACAGAAAGGCACTTATTGATCTTCGTTCCCTTTCGCAGGGCATTCCTCGTCCATGCACTTTTTATGACAGAGCCCTTGATGCAAAAATTATCCAGGCCGAACTTTCTTCCGAAGGCGTCGTACCCATAACTGTCCGTATTCAACAGGAAATGCGGTATCCTCTTTTTTACGGCCAGGCATCGTCCTGTCGCATATTGGAAAAGCTGGTTGCCCAATCCGCCTTTAAATTTGACTTCCAAAAAAAGGCTCATGGCTGCCGCTCCCATCTTTCTCTCCTGACAAAGATACTGTTGATATTGGTGTCGGCGTACAGAATATAATCCCGTGACTTCAGGAATTCAATCAGTTCCAGGTTTTTCTTACCCATCCCGGAATTGGAAAATGAAATCGTTTCCACACAAATGACAGCCGGGAAATTTGCACTGAAATCAATGGATTTCAGCACTATTTCATCGATCCCTTCTGCGTCGATCGTCAAAAAATCGGGAAATTTCCCTTGCCGGTATTCCGTGAGCACGGCATTAACCGTATCCACGCTGATCTTTTTTTGCTCGACGATATGATAATCCCCTTCTTTATGATAGTTTTCCGCCTCTTGCCTGGAAAAGGTATTCAGCACCGGATTATTGATAATATAAAAATCAAGCACCGATTTTTGGTCGGAGATACCGATGTTGAGGTTGACGTCCTCCTTTCGATGGGCAATAAAGGCTTTTATAAGCACCGGGTCCGGCTCTATATTGATCCCTCTCGACCCGTTTTCATAAAAGAGCGCGGTATTGTTAAGGTAGAACGGATGATGGGCGCCGATATCCATATAAGTGGGCTGATGAATGCCGATCACGTCGAAAATATATTTTACGATCAGGTCCTCGCCGGATTGAGACCAGGACTTTTTGAACTGGCTCTTATCTGAACTTCCGAAGTATTTAGTAAGGGTAGCTCGCAACATATAGGTTTATTCACTGGTTTTTTTATGATACCAAAAACATCCGCAGCCATACTTCTGGTCCCGGACGAGGGCGGGGTCGGCGTTTTCTATGAAATCGCCCGTATCTGTAACCAGCGAGAAGTCTTTTAATTCAAATTTGCCGAAAAGATCGTTGACCAGTTCGAAGCTATAGATCCGCTGACCGTTGAATTGCACTTTGGGCCGGCCCACCGGCGTCACGAGCAGCAGATCGCCATTAACCCGGGTGACGCGTTGCAGCTCTCTTATCGCTTTCAGATCTCCGCCCGGATCCAGGGGATCCCCATATCTTCCCAATCCGACATGTTCGATCGTATGCATGCAGGAGACGCTTTCCAGGGAATTCGATTCGAAGAATAACCGGGTCAGGTCTGCGGACCCGCAAGACAAACCTGGCAATACGAGTTTGGCCGGTCGATAATCGTAAAAATCCACGGGAACAAACGCCGATAGGGTTGAACAGAAATGCAGCGTTGATGAAATATCCACATGCGTGGCCGGGTTTATTTTTTTGACAACGCGGGTCGCCCAGGCAGGATGGTAGATGTAGTGCGTATCGAAGGCCGTTTCCTTCGTCGCTTCATCCAGAAAAGCCCATAGGTCCTGGTCGGCTACCGTCATCCGGTTATCCTCCCTGTTCAAGTCACGGAAGGTCTTCAGCTGCTGTCTGAAATTCTTCTGCTTTTCCCAGGTTTCCAATTGTTGAAGCCAAAATCTGATTCGGGAGACACCAAACATCTTAGATGATTTTTTTTGTGGCCGTATTCATCGGGTTAAGGATAATTCCAGTACTTCCGTCATAGCTAATGACCGATTCATTCAATTCGTCCACGACCGGGATGATATCGAACGCCAGCAGGTTTTCAAAATATTGGATTTCACGACGGTGCTGAGATAGTCCAATACAGATCTTGTACTGCCCCACTGAAAAGCTAACCTCGTTTTCTTCAAAGACAGCCTCATATTCACCCGGTTCTATGTCGATGGGCTTTTGCCAGGAGGTCTTCAGGGCAACATCATATCCACTGACGATACCGATGCCGGAGACGAAGCCTTTTACCGGTTGATTGACTTTGTATTTCAGGACGATTTTCCACTTGCCGCCGATGGGGATTTCAGAAGCGGGAATATTATTTTCATCCCTGACCTCGGCTGTCAGCAAACAGGCTTCGAGGGAGGGCTTTTCCTTAACCAGAACGGTAGACTCTTTGCTATTGCTTTCCAGGTACCGGTCGATGACGGCGTTCATATTGCTTTCAAAGGACAGGGTGCCGTTTTTCAGCAGAATCCCGTGATTACATAATTTTTGCACGGAGGGCATGCTGTGGCTGACAAAAAGAACCGTTCGTCCCTGATAGGAGCTGACATCTTTCATTTTCCCAAGGCATTTTGCCTGAAATTCGGCATCGCCGACAGCCAGCACTTCGTCTACTATGAGTATCTCGCTATCGAGGTGTGCGGCGACGGCAAAGGCCAGCCGGACATACATCCCGCTGCTATAGCGTTTGACGGGCGTATCGAGATAGCGTTCGACGCCGCTGAAATCGACGATCTGATCCAGTTTCCGGTCGATTTCTTTTTTCCGCATTCCCAGGATGGCGCCATTCAGATAGATATTCTCCTTGCCGGTGAGCTCGGGGTGGAATCCTGTTCCAACCTCCAGCAGACTGGCGATACGGCCTTTTGCCTTTATCAATCCCGTCGTCGGGGTGGTCACGCGGCTCAGGATCTTTAGCAAGGTGCTTTTACCGGCGCCGTTCCTGCCGATGATCCCAACGGCATCCCCTTGTTTTATCTCGAAATTTATGTCCTTAAGGCTCCAGACGACATCGCTGGTTCCCTTGACTGTCCGGTCATTGACTTCGCCGATTTTTAAAAAAGGGTCTTCTTTTCCCCTTATCCTGGCAAACCATCTTTCGATGTCCCGGGATACGGTACCTGTGCTGAGTTCACCGAGCTGATAGGCTTTCGACAGGTTTTCGACTTTTATGGCGACGGGCATAATAAAATTATAATTTGAAATAGGAGTGCTGCCGATGGATCAGATAGTGTCAACGAAGCTTCTCTCTACTTTATTAAAGGTAAGGATGCCCAGGCTCAGAATGATAAGGGTAACGACGGTAGAATACGCCAGCAGGCCCCAGGTAAATGTTCCATGGCCCAGGAAGCCAAGCCTGAATGTCTCGATAACGGCGGTCAGCGGATTGTACCGGATAACCCGGATGACCCAGGGGTGTTTCTGAAACTTGGTGACCACGGCAGACAAGGGATAGATCACCGTCGTCGCATACATCAGGAGTTGTACCCCAAAGAGGACGAGTAAGGCCAGGTCCCGGTATCGGGTGGTCATCGCGGAAACGATCATGCCGATTCCCAAACCCTGCAAGGCCATCAGCAAAACGATAAAAGGGAATAAAAGAAGGTAGGCCGTAAAATAAAAGGAGGAGTCGCCCTTTGCCCAATGGAACCAGGCCATCGTCAGCAGGAACAGGATGATCTGAACGGCAAACCGGATCAGGTTGGATACGACGAGGCTTAACGGCATGATGATCCGTGGGAAATAGACCTTCCCGAAGATATTGACGTTGTCTTTAAACACCGTGGATGTCTTGGTGATACAATCGGCGAAATAGTTCCAGGCGGTGATGCCGGCCATATAAAACACCGGCTGGCTTACCCCATCGGTGGGAATATTCGCGAGACCGCCAAAGACAAAGGTATAAATGACGGTGGTGAACAGGGGTTGGATAAAAAACCAGAGCGGTCCCAGGATCGTCTGTTTATAGAACGACACAAAGTCCCGCCGGACAAAGAGCCAGAGCAGATCCCTGTATTTCCAGATGTCCCTGAGATTAAGCTCGAAGAAAGATTGTTGAGGCTTTAGTACCAGATCCCAGGATTCGGACCCTTCCATTACCGCTTTATTCATAAGTGAAATTGGATGTTACCTGAATATCCGTTCGATCCAGTTTTTTAATTTTGCGGGGAGTGACCTGCCGTTTTTGCCCTCATTTTCAAAATAATCGGATTGCTTGCCATAACCATAGCCGCCGTAGTAGCCGTATCCGCCCCCGTAATAGCCGCCGTAGTATCCTCCGTCTGCCTTTACATCGTTGATGAGCAGACAGAGACTGGGCAGTTTCTTATTGATATACAGGTCTTCCACCAGCCCCAATTGCTTTCTGAATGTATACCCCTGCCGCGTAATATACAGCGTGCAGTTCGAGAACCGGTTGAGGGTAATGGCGTCACTGACCAATCCTATCGGCGCCGTATCCATGATCACCACGTCGAAATGATCCATGACTTCCTTCATGAGCTCATCCAGCTTTTTGTCCAGCAGGATCTCCGATGGATTGGGCGGGATGGGGCCGCAGGGGATTACATAAAGATCGTCGACGCCATTGACTTTGATGAGCAATTCATTAAAACTGGCCTTACCGATGATATAATTGGTGATGCCCATTTTGCGTTTCAGATCCAGGCCGGATACGATCTTTGGTTTGCGGATATCGAATTCCATGATCACGGTCCTCTTTCCGGATAAGGCCATCACCGCTCCCATATTGGTGCTGACAAATGATTTCCCCTCGCCGCTAAAGGAGGAGGTAACCATTATGACCGGCTTTGGGACTTTGTTGATCATGTACTGCAAATTGGTGCGGATGATCCGGAATTGTTCCGAGATCAGGCGGCGGCTATTCTGCGTAACGACCAGGGTCTGTGTGCCTTCGGAATGACCTATTTCCCCAAGTATCGGCGCCGTTGTATATTTTTCCACATCGGCCTTGCCGTTGATCTTGTCCTGCAGGAGCTCGCGGAGGACTACGAAGCCCGTCGGCAACAGCATTCCCAGCAGCAGGTACATCGTATAAATGCTTTTCTTGTCCGGGCTGATGGGTTCCGAACCCGCCATAGCCGGTTCCACTACCCTTGAATTCGAGATCGTCGACGCGGAAGAAAGCGATATTTCCAGCTTTTTCTGCAATAACAGGGAATAAAGATCTTCGAGGATCTTCTGACGCCGTTCGATATTCAGTAATCCCAGGGATTTACCCGGGAGGGCCGAGACATGCGCATTGACACTATTTTCTGCCTGGTCCAGCTTGCCGTTGGCGATCTGGTAGGCCATTTTGGTATTCAGCAGTGCCTGGTAAATATCCCGGCGGATCTTTTCCAGTGTCTCGTCCATGCTGACGATCATTGGGTTGACCTCCGTAGTGGTTTTTACATTTTTATCTCTTTCCAGTGTAATCCGGTTGTATTCATAGACCAACTGGGTGAGGGCTGGTTCCTCGATGCCAAGATTGGTAGGCACCAGCTCATGCGCATTTTTTTTATCGGAGATGTACTGCAGCAAAAAGTCCACGATACCGATCTTCACTTCCTGTTCGGTTTTCAGCTTTGCTGCTTCGCCCATCTTGTCCAGGTATTCCTTGGATTGGCTTTCGATATCGAAAACCTTGTTGTCCACCATAAAGTTTGTCAATACGCCCTGCACGCCCCGGATCGTGTCATCGAGCTCGTATATGCGGTCGTTGATAAAGCGGAGCGTATTGGCGGCGATACGGTTTTTGTCTTCTACCATCAGGGTATCGTATACCGCCATCAGGTTATTCAGCACCTCCTTGCCCAGGATATAATTCTCCCCTTCGAAGCTCAGCGTCAATATCGTCGACTGTTCGTTGGTCTGCACTACTTTCATTTGCCCCTGCAGCATAATGGCGGCACTGAGCAGGGGATACCAGTCGATCTCGAATTGGCTGCTGGCAAAGGAGTAGATATTTACCCCCGGGTTCCGGATGAGCTGTACACGATCATCGCCCAGGGTGATCGTGTCCCCAAAATGGTAGGGAGTTTTGCCTTCATCGACCGTATACCGTTCGGAGCTGAGCAACGTAATCCTGAAGCTGAAACCTTTGGAAGAATCCGCCTTATCGAGAATATTCAGAGAAAAGGGGGGGATGGGATAGATCTGGCCGGCTTTCACGTTTCCCCTACTGTAATAGAATGTCTGAAGATGGAGATCCTTTACGACGCGTTGCAATACCGGGGTGGACCGGAGCACTTCGATCTCGTTGCTGAGATTCAGGGCGTCCTGCGTCATGAACAATTCCTCAAAACGCTCGTCCTTGGCACCGCCGCCGCCGGAAGAGGCGCCGGTAGTCGTCATGTCGTTCTGGATCAGCAAGGAAGACTGCACTTTGTAGATCTGGATGCTGTATCTCACTTTTATATAAGCAATCGTCAGGAAGAAGGCAATGCTGATCAGCAATAAGGGAACATAGGGCAAATATTTAAAAATAAAGTCTTTTGGCCCGGCAACCCATGGGTTGTTGGTCTTGACATAAACCGGTGTACTTGTTATTCCGTTAGCTTTTTCAGACATGGATAGGCGTATATTAATTCCTTAAAAGACTTATTACGATGGCGAGTGCGGAAATAATGGTGGCGGCAATCGTTACATTACGTGTTGTAGCCTGGTCGTTGGCGAGCAGCTTTTTCTTGGTTGCTTCGAAATAAACCACATCATTTTGCTGAAGATAAAAATAGGGTGAGGTCATGATCTGGGGTTTAGTCAGGTCCAAACGCGCCCATTCCCTTTTCCCCTCGTTTTCCCGGATGATGAGGATATTGTCCCTTCGTCCGTATAGGGTCAGGTCGCCCGCCAGCGCTATCGCCTCCAGCAGGCTGACATGCTCACCCGGAATGCTGAAGATGCCGGGATGCTCTACCTCACCGAGCATGGTGAAGCGGTAGTTTAGAAAGCGGATATTATAATATGGATTTCTCAGGTACTGTTTCAATCGGGAATCCAGCAATGCTTTTAGCTGCGCCTTGGTCATGCCTTCCACATGCAGAAGACCGAGTCCCTGGAATTGGATATTGCCACCCTCATCTACCTGGTACCCCGGTGTCGTCGGAGATCCCGAACCTATAGCCCCTGCGGTGGACCCGCTTCCGCCGCCTGAACCGCCTGTCCCAGAAGCGCCGCCGGACGAAGCGCCGGCCGAGCCGGAACTGTTACTGACGATGATCAGGGATTGATTAAAAAGCGCGGTGGCCTCGGGGTTATCGCTATAAACGATGATGCTCAACAGATCTCCCTGGCGGACGGTAGCCTCGGGGATTTTTATCTGGCTCAGTTGGGCTGTATCGAAGGATCCCTGCATATAGGTCAATGGCCGGGTGCTGACACAGGACGGCAAAACAAAGGAGAAGAGAATCACGACACCGACACAGCCTGGCAAAAGGTTTTTCATAAATATCGATCCGTATATTAAAATTATTATTTTGTAAAGCTAATGCTTTTCAACAACTTCCACGTTTGACTTGGCTACCACCGCTACCAGGGAATACCCGATGCTTTTGATGAGCACCCGAACTTTGTTGTTAACTACCTTGACGACCTTTGCCTCCTTATCCATAAAAGCCCCTTGCCGGATGATGACGGTCGCGTCCTTTTGCAAAGCAATGGGTTCGGTCCATACTTCTTCATAGTCGTTCAGGAATTTGCGGATGATCTCTATTTCCTTGTTTTTTACCACGGCGGGCTTACCCAGCCAGTAGATAAAATTGACCACCCCGTTGATCATCCGGACCTGTGTCTGCTCTTCTTCCGAGACCTTTACAAACACATAGGATTTGAATAAAGGTTCTTCCACCAACCGCATCCGGTCGCTCCATTTCCTGCGGACTTTGTTCAACGGGCAGTAGGCTTCTATATCCTTGTCTGTCAACAAGATATATACTTTTTTTTCCCATCGGGGCTTGGTGTAGATAACGTACCAGTTTTTCCTGCTTCCGGACATAGCTTCGCCTCCTCAGTCACATTTTAGTTTTGTAACCAATTGATTTTAAATCGATTGTTTAGAAGGGACGGATGACAGAAAAGAGAAAAGGGTACAAAGAACTGCTTTTAGCATGCTCTCTATACCCTGTTCCTATATTTTTGTACAATAAGACTCCAGCTTATTCTTCACAGGAATTTTAAAATTTAAAGAGTACCCCGAATAACAAGCACACAAAACTGTCTGTGACCCGGAATTATTGTATCAACGGTATTGCAAATTCTTAGAAAAAATGCTTTTGATAGTTCGCTGCAAATATAGGAGATTTTAATATTCAATAACCTTTAATTATAGATTGAAAAACAGGCTTTTACCAACCGATTGAGCAACAATTGCGGCGGTTTCGGCAGAAGGAGACTTTCTGAGGCAACTCAATAACCGGGTAATTTTATCGTTTGATTAATTGACCGACCCCGTAAAACAGTAAAAATCCAATATCATGTCCTTTGGTAATCAGATCGTTAATTCGTTCAGGAATTCCTATTTGCATTTCCTGTTCTGCCAGTTTATGGAGAAATTCGAGATGGAAGGCCTTACATTATCGCATTCCATGTGCGGCGAGGATCTATTTCTGAAGCGGATTTTCGGCAAGAACAAACGATCCGGGTTTTATGTGGACATCGGCTGTAATAACCCCATTCAGAAATCGAATACCTCCAAGCTGTACCTGAAAGGCTGGAATGGGATCTGCGCCGACGGAAATGCGACGCTGGTAAAAAAATTCAGGAAGATCAGGAGAAGGGATATTTGTCTTCATGCGATCGTTTCGGACCAAAGCAGGGAAATGACTTTCTACCAGGATGATACGAATCACGAATATTCTTCTGTAGATCCTGCACTGGGAAACGAACTGAAGGCACACAGCAAGAACCTGATCGAAATGAAGGTAATTTCTGTCACGCTGGAGCAGATCTTCGATAAATACCTCGGGTCCCGAAAGATAGACTTGCTTTGTGTCGATGTCGAGCATCATGACCTGGAAGTCCTGAAAGGCAATAATTTCGAAAAGTACCGTCCCGGGGTGATCTGCGCCGAGTTCGACGGGCCGCTTAGTACGCTGAAAGGATCCGGGCTCGATGAATTTCTAACCGGAGTCAATTATGAACTATTGGCATTTTGCTCTCCGAATGTTTACTATGCGGATAAAGTCGGTTAAGGCCGTCGTCACCTGGCTTACCACAATGCTTATCTATGGTGGAAACGTCGGGGCTCAGACGCCGGTCGCCGGCGTCGATAGCTTTCCGGTTGGCCGGCTGTCGATGTCCGCGCTGCGAAAGAGCCAGGCGGCGCGGGGGACGGACCAGGTTTATTTTGTTACCGATGCCGGCAGGCAGGGCCTATTCAGATGCGATCCCAATGATCGGACCACGGCGGATGACAGCGCCATGACGGTGGTGACGGCCTCGGGCGCAAGGCTGAAAAGGATCGTCGATGGCCGGAGCCTGAATGTGGGCTGGTTTGGCGCCCGGGGCGATACGTCTCCCGATGATTGGCCGGCCATCCAGAAGGGGATCAACTATATCCTTGCCAACGACAATGCCCCAAGAACGCTTTATTTTCCGTCGGCCATGTACCGGATCTCCCGGCCCCTGCTGATAGCGAAATTTACCGGAAAAGGATACCGGCAAGCCAGCATAACCCTGGAGGGCCCTGCCAACTCAAAAGACCTGGCGACGGGCGCTGCCACGATCGTTCCCGCCTTCAACAATAGTTTTGCCATCGGAGTCCAGCTCGGTAAAGGGGTGCTGATAAAAGATCTTATTATCCGCGGTATGTTCCATTTCCCCGATAAACTAAACGTTATTCAGATCGATACGCTTGCCTTTAGCGAATGGACCGATGGTTCGACGAGGGATGACCCGACCTCTCCCTATGCCGGGGTGGTCATCGATCCTTTTTCCGATTCTGCCGCCTATCCTTCCGGCAAGGGCATGTATCCTGGGTTCCATGGCTATTATCTTCCGGGGCTTAGCAAAAGCGGTTCAACAGCGGTCCAGATAGTCGGCTGTTCCATTACCAATTTTATCGTCGGGGTCATGATCACTCCTTCCAGTCAACAAAATGGGGAGCTGATCGATGTCATAGACTGTGATATCAGCAACAACCGGGTAGCCTATGCCATGTCGCAGGCGCAGTCGAAGGAATGCCATGTAGACCGGCTGAAAGTCTGGGGGGCCACGCACACGGTATTCGACAATATGCATTTTGGTGTTCGCAAGGGAGACGGGGCTGCCGTTCCGATGGTCGATGGGGTAAATATCGCCGGTTATGTCAAGCAGCTTTGCAGCATTATGGCGCCATCTTTTAGCGGTGTATTCCGAAATGTCTATGGCGAGGGGCTTTTCAGGCTGGGGTATGTCGGCGGGGCGGCATCGCTGTCTTTTGAAGACTGTCAGCTGGATTTTTCAACACAGCAGCCGGGTCTTCCTTATCCTGATTTTTATGTTCTTGGTTCAGGGGCCTCCTTTCATGGCTGTATTTTAAGAACCTATATGGATGGCAAGGGCTACCGGTTGGTATTGTCCGGCAACAGCGATACCTATGAAGGCGGTACGATGAACGAGCCGCCGATAGCAGCCAATCTGAATAACTGCGGGATGTGTCCTACGCCCCTGTTCAGGAATATCATTATGTATTATGGCGGCGGGGTCCTGGGCAGCAGCAATTATGGCGTAACAACCACTACCCGCGCCCCCGCGCCGCTAAATGCTTTTGGTACCGATCCTGTCTATTATGGAAATACCTACTTGTTTACCGAGCCTTATTCGGGGATCGATCTGCTTTATAAGTACACCTATAACGGCGGTTATGAAAGAACCGTCGCCTTATCGGGGTCTTGTATCCTCCATACCGATAAGGCTGGGTGGACAGGGTATTTCAAGCTTGCCAATCCCTCCGATACCAGTCTGCTGAGAAAAGATGATATTATTCTTACTTCGGGTCTTCCTTACCAGGACCAGTTCGGCTGGGCGGACGCCTCCACTTATCCGGTTGGTTTTATCCAACGTATCGATCATGATACGGTCCGGTTGCGCAATCTGGCTTATGGGATGCGGGAAGGTGCGCGACTGCCGATGTGGGCGGACTACTATGTCATGGCCATGGCTCCCTTTACAGGGGATATCGCTGCGGGCAGCAATACGCTGACCCGTGTGCAGGGCCGGTTTCCCGTCATCGGTGAACGGCTCGATATACCCATGCTGGCGACCGGCACTTTTGTGACGGCCACCGACACGGCTGCCAAAACGATCCGCCTGTCTACTTCCAATACCAGCGGCCAGTCTTTTTTAGATTATACCTTTATCAATGGTTATCCGGCAGTGGAAATGCATAGTTGCTATGACCTTCCTTTTCTGCTGAAATATCACAAAACACTGGTCGGCGGATCGACCTTTTATCTCCATGAGCTTACCGACCGGAAAGTACACGAACCGGCTTATTTGCTGGGTGAAAACATCATTGCCCGGTATAGGAACTTCAACACGCATATTGCCGGCGATACGACCTTGCATCCCTTGCATTATGAACTGTCAGGTTCCGACAACCATTTCCCGCCCGCCGGTGGTCCGGTCATACCGGCGGCGTCTCCACGCTAGTATCGGCTTTTCGATGAAACGACTGCTAAGCCAGGCGAACAGGAAGGCGAACATAAAATTAAAGGGGAACAGCGTGGGCAACATCAGGCCCAGGACAGATACGGGGAAAAAGAGTTGTTGCCAAAGATAAAGGCTATAACTGATCCCTCCTATCCAAATGAGCCCCCTGGTGTTTAAGATCCTGAATAATACCGAGTTCGGGGAAAAAGACCGGGTAATCAAAACCACGACGGAGAGCGAAAAGAAGGTCATGGTAAAAGGAACGGTAAGGAAGGCGGTATTGGGAATAAGCAGCTTTTCCGCGATCAGGCAGAATGCCGTGACGATCAAAATCGGATTGGAAAACTTCAGCGCTTTGGTAAATACCGGATGATCACGATATATGGCAAACAGGGAGCCGATAAGGATGGAATCCCCCCGGGTAAAAAAAGAGAACACGCCTATGGAACCGAGGTATCTGTAATCGATGACCCGAAAGAAGGGCCCCAGTAAAATGAACAATACCGGCAGGAAGGTTCTTAGTCGTTTATGGAAGAAGACCAGGGGCCAGAAAAAGTAATATTGCTCTTCTACCGAGAGCGACCACAAATGCCCCGTGCTCCAGGGAGAACCGCCAAAGGAAAAATTTCCCAGGAAGAAAATAGATTTAAACCAGGCTACCGGCCCGATGGTCTCCCCATGGAAAATTAAATTCAAAAGGAAAACACAGGCCAGATAAGTGCCCAAAGCAGGGATGATCCTGAAAAACCTGCGCAGATAGAACATGCGGAAGCTGATCGTACCCGTTGCCTTTTCCTCTTGCAACAACAAATAAGTAATGATAAATCCGCTGATCACAAAAAAGATCTGAACGCCGTAATAATGCCACCCGAAATAGGTGCTAAGCTGGTCTCTGGCTTCGGTGAAACCGAATGCACCCCCCATTTTTATTTCGTGACCAAGTAGAACCAGTATAATGGAAAGGGCTCTCCAGCCATCCAGGCTGGGGACCCTTGAAGATGATTTCATAAGCGAATTAACGAAATAATCCCGGGAAAGCTTTGATCGGATCGGTTTTAACCGATCCCCATTTTTCCGGCGCCAGCCGGCTGGTCATACCGTCGGCGTCTCCACGCCAATATCGGCTTTTCGATGAAACGACTGCTTAACCAGGCAAACAGGAAGGCACAGATAAAATTCAGGGGGAACAGCGTAGGCAACATATAACCCAGGACAGAGGCGGGATAAAAGAGTTCCTGCCAAAGATAAAGGCTGTAACTGATCCCTCCGATCCAAATGAGGGCCCTGGTGTTCAAAATCCTGAATAACACCGAGTTTTCGGAGAAAGACCTGTTTATCAAAATCACGATCGACAGGGAAAACAACGTGTAGGAAAAAGGAACCGTCAGGATACCGGTATGGGGAAGCGCCAGCTTTTCCGCGATCAGGCTGAACGCCGTAACGATCAAAACAGGTTTCGAAAATCTTACCCACTTTGTAAATACAGGGTTATCCCGGTAGATGGCAAACAGGGAACCAATAAAGATGGAATCTGCCCGGGTAAAAAAAGAGAACTCCCCTATGGAACCGGGAAATCTGTAATCGATGATCCGAAATATAGGTCCCAGGAAAATGAACAATAGCGGCAGGAAGATTCTTAGTCGTTTATGGAAAAAGACAAGGGGCCAGAACAAATAAAATTGTTCCTCTACGGAAAGCGACCACAGATGCAGTGTGCTCCAGGGGGAACCGCCAAAAGAAAAATTTCCCAAAAAGAAAACGGATTTAAACCAGGCTTCCGGCCCAATGGTCTCGCCGTGGAAAAATATATTCAAAAGGAAAAGAAAAGTTAAATAAGTGACCAGGGCAGGGATGATCCTAAAAAATCTCCGCAGGTAGAAACCACGGAAATCTATGGTCCCGGTTGCCTTTTGCTCTTGCAACAACAAATGGGTGATAATAAATCCGCTGATCACAAAAAAGACCTGGACCCCGTAAAAGTGCCAGGCAAAATAATCAAGCGCGTTCCTATGGGCGCTGAAACCGAATGCGCCGCCGCTTTTTATTTCATGCCCGATTAAAACCAATAGGATGGAAAGAGCCCTCCAACCATCCAGGCTTGGAATTCTTGACGATGATCTCATAGGTGAAATAACGAAAAAATTCCGGGAAAAGATATAAACGATCCTTGATAGACGGATCTCATTTTTCTCCCGCCAGCCGGCCGATCGCCCAATAGAGGAAACAGGAAAGCATAAACAGGATGCAGATGATCACGATAGAAAACTTTACCCTGGCCAGCTCATAGGCGATGGAAACATTCCATTGGGAAACAGGCCCCCGGATCGTCTGGGAAATCGCGCTGTTTTCCACCAGGTCGCAGAGGGTCGCGCCAACGATGAGCCAGGCAAAGCCTCTGCCTCCTTTGATCATGATCTCATTCCCGGTGCAGGCGGAAATAAAGCGGCATCCCAGGGCGATAACTATCGTATACAAGACCATAAATACATAAGCGAAATAGGTGCTGGTTACTCCTTTTTCATATTTGCCGCTGGTCTTCCAGTTTCCGATGATAGCCTCTGCATGGCGGGCGGTTTTGGCGATCTCGAACTGAACGATGTCATCGGAGCCAAGCGGGGACAGGTAATTTCTTACCCAGATCATATAGGCGATGGTCAACAAAAAAAATAGCCAGAATAGTTGTCGAAGACGGCTAAAACGGACGGACCACGAGGGAGGTTCCATGTTTATTGACGATTTTCAGTCTGTTAAGATAGAAAAAAACAGGCATTCTTCCCGGTTCAATTTTAAACCCGTTTATTCGAATTTTTTCTTTAGGGTAAGGAACTGCTTTTCAAATAAATGGAAGCTGGTAAACGCAATCGCATAACTGAACGCAAATGAAACGGCGAAATTGAGCAACAGATGGTCCGCCAAAAAGGTCTGGGACAGGATCCAAAAGCACAACGGATGGAATACATAAAGACCATAGCTGATCTTCCCGGTGAATACCAGAAACCTGTTTGAAAAAAACCCTTTCAGCCTTTTATTCCGCTCGGGGCGAATAAGGGAAAAGATCAGCAAATAGTAAATGGAAAAGATCAGGAATGGTTTTATAACCTGTATCGTCGGATTTTCTGCTCCTCCATAAAAGCCCCATAGGGGTATCAGGAGCGGCAGGAGTCCATAGGCGATAAATTTTACATAGCCTTTATTGGTTTTTCCCGCCAAGGCGTTTTCAGCTTCGAAGATGGCCATCAAACCTCCCACTGCCAGCGCGTCCAGGTTGGTGAACGTCCAATAAAATACGGGGTATCCGGCATGAACCAATATGATCCTCAGGAGCATTGAAAGGAACAGGATAAAAAGAATGGTTCTTTTTATGTTCTTCCAGCTCATAAAATAGATGACAAAGGGCCAGAAAAGATAGAAATGTTCTTCGACTGACAAGGACCAGTAGTGGTCGGGACCTTTGCCCGCCCAGCCAAAAGTCGTGGAAAAGTTTTGCAGATACGTCCAATAATAGACCTGCCGGCTGAAGGGGATTATAGGGGTATGATATGCCCAGGGGACGACGAAATAATAGATAAAAAGAAATAAAAAATACAATGGGAAGATCCGGAGACTTCTCCGGATATAGAAATTATAAAAATAATGGTGGGGGTTGGGCTTATTGAAAAGAAGGATACGGGTGATCAGGAACCCTGACAAAACAAAGAACAGCGCAACGCCGGTCTGGCCGAAAACGGCTGTTTTCTTTATGAGTTTTATCAACGTGCTGTCTCCGGCCCAGCCAAAGTGAAACCACATCACCATCAATGCTGCCATTCCCCTTACTCCGTCAAGGGGTTTATAATGTTCAAGTCGTGTCATTTTGCGAACAGGTCTTGGGTCTGACCGGGCGCAAAACTAACTATAAAAACCGATAGGACGGCAAAGGCAGCTGCCCCATGTCGCTCTATGCCCGGTTGGAGATCAGCTTTTGAATTTTATTATGCAGGTCTTCGGGCCGGAAAGGTTTTGGCACCACGTCCATAAACCCCTTTTTCATCAGGTCGATCTTCATATCCTCGTACACCGCTGCCGTAAAGGCGATGGCGGGGACATAGGGATGCAGCTTTCTTATTTCCGCCAGGGCGGTAATGCCATCCATCTCCGGCATTTCCAGGTCGATCAGGACCAGGTCGAAATTCTCCCGGCTGCATTTTTCTACTGCCTCCAGCCCATTCGACGCTTCGTGTACCTCGATCCCCCATTTGACCAGGAACCTCCGGGCCACGGACATATTCACGGCGTTATCTTCTGCAATAAGCACTTTCAGGCGGTCGAAGATGGGCAGCTGTTTGACTTTCCGGTCGTTGATATAGAGCTTGGCGTTTTCGTTGATCTCCAGCTCGATCGTAAAATAGAAGGTGCTGCCTTTTCCTTCTTCGCTTTGCAATTTGAGATCGCCGGCGAAAAGACCGACCAGCTTCCTGCTGATGGCGAGGCCCAGACCGGTGCCGCCATATTTGCGGGTGGTATTCGTATCGGCCTGGGTAAAGCTTTCGAATACCTCTTGTTGCTTATGCGCCGGAATGCCGATGCCGGTATCCTGGACCATGAATTGGATAGCCGATTTTTTGCTGGTGGAAGAGACCCTTCTGGCGCCCAGGGTGATGCCGCCCGTTTGAGTGAATTTGATGGCGTTTGACAGCAGGTTGCTGAATATCTGGTTGAGCCGGGTCTCGTCCGTCAGAAACTCTGCTTCCAGGTTGTCGTCTATGTCTACGAGGAACAGCAGCCCCTTGCTGTGGGCCTGTACGGAGAATTGGGCCTCCAGCTTCTTCAAAAAAGCCCGCATATTGACCGGAAGGTTCTCCAGTTCGAACCTACCCGATTCGATCTTATTAAAATCCAGGATCTCGTTGATCAGGATCATCATGTGTTCCGAGGAATACTTCAGGATCTCCAGGTGCGGGCGCTGTTCGGGAAGGCCTTGTTCCTGCAGCAGGAGGTTGGATGCGCCGATGATCCCGTTCAGCGGGGTCCTTAGTTCATGGCTCATATTCGACAGGAACCGCGATTTGGCGCGGGACGCCGTTTCCGCTTTTTGTTTGGCCTTCATCAGCTCGAACTGGGTCATTTTGATCTCGGAGATGTCCAGTACGCTGATCTTCCAAAAACGCCGGTCGTTGTCGAAGAAAGCGACCACATTCACAAATGCGAATATGGTATTGTCCTTCAGGGAAGCAAGCGCCAGTTCTCCCTGCCAGCTGTTGGTCTGTCCATCGGCCGGGTTCTCGCCGACGCTGTTAAAGAGCCGGAGCTGTTCTTTGGTGAAGAGGCTGTCCGCCGGCGCGCCGACGATTTGTGATTTGTCCTCTATTTCGAGCAGTTCCACCGCCCTGTTATTGCAATCGGTAATGATGAGGGCTTCTGCGTTCAGGATGAAGACACCGTCCAGGGAGGTATTAAAGATGGTATCCACGAATTGTTTTTCCTTCAGGATGGTATATTCGTTATTCCGGTTGATCCGGACAATGGCATAGGAAAAGAAGGTAGTCAGCAACAGCGATAGGACGAGGTTGCTTTCGTACAGCCGGTCGAACATGTGGGCGATATGGACCTGGTAGTAGTTCTCCTGCGGGCATTGGTAGTAGCAAAACAGGAGAGAAACGATGGTGATGAAATAGGCGGCGGTCAGCTCCGAGTATTTTCTTCTGAAGCTGATGATAAAGGTCATGATCAGGAAATAGGGAAAATAAAACAGGTATTCCCCGGCCCTTATCCCTTCCATATAATTCATGATGACCAGGTACAGGTTCAGGTTTAGGACGGACACCATCCGCGCAAGCAGGTATTTACGCCGCAGGTTCAGATGATAGGCTACGATAAAGATATAGGCAGCACTCAGGTTGATCAATGCGCTGATATAAAGTCCAAAAAAGAAATAGGAGATGACGCATACGAAATGTGCGATAAGGATCAACAAGATGAACTGGTTGAAACGAATCGTCTTCTTTCGCTTGGAAGGGGAATATTCGTCCCGGATCCCGGAATAGACAATATCCTCGTAAAAGGACCTGCACAGAGAGGCAATCGGGTTGCTCAAAGGTAAACTGGAGTTTATGGGGTTTCCCCCAGACTGAACGCATGAAAACAATAAATTATTTTAGCGGTCGTTAACTATCTCATTAGTTATGAATGAATAACCCGCTGTCCAATACTATTTTTACCTTCAGCCCTCCAATCGATAGTCAGTATCTAATCGATTTATACGCAGGCGATTATGTTATGATCGGGGAGACTTTTGCGGACGTTTTGCAGGATTACGACGATTTCGCTCAGCAGATCTATTCCGGTTATGAAGAGGGGGATAGGATTGCCCTGAAAAGCGCGGTGCATAAGATCAAGCCGTTATTTGGGTTTATCGGTTTGCTTTCTCTCCAGGCACAATGCCAGGATTTTGAAAACACCTGTCTGCGGGCCGATCCAACCGCTTTGGCGGCCGATTTTAATCTACTGAAAGCGGGTTTTTTAAGCGTAAGACCTCTCATTGAAACCGAAAAAGCCCGGCTGGAGCGGTTTAATAACGGGTAGCCGTCGTCTTCTAATGGGTAACTGCGGGCCTGCTAATGGGTAACCGTCGCCTGCCAGCTGCGGGTAAGGGCCGCCAGTCCTTCCTGTAAGGATGCTGCCGACGGCCAGCCAAATCCTATCCGCATATAATGGCGGGGCATTCCGAACCAGTGTCCCGGACCGGCATAGGTACCGTATTCTTCCAGCAGGATACGATAAAACCGGTCTATATTTCCATGCTGCGGATGGGCCAGGCGGGGGAAACAGACACAGCCGCCCGCCGGCTCTACCCATTCGAAATCGTTTTGCTGCTCTATCCAGCTTTTCACCAACCCGAATTTCTGTTGGATACCTTCCCGGATACCGGGGAAATACCGATCTTTTTGTTGCAGGTACCGGAAGGCTATTTCTTCGTCCAGCAAGGGTCCGCAGATATGGATCTGTTCTTTGGCGGCGAGGAAGGTCTGCATGATCTTCTGATCCTGGCAGATGATCCAGCCGATCCTCAACCCAGGGAGCCCATAGGTCTTGGAAAGGGAGGATACACTGATGACATGGGGAGAGCCCGTTGCCGCCAGGGGAAGCTGTTCGCCAAACACCATATCCCTGTAGGTCTCATCGACCAGCAGGAAGAGCTCATTCTTCTCCGCCAGGACTGCCAGCTGCCGTAGTTCATCGGCTGTAAGACAGGCGCCGGTGGGATTGTGCGGATAGGTGACGGAAATATATTTTGTCTTCCCGGTGATCGCGGCCTTTATTTTGGCTATATCCAGGGCGAAACCTTCTTCAAACCGGAGATCGATGTATTTTATCGCGGCGCCGATGGCACGGGGCGTTTCTATATTGGTTGCATAGTTTGGCCGGACGACGATCAGTTCGTCACCTTTTTCCAGCAGCGCGGTGGCGATGATAAACAGTGCGCCGGCGGCGCCGATCGTGAGGAGAACGTCGTCGCGGGTGAGGCCAGGGCTGTCGCGGGTGAGGCCGGCGCTGTCGCGGGTGAGGCCGGCGCTGTCTTTTGCCAGCAGCTCGCGCAGGCCTTCATGGCCGGCGTGTGAGCCATAGGCAAGCAGCAGATCATGCAGCCCGGTACTCCCGTCGATGTCGCGGAAGAAGGTATCCGTATAGGAGCTTTCGGAAAGATTGTTCCTGATCTTATCATATCCCATCTGTTCGGGGGATTCTACTTCGATGGGCATGCGGCGATAATCCATTACGATACCTGTTTCGCAGTAAGTTAAGAATTGTTTAGTATTTTCAGGATCGTGAAAAGACAACATTTTATCCGGTTATCAGGGGCTGCCTTCAGCAGCCTGCTATTCACCCGTTGGCAGGGTGTCTTCGCAGCTTCCCGTGATTTTATAAAGCCGCCATATAAGCTGTTGGTGGAATTGGATGACGGCTGGCACGAGCTGGCATCGGCCGGTCCGGACGGGTATACTTACCAGGATATCACAGTCCGGCTAAAGGAGCAGGCTGATGCCACCCGGCTGGAAGTGCATTCGCCTACGCTGCCGCTGCGATCCGTCCGGCTGCAATGGCAGTACGATTCGTTCAGCGGTATACCGGTGTTGGGTGATCAATGGGAAAGGACCTATGGCGATGAAGGGTTCAAGGCGGCGGAGCCGGAGCGGAAGATGCCGTGGTACTTTATCGGTCAGCAATTCCCCCATACGGTTTGTTTTGGTGTAAGGACGGGCTGCAGCAGTCTTTGTTACTGGCAGGCGGGCGGCCCTCTCCTCAGTCTGACCATGGATACCCGAAGCGGGGGCGTGGGGGTAGTCCTTGGCGACAGGATCCTGGCGGCGGCGGATATCGTAGTGATGAGCAGCAGGGAAGAGAGCGTATTTGCCACGGCCAGGCGTTTTTGCGGCCTGTTATGTGAAAAGCCGCGGCTGGCGCGACAGCCCGTATATGGCATCAATGACTGGTATTATGCTTATGGCAACAATAATCCGGAGCTGATCCTTCGTCAGACGGGACTGATGACCGCTCTGGCCACCGATACCGCCAATCGTCCATTTTCCGTTGTGGATGCCGGCTGGGCCTTTTATTCTCCTCTTCATCCGGGGGATGGTGGATGGATGGATGATTTTTCGCGTCCCAACGACAAATTCAAGGATATGCGGAAGCTGGCGGACGGTATAATCAAGGAAGGGATGCGGCCGGGGCTATGGACAAGGCCGCTTTGCGCATCGTATAAAGATCCGGCGAATTTACTGTTGCCGGCCATTCCCGGCAGGGATGATCCCAAAAGTCCGATACTCGATCCTTCGATAGAAGAAAATCTGGAGCGGGTGCGACGGAATATCTCGATCTACCGGCAATGGGGGTACGAGATGGTCAAGCATGATTACAGCACCTATGACATCTTTGGTAAATGGGGCTTTGAGATGGGAGGGGATGTTACTACGCCGGGATGGCGTTTCCGGGACAATACCAGGACCACCGCGGAGATCGTCCTTGGTTTATACCGGGTGATCCGCGAGGCCGCGGGGGACATGTATGTCATCGGTTGTAATACTTTAAGTCATCTGTCGGCCGGGCTTTTCGAGCTCAACCGGGTGGGGGATGATACGAGCGGAAAGGAATGGGCGCGGACGCGGAAGATGGGAGTCAATACGCTGGGGTTCCGGATGATCCAGCACAATCGCCTGTATGCGGCAGATGGGGACTGTGTGGGGTTGACAAAGGATATCCCCTGGGAGAAAAACAAACAGTGGATGCAATTGGTGGCCGGCACTGGCAGCCCCTTATTTATCTCGGCGGAGCCGGAAATGCTCGGGGCAGAGCAGAAGGCGATGATCCGGGCATCTTTTTCGCAGGCTGCCCGGCTGCTACCGGCCGGCGAGCCGCTGGATTGGCTGACCAATCCTTTACCTTCGCGGTGGAAGCTGGATGGCAGCGTCCTGGATTTTGACTGGGGATAAGCTGCAATATTGCACACCCAAATTTCGTTTCGGCCTCATAAAGACATACTTTAACCCAATTCGTTATGAAGGACATCGCTAAAAAGATCTTTTACTTTTTTTTCAGGCTTTTTTCAGGAATTAAAACGACTTTTTTCTCCAGGTTCTTTATTGCGTATGGCTATTTGATAAGAAGTGAGGGGTTATATAATAACTCGAAAGTAAGGGCTTTTAGCGATCGGAAAGAAATGCACCGCTATCTGGCCACTCAATTTATCCAGCCGGAGGAGAAGATCCATTTTATGGAGTTTGGGGTTTTCTGGGGTCAGACCTATGCCATCTGGGTGACAGGGAATAAAAATCCGCAATCAAAATTTGCCGGTTTTGATACGTTCACGGGTTTGCCAGAGGCTTGGGGCAGCGAGAAAGCGGGAAGCTATTCCGCCGAGGGCAACCTGCCGGATATCCATGATCCGAGAAGCGAATGGCAGGTCGGCCTGATACAGGATACGCTTCCCGTTTATATTAAGACGTTGTCGAAAGAAGATAAAAAGATCATTCATATAGATGTCGACCTGTACAATGCCTCTTTGATCACGTTGATCTATTTGCAACCCTTCCTCCGGAATGGCGATATCATCATCTTTGATGACTTCTTTACGTTTACAAAGACCACGCATGAATTCAAGGCTTTCCACGATTTTCTCGATCTTTTCAGGACGGCGTATACGCCTTTATTCAAATGCCGGCATGGGCATTTGGTGATAGAAGTCGGCTAATCGCCTGGCGGGCAACTGTTCTTGCGCTAGACATTTGGCATGAAGTCTGGGACAATTACTTGGGAAGTGAATCCTTTAATTTCCTTAAAGATTTATTAGCTGCTGCTAATTTTTTAGGTGCAAGAATTTTTCCCTTTAATTTATTGAGGTTTTCGTCAACTGTCAAAGTTGCTTCCTGCGAAAACAAGTCGCTTTTATATTTGAAGGTTTTTTTATCGCTTAACTTCATATTCACTTTTTTAAATGCTACCAAACGTCTCACAAATTTAGGCAATTTTTTTCTTAACTAATATGCCTTTAACTTCAATATTCTTGCGAAATGGGATAATTCCATTTGCTTGCTCTGCAAAAAAATCAAATTTCAACGCCAATTCTTCGAAATTTAGCCCTATCGCCATTCTGTAAAGTCTTGTTCTTTCTTCCGTACTTCCTTTAAAGTATATCCATTTCTCAGGATATTTATTCAAATAAACCTCCGCTGCAAATGCTACAGTTGCAAGGATTTTATTCCTGTCTCCATTGTCGCTAATAGACTAATCATCAATTTCACCATCTTCATTAATATCGCCAAAAGCCAAATTTACTATATCGGGAATTTCGGTAGGCATAAATTCGATACGCTTAGGAATTCGGCCATTTTTGCCAACACTAAAGAAATCGAATATGCTAAAGTCGTCGGTGATTTTGATATGGTCATAAAATTCATATTTCATAAGTTTAGGTTTTGTACTTACATGTTTCAGAACAATTTCATCTGTTCGCCCGGCCGGCTGAACTGCGTGCAGTCCAGTTCCCATCTTTCGGCGTTGAGGCCATACTTCTGTGTGTAGCGGGCATACTGCTGCGCCACCAGCTGGGCGATATTGCCTTCACCGCGCATCCTTACCCCCCAGCGGCTGTCGTTTACTTTACCGTCATGGCTGGCTTCGATCAGATGCCATACTTTGTCGGCCCTGTCGGGGAAGTTTTTATAAAGCCAGTCATGGAAGATGAGTTTGATGGCTCCGTTGAGACGGATGAAGGTATAGGCGGAGAAGGTAGCGCCATTTTCCGCGGCGCCCTTCATGATCCGCTGCATCTCGTGTTCGTTGAGTCCGGGGATCATCGGACCCAGCATGACACCCATGCGGACGCCGGCGTCGCTCAGCTCTTTGATGGTGCGAAGTCGTTGCCGGGCGGTGGTGGTACGGGGTTCCATGACCCGTCGCAGGTCTTCGTCAAAGGAGGTGATGGAGATAAGAATGGATACCAGTCTTTTTTTGGCCATTTGCGCCAGCAGATCTTTGTCCCGCAGGATGCCGGCATTTTTTGTGATCAGGCCGACAGGCTGGTTGAATTCCAGACAGGTCTCCAATAGCTTACGGGTGATCCCGAATTTCTTTTCGGCGGGCTGATAACAATCGGTGTTGCCGCTAAGCGAGATAGGCAGGCATTCCCATTTGGGGTTCATGAGAAATTTCCGAAGCAGTTCCGGGGCGTTCTTTTTAACGATGATCTTCCGTTCGAAATCAAGTCCGGCGCTATAGCCCCAGTATTCATGGGCGTTGCGGGCATAGCAGTAGGTGCAGCCGTGTTCGCAGCCCTGGTAGGGGTTCATGCTGTACCACATGCCCACGTCGGGGCTGTCCACTTTGTTGACGATGCCTTTGGCGGTCTCTTCCAGGTATTGGGTCTCGCTGTTCGGCTCTATCCATTCATCGATGGCCTCGATATGTTCTTTGACCCTTTCATTCTTTAGAAAGCGGTTTTTCGGATTGAACTGCGCGCCGCGTCCTTTCAGGTATTGAACGGGGTTGATCGGGCCGGAGTAGTCGGGTAGCCGGCCACCTTCGAGCAGGGGTGGGCCTTCGTGTGACGGCATTTCCTCGCCTGTTGAGGAGTTGGACGGATCTTGCTTCTTCATGATTGATAATTACAGAAGTAAAAAAAATTAAGCCCGGGGCAGGGAAAACAGCTGCCCCTGGCGGATAGTCACGGGTAGATTCTGAAAAACGAACCGTTCCGCAATCTGCCAGGCCATTTCGCCTTCACGGCGTTTTAACAGCAACATAGCGTCGGCTATAAAGCGACCGGTAAAGTTCTTATTGCTGTATTCCAGCCAACCCTTCTCATATTGCCAGGGCAACAGCTTTCGAGCGATGGGGATGTAAGGTTCGTCGATAAAATGCGGCTTGTGCTCCTTGTCCGGTTTCATCAGCCGCTGGATATCCTTGATCTCATTTACCAGCGCGCGGATGGGCAGTTTGCTCGTCACATTGATAAAAAGGGTATGGGAGGGGAAGCTGCCGAAGTCTTTCAATTCCACCTTGAATGGGCAGTAGCCCATGGCGATGGTGCGAAGACGCTGAACGATCCGTTCTTCCATAAGCGCCAATTGGGTGAATCTCACCAGTGTTACATGCGGCTTGCCGCCGAGGGCCGTGGGGGCCTGGTAGGCGTCGTAGAATTCTTTTTTCACCTGCTGGATCTTGCCCCGCAGCTCTTCGTGCGGGTTGAGGATCAGCAGGTATTCGTTGGTTGCCAGCTGCCGTTTATAGGTTTCGTTGAGAACGGTGGCGATAGGTTTGATTGCTTGTTGCATAGCTATTGCTTTTTAAAATTTAGTCCGGCAGCAGCCGGAAGACATTGACCGTTTTACAGGGATCGAAGGAATGCTTTCTTTTTAGCAGCACCAGCTCCCCCACGCGGAAAATGCCATGAAAGGTTTTCCGGGAATAATCGGGCATTGCCTTATTATAGACCTGTTCCGTCAGGCCGCCGGCAATGCTGAGATAGGGGCGGCAGGCAAGGTTGACCGGGGGCCAGCCCGAGGAGCGGATGAATTCGTCGATCGCTCTCAGCTGCTGCATCAATTCCCGCAATGGTTCCGGGTCCTGCACCCGCAGGCAGATCGTATGCGGGGGGATGCCGCTGTAATTGTTGAGCGCGATCTCGAAGCTCCTGTGCGGATGGCAGATGCGCTGTATCCAGCGGATGAGGGTGTCTTCCACCTCCTCGCCCGCCTGAAAAGCGGCCAGGGTTATATGCGGTTTGTTACGCACCATCCGCCGGAGCCCCTGATCCAGCCCATAATCGGTTGAAAACTGTTGTTGCTCTTCCAGTAGCCTGTCCTGAAGATCTCCATAAGGATAGACCACCAGCAGGTATTCTGCGTATCCGGGTCCTCCCGGCCGGCCCCTGCCCCTTCCTTCTGTCATGGTTTCCGTTGATTTTACTACTCCCATTTCCATAAAAATAATTTTTAATGCTTACTAATTTAGTATAAATTTACTAAATAAATTAGTATATAAAAAGAAATTTATTTTCCATGGAACTCGAGCAATTTTTCGGTATGAGCTATAAAGGCGCCAAACGTTTTACCCAATGGGATGCGCCGGCCGCCAATGCCGCCGGTTTCGGGGCCGCTGCGGACGATTACGTGAAAAGGGGTATCGATCTGAACGAGCAGCTGGTCCGTAATAAGGCCGCCACCTTTTTTATGCAGGTGAGCGGGGATGCCATGGTGGGCGCCGGTATTTTCAATGGCGACGTGGTCATCGTCGACCGCTCCATCAAGGCAGCGAGCGGCAAGGTGGTCATCGCCACGCTAAATGGCGAAATGTTGATCCGCCGGCTGGAAAAGACGTTTAATAAGATCCGGCTCGTACCCGAGACGACCCGGCTATCGCCGATCGATGTGGATCTTTCGGGATCGGAATTTTCGATCTGGGGAGTGGTGACGTATGTGATACATGCCTTATAGGGGGAAGCCGCGGACGGGCTGGCATAGGACGAGATGGGGGAGCTGAGGGGGTAAAATAAGGAATACATTGAAATAAAGCATAGGTGGATATGAACCTTAAAAAGTACAAGTATTCGGTCAGCGACAGTTATCTTAATTTTGAATTTGACAGTGATGGGCCGAAAGGAAGAATCAGAAAGATCGTCCGATATAGTCCGCAAAACGCTGGCGGTATAACTTACTTTAACCTTGGCTTTGGTGACTTAAATCTATGTTAAACGCAAATAAATTGTAAATTTACTTATATTAAAAAGAGAGATACCATGCTGTCCGAAGTTAAAAAGAAACAAGCTAAAAGAAAGCCCAATAAAGCAAAAGGCGGCAGTAAGGTCATGGATTATGGTAATGATCCCTTTTTTGTAAAAAAGGCAGCGGAATCAAAAACCTTTCTTGAGAAACACGGATTTCCTAAAGAACTATTACTCAGAAAATAACGAGCATTTATATTCCTCCATTTTCGTGCCAATCGGCGGCCAAGTCCTGGTTCTGAATTTTTTTCATACTTTTAAAATATCCTCCTCCCTCATCCGTCTTCCTTATTAGCATGGAGGACCTATTGACCATCGACCCGCGCATGTCTTCATCCCCGGGAAAAAATATCGCGTCAGTCATTAGCCGTTTTGGCAAGCGACTGCTGGGCTTTATACGCCAACGGGTCGGCAACGAGGCCGATGCGGAAGATATTTTACAGGATGTCTGGTACCAGCTGACGACGACGGTCGATACGGAACCCATCGAACAGATGAGCGGCTGGCTGTTCCGCGTAGCCCGCAACAAGATCATCGACCGCTACCGCAAGAAGAGTCCGGAGTCACTGGACTCCTTGCTGCCGGACGGGGAAGACAGGATCGGGGCCGATATGGGCGGGGCAGGCCTCACCAGTATCCTGCTGGACGAGGGCCAAAACCCGGAGACAGCCAACCTGCGGGCCCTTTTCTGGAAGACTATGGAGGCGGCGCTGGACGAGCTGCCCGAAGAACAGCGGACGGTATTTATCTGGAATGAGCTGCAAGGTATTCCCTTTAAGGAAATCGCCGCGATGACCGGGGAAAAGGTCAACACGCTGATCTCCCGGAAAAGATATGCCGTCCTTTATCTTAGGGAAAAGTTGGAGAGCATTTATCATGAAATCATAGAACATTAAAAATTATAGATTATGAAAGGACGACATTTTCGCGCCGGCATTCCGGTTGGCAAAATAATAGGCTTCGTGATCCTGGCCATCATCGGGGTATTCGTCTTCGGCAGCGTTGTCATGCTGCTCTGGAACGCCCTGATGCCGGTAATCTTCCACCTGCCCCTCATTAGCTTCTGGCAGGCATTAGGACTACTTGTACTGGCAAAAATACTATTCAGCGGCTTCCGCGGCGGCCCCAAGGCACGATGGAAAGACGAACCAATAAAAAAAGCATGGGCGAATTTCACACCTGAAGAAAGGGAGAAGTTTAAACAAAGATGGGGCCGCCGCTGCGGGAAGCCTTTTCCCGAAGAAGACTTGTTTGACCGTGGCGACGTCCCTGCCCGCGGTGATGCCGCTACCCGCGGTGGCGCCGATACCGCAACCCGCGGCACCGGTACTGCCGAAGAAAAATTATAATCTATCAGCATGTTGAACTGGATCGAACAACGTCCACCCAGGAACACTTTTGACTGGACTATCCGGCAGCTGCAACTACAACCCTACCAGCACATCCTGGAAGTCGGTTATGGATCGGGGCGGCTCCTGGCAGAAGTGGCGCGAACGATAAAAATCGGTTTTCTTGCCGGTATCGATTCTTCCATACCGTTATACCGGCAGGCCTGCCGGCGTAACAAGGCTTTTATCCGGCAAGATCTGATGCAGCTGCATATCGGTCAATTATACGAACTACCCTACCCCGCTCATTACTTTCATACGATCTATAGTTGTGGCATTCACCGCTCCTGGAACAACGTCGTCACGGAATCCCTGCGCCTGGCGGCACTGCTTCGCATCGGCGGCAGGCTGGTACTGCTGTCACCGCCACGACCGGACCGGAACGAAGAGGATATACGGATGGAGGCCGCCCGCCTGCAAGCAGCCTATCTGGCGGCCGGGCTGACGGATATCCATACCGAATACCGGGAGTTTTCATCCGGAACGGGCGTGGCTGTCACCGGGTTTAAGCCGGATATGTATGTTGATCCCGAGGTTTTTACACCCGTTAACAATTGCTTATTAAATCCGGAAGCTTATTTCATATCCAATGTTGCAAGGATGCCAATTTAAAAACCCGGTCATCCGTCAACTTAAAATTTACAGTTATGAAAAAGTTATTTATCCTTACAGCCATCATAACCACCAGCCTCATCGCTACCAAAGGTTATTCCCAGGTTTATGTCGGCGCCCGCGTCGGCTTTGGCCATGTACGTGTCGGGTTCCCCGTTGTTCGGCGGCCCTTTATCGCTCCTGCACCGGTCCTTTATGCCGGGTATGTCGCTCCCGCTCCTGTATACACGGACGGATACTATGCAGCCCCTGCTATTTGTGAAACTGAATTCCCCGGCTATGCTTATTATAACTACCCTGCCTGGAACGGCCACTACCGGGATCGGTTCTACTTCGACCACTATCGTCCTTTCTTCGAAAGGGACCACAGGGCTTATTTCTTCCATGGTGGGTTTGACCACGCACGGTTCGAACATGACCGTGGCTTCCACAGAGGGAGGCGGTAAACGATAAGATAAAATTGAAAAGCCATGGGATCACCCCGTGGCTTTTTTCGATCCGGACATCGGGCATGGTTTTGGTCCCATCTTATAAAAATACCAGCATGAAAAAGTTATTCGCTCTTTTATTGATCATAGCCGGAAGCTTTGCCGTCAATTCGGCTTATTCCCAGGTCCACGTGAGTGTAGGCTTCTATGAAAGACATTACCCGGGGCATACCTATTACACTTATCCTGCCTGGCACCACCATTATCGTGACGGCGCTTACTATGCCCATTATCAACCTACTTTTGAAAGAGAACACCAGGCTTATTTTTCCGGACGGCGTTTCGACCACGAACGTTTTGAGCGTGAAAATCATTGGCATGGGAGGAATTAATCGCCTGGGAAGGAAATTGCACATTGTGGGATATAGGAATGGGATTAATCATCGTCCGCATCTTTAACGGCCCTGACAAACGCAGCCCTGTTCGGAACCGGCAGCGGCGCATGATCACCCTTGATCCCTTTCCACAGGATTTCGTTGAAAAGGTTGTCGGGGACGCGGTCTTCGCGCGCGAAATCGAGGCCGGCCGATTTTCTGGACCATTCATTCACCGCCGTATTTTTTTCTTTCAAATCGATATTCGCCGGCAATGCCCGGAAAGCTGTCAGGTCGGGCTCCGTCGTAAAGCACTTCCAGAGCGTGGTAGAAGAAGCGTCATATTGCGTCATCGGTGGTATGCCCAGGATCAGCTCGATGGTCCGCAGCACGGACGTCGTCGTATAGAGCGTATGATCCACAAAATGATGCCGGACAAGCCCTCCCGCAATATAGACAGGGCTGCGATGCGCATCCACATGATCGGGGCCGTTTTGTGCATCGTCTTCCAGAATCATCACCACACTCTCTTTCCAAACGGGGCTCTTGCTCAGGTATTCGACGAACTCTCCAACCGCCAGGTCATTGTCCGCGACATATGCAAAGGGGGTAGGCTGCCCGCGACGCAACCCCGCCGTATGATCATTGCCGATACGGATGATATTCAGCCGCGGCAGGCTGCCGGCGGTCATCAGGGAATCAAAATCGGTTTTCCATTGGCTGAACCGTGTGGTATCCGGGATACTCAGATCCCAGCCGGTGAAGGAAGCACAGTAATGGTCAAGCAAGCTTTTGATCAACGGGTTCGGCTGACCGTTTTTCTTTGGTCCCCCATCCTTCCCGAATTCCCCATAGCTGCGGTAGCTGACACCCGCCCGCTGGCAATCATCCCAGATAAAGCCACCCTTGTTGTTGGCCACCGCCCGGTTGCCTTCTGCGTCATAGTCACCACCCCTCCCGCCATAAGCCGTCGGCCATGTCTTCTCCAGGTAATCCGTCGCATAAGCGCCCATGCTCCAGTTATGGCCATCGGCACTTACTTCCGCATTCACATAAAAATTATCCAGCAGGCTAAATTCTTTAACCAGCGCATGCTGGTTCGGAGTGATCCGCTCCCCGAACAGGACGAGGCTGGTATCACCATTTCCTTCTTTTACATCCCCCAATACCTGGTCATAGGTCCGGTTTTCCTTTATAAAATAAAAAACATATTTTATCGGCGAGGAGTCGCCTACTTTCATCGGCACGGGGTTACCCGACTCGCCGGCAGTCTCCATCTCACCCGTCTTGGTATAGGGCGTATTCTGATACACCAGCGCCGAATAGTCGCCCAGCAGCTTCTCGTCCGGTTCAGGGATAATGCTCATCGTCCCTTTGAACAGCCCGGCGATATACTGTACCGGTTGCGTCTTGTGCAGATCCCCCTGCTGGTAATTCACTTCCTGACGCCGCGCCATCGGATTTGGTCCGAAGGGATTGGCCATCGAGGAAAACCCCTTGCCATTGGCTACCCAGATCCTGCTGCCGATCACCTGTACGGCGGTCGGATACCAGCCTACGGGGATAAAGCCTTTCGACAGACCTTCGCCGGGTTTGCCGACATCGAATACCGCGAGGCAATTGTTATCTGCATTCGCCACATACAGGGTCTTGTCATCCTTACTGAGGGCAAGGGCATTGGTCGTAGAGCCCGGAAGCGAATTTGGGTACAACGCGGCATTTAGTGTCTCCAACACTTTTTTATTCCGGACATCGATCACCGATACACTGTTATCGTTCGCATTCGCTACAAAAAGCCAATGCCCGTTCTTTGTCAGGCACATGTCATTGGGATTGTCCCCCACAGGAATGCCATCACCGCTAAAGCTGCGGTGTTCCGTATCGAAGATCAGCAGCCGGTCGCAGCCCCAGCAGGTGATATAGAGTTCCGATCCATCCTTCGACAAAAGGCAGGTATAGGCTTCACCCCCCAGATCCAGGCGCTGCACCACGGCTTTGGCAGCCAGGTCGACGATATAGAGAGAATTATTATCTTTTGTCACTACATATAAGATCCCGCGTCTGTCGTCGATGGCGATACCGGCGGGCGAGATCTTCTCCGGCCATTTTTTTCCCAACGGAAAGCTATCCACCAGGACCAGCGCATGGCCGCCATCCGCCGATGCCCTCCCTGCTTTGGAGTAGACCGCATATTTCAGGATGCGGTTGTCATTCCCTCCCGAGGCATACAGGTATTTCTCATCAGCGCTGAAGGCCAGTCCCAGCCAGGATTTAGGGATGATCACGCTGTCCAGGATCTGCTCCTTCACGGCATCGATCAGCTGCAGGGTCTGCGTGCTCTGGCCATTGTTGGTGACCGCCAGATAACGGCGGGAAGAGCTAACGGCAATATTCAGCGGCAGGTCTCCCAGGGGAAGGCTGTGACCGGCTGGTGTCAGGGACCAGCCATTCGGCAGCAGCACTTTCTTTTGGAATAGTCCTTCTTTTGTGTCATTAGGCTGCGCGACAGCGTAAGTAGTGAAACCAACCATCAGGATACTGATCCATAATTTTTTCATAACCGGTAAATTTATATTTTAGCTAAACAGGCGGGCCGCCTGTTCGGCCGATTCAGGTTTGCCCACATCGATCAACCGGGACCGGCTGTGGTCGTGGCCCCGGATGCTGTGACCGGCCGCCAGGTCCAGGTAAAGATCCACCACGGAAAACTTCCCTTCCCGCGTGATAAGGGAGAAGATGGAGGGATCGATGACATGAATGCCGCTGAATGCTTTCTGCACCGGGACCGTTCCTGTCGGTCTCGCCATCCGCTCCTGTCCTGTCACCGTATTTCTCCAGCCGCAAAGCCGTTCCTGTTCGTCAAACAAAAAATAACGCGAAGTGATCCGGTCGGTCACGGCAAGGGTGGCCAGCGGCCGGTGGTGGCAATGATCGGCGATCATTGCCGACAGATCCATATCTGTCAGGATATCCACATTCATCAGAACAAAGGGGCCGTCTTCCAGGAAGGCCCGGGCTTTTTTAACTCCGCCGCCCGTTTCCAGCACGGCTGCCGTCTCGTCACTGATGATAAACCGGCTTCCCCAGCCCTTGTTAACGGTGAGCGCTTCGATGATCTGTCCGGCAAAATGATGGACATTCACTACCACCTCACGGATCCCATACCCCTGAAGGTATTCGATATTGCGTTGCAGCAGGCTTTTCCCGTTGACGGGGGCCAGTGCCTTGGGATGATGGTCAGTCCAGGGCTTGAACCGAGTGCCCAGACCAGCCGCGAGGATCATGGCCCGGGTGATGCCCGAAGTAGAAGAAGCAGGACTATTCATAAAACATTCTCCCCATCCCGTTGTTCGTTCTGAAAAACCGCAATGCACTCTCCCGGCGGGACAAGATCCATTGCGGCAGCTTGTTTTGGAATTGTTGCAGCTCGGGGCTGCTGTTATTGAGCGGCAGGCCGGTCCATTCCACCAGGTAGGCGTTGGTATTCACTTCGCCGGGCTTGTCCGGCTGTATCCCGCTGATGGCCATCATCCAGCCTTCCTGGCCTTTCTCCTTGTATTTAAAGAAATAGACATATCCTGTTGCGGCTTTTGTCATGACCCGCTGTTTACCCACCAGCTGTACTTCTGATTCCCTTCCTTCAGGCCGCCGGTCCGACAATACCGAGCGGGCCATGGCTTCCTGGTTTTTAAACGCGGCGGGAAAGAGACCGGGCTTGCCGGCCCTGATCAGGCCATCGTACAGTTTGGCCCGGTGCCAGTCATCTGCCGCCAGTGAGCGGAGCAGGCTATCCGGGACGGGTCTGTTGTTTCGGATAAGGATCAGGGCCGTCTCCTGTTTGACAGGAAGGGATTTGGTCTGCAGCAGCTGTCCGAACCAACGGGCAACACCGGGCCGGTCATAAAAGGGCACCAGCCATTCCGCATATTTATCCAGCCGGGGAACAGCAGGCCGGATTTCGCGGGTAACGGTTGCAAAGGATTCATCCGATGGAAAAAAATCTACCGTGGGGGGAGGCGGCCGGAGACTGGTATTGTCATCGTTCTCTTCGTTGTTTTTTTCTTCTGTCAGCTGTTGTTTTTTCAGCAGGAGCTGGGCGTCGGAGAAAAGCCCGGTAAAATAGCTTTCATAGGCCGACGCGGGCAACCGGCTGCTGTCGGCCATCCCTGACATCAGTTGCAGGATGGGTGTTTTATACCCTTCGACCGGGATCAGTTGCAGGATGTCCGGGAAAAGGGAGATGGCGAGGGCGCTGTCATCACCGATATGCACGAACAGCTCACGAAGCTGTGTCGCATTTTCGAAGACGGGAGGGGTTTGTACCATCCAATCTCTTACCAGCGCATACGCCTGTTTGTTATGAAAACGCACCATGGCCTCCAATGCCGCATTTTGAAAAGCGCCCGTGTCGCCGCTTTGTTCATAGACTTGCCTGACATAAGCGATAACCGGCCCGAGGCAGCAGGTATCTCTTATCCTACCCAGGCTGTGGATAAGATGACTTTTCGTCTCGATATAGTTTTTGCCATCCGGTTTCAGCCGGCTGATACTCTTTTGAAGCTCCGGCAGGTCTCCCGGCTCAAAAAGTATATGGCTCAGCGCGTCACGTGCGATTCGCCGTTCCAGCGAATCCTTGCTATGATAGCGTTGAAAGAAAAGTGCGGACTTGCTCGTAAACACGGTATATCCATCGGCGGGGACCAGCGGGGTAAAGGAAAAATAGAATGTGTCGATAAAAGGGTTTTCCTCCCCAAGCCGGTCCGTCACAGCGGTCAACCGGTACAGCGTATTTCCTTTTAGCATCGCTAACCCTCGTATTTCCCGGTTGGTATTGGTATCGAGCAGGGTATAGCGGTAGCCGCAAACGGAATCGCCGTTGGCGAAATATTCTTTTTTGTCCAGGATAAACTCCGCCTTTAACCGGGTCCAGTGCATTTCGTTTTCCCAGAAAACGCCGGAGTCGCGGCGGTAAAAATAATCCGGCAGGGTCGACACTAAAACGTGGATGTTCTCCCCGGTAGAGTCGTCATAGAAGACGGCATGCTGAGACTTTGTTTCGGAAACATAGGTTTTATTGGCCGTCGACGGGAGGGTAAAGCCATTACCCTCGTCGGTCAGTGAACGAAGCTCTCCGGGAACATCGGGACGGATGGGAGTGCGTACGGAAAAATGCCGGGTCGTATCGGTATACCATTCGGATGGACCAAATTTATGGGGCAGCAGCCGGAAGCTGCTAGAAAAACGGGAAAAATCGCCGTTTTCTTTTTTCCCAGTGGCCAAAAGAAGGTAATATTCCGAACCCCGGATAACGGCCTTTGCCTTTAGCCGGCCGCCCGTTGTTGTGCTAAATTCCAAGTCCAGGCAATCATGTCCGTCAAGCTGACCGAATTTGCGGGAGAGCTCCCGGGCAATCATCGCCGAACCTTTCAGACTTTCCTCCATGAGGCGGAGGTCCAGGGTGTCTTCTTCCAGAAAATGCGTATTTGTCAGATTCTTTTTCAGGATAACATAGCTTTCTCCTGTTGCGGTCGCTGCTTCGTACTGCCAGATATGACCTCCGGGAAAGCCGCCGCTAAAACTGGCAAAGGATCCGCCGCCAATATCGGCCAATGAGACCTCCGGCCGGGCAGGAAAGGAAGCACGAAAG
>Ga0302179_10000218_pt1 | contig 44025 bp, 36 predicted proteins | sample I_Palsa_E3_1_FD_198788 | JGI IMG/M metagenome (GOLD analysis project Ga0302179, IMG submission 198788) | Peat permafrost microbial communities from Stordalen Mire near Abisko, Sweden - I_Palsa_E3_1 | ecosystem: Environmental > Terrestrial > Soil > Palsa > Peat permafrost | place: Sweden...
ACCTTCTCGGCGATTTTTCCAGAGCAGGAACAAGGCTGATTGGCGGAAAACCTCATGACCTTTGCGTTTCGCCAGGAGGCAACTACTGGTCGAGCACGGGGGACTGACCGCCCCGGGAATCTGGGCGAAGTCTTCACCCCACTACAAACTCCCTTACTTTCCGCACCACCGACTCCGGCGCCTCGACCTCCAACTCTACCGCCCCGTCCTTGTACTTCCGCGAAAAGATTCGCGCCTTGGCTTCAAGCATAGCGAGCGTCTTGCCTTCTTTTTGCGGCACGCGCAGATGCACGCGGCTGACCGGGTCTTCCTCGATCATGGCGTCGATGCGCACCAATAACCGATCCAGACCGGTACCTTCGGCTGCAGACACATACACTGTCTTCGTATCCAGCTGAGCGTCATTCACTAAACTCTCAGCCACTTCCACGTCCAGCAGATCGACCTTGTTCATCACTCGCAGGCGCGGCTTCTTTTCCGCTTCCAACTCTTTCAGAACGATTTCCACCTGCGCGTCCTGCTCGGCTGAGAGCCGGCTACTGGCGTCGGAAACCTGCACCACGAGCGACGCCCGCTGCACTTCTTCGAGCGTGGCGCGAAACGCCGAGACCAGTGTGTGTGGCAGGTTGCGAATAAATCCCACAGTATCCGAGAGCAGCACCTTACGTTTCGACGGCAGCACCACCGCCCGAATCGTCGGATCCAACGTAGCGAACATGCGGGGCGAGGCCAGAACCGCGGCGCGAGTGAGAGCGTTGAACAGCGTCGACTTGCCCGCGTTCGTGTAGCCTACCAGCGCCACAGTCGCCACCGGGGCCGATTCCCGCCGCTGCCGCTGCTGCGCCCGGATGCGGCGCACGTTTTCCAGTTGCTGCTCCACGTGCCGTACCCGCCGGTAGATCTTCCTCCGGTCGGTCTCAAGCTGCGTTTCACCAGGACCACGGGTCCCGATGCCGCCGCCGAGTTGCGACATCTCCACGCCGCGCCCCGCCAGCCGTGGCAGCATGTATTGCAACTGCGCCAGTTCCACCTGCAACTGGCCTTCCCGCGTGCGCGCATGACGCGCAAAAATGTCGAGGATAAGCTGGGTGCGGTCGATCACTCTGCGCTTGACGATTTTTTCAATATTGCGCTGCTGCGAAGCGCTTAGATCGTGATCGAAGAGAAGAAGGTCGGCATTCACCGACGCGGCTGCGCCCGCAATTTCTTCCAGCTTGCCTGCGCCGATCAAAGTTGCCGGATCGGGCCTATCGCGCCGCTGCAAAATTTCACCGACAACTTTCGCGCCCGCGCTTTCCGCCAGCGTGCGCAGCTCCGCCAAAGATTCATCGGCATCAAACTCCGGAATGCTCGGCTTGTTGGGGTTGGGCTTCCCCGAGGCATGCACCTGCTGCCCGGGGCTTCCCCCTGCGGCCGGAGAAGACGCCGCATCGCGAGCCGCCTGCGCCTGAGCCGTAACCATCCCCTTGGCGCCGCGTCCGCGCGTCCGCACATCGATCCCCACCAAGAATGCGCGTTCCTGCACACCTGCGGGGGTCGCGACCCGCCCGCCGAGAGGCACGCTCGCGGCCACGGGCGCACGAATGCGAGTCTTCTTGGGATGAGAACTGCGCAAGCCGAAAACGCCTTACCCTTCGGTCCCAGAGGCGCTCGCCGCCGCCGCCGTGGCCGTGGCCGCCGCTGCCGTTCCGGTTCCGGCTGCAACCTTCGCCTCCGGGTGCGCCACATGCACACTATGAGACGTGGTCCGGCCCATCACGATCGTCGAGATGGCGTGCTTAAAGATCAATTGCTCTTGTCCATTGGCCTCCAACACCACGGAATACTTGTCAAAGGAACGAATCCGGCCCGTCAACTTCACTCCGCTCAACAGATAAATCGTAACGCTCAATCTCTCTTTGCGGGCCGTGTTCAGGAAGGAATCCTGAATGTTCTGCGCCGGCTTGTTGCTTTCCATAGCCGATCTCCTTAGGTTCTTGTGAACTGCGACCAACCAACTTGCACTGTCCGGCAATCGCCGCAGTGCAAGCTCAAAACCACAGCGTTTCCTCGCGGCCTTCCGCCTAAGGAACACGGGGGGACAGCCTGCCTCCTCGCCGCCCGGTTTCCCAAGGCCGCGCCGCCCAGCAGGTAGCTGCGAGTACCATACGGTGTCCCCTCGCGCTTTTCAACCCGGAACTTGCGGAAATCAGCTTTTGTCCCATTTGGGCGAAAACCGGAAGAAAATGTACAGCCGGGTGCCGGCCCCCCCACTTTTCGACGTTGCTTAGGGCAGGATCTCGGCTTTCCGGTCACCCGGAGGCTGATCGCGCGGTCATTGTGTACAATCCCCGCGTGGGCAATTGCGCCCTGCGCACCCACCGCACCCGACTTCGTGAATGCGTTACGTGTCATGCGTTTTGCGAAGGCACCGGTGAAATCTTAGGAGGCATCATGGCAAGCGCCGCTCTCGCAACTTTCCTCGGACCCCAAATCAACTTTCCCCCGGACTTCAACACCAACTTCCTGATGCTGGTCCGTTGGATTCACTTCCTCGCCGGCATCACCTGGATCGGCCTCCTCTATTTCTTCAACCTGGTGAATGTCCCATTGATGAAAGAGCTCGACGCCGCCACCAAGGGCAAAGTGATGCCCGCGCTGATGACGAGGGCGCTGTGGTGGTTCCGCATGTCGGCGGCGCTGACCGTTCTCGCCGGAATCATCTACTGGGAGAACATTGTTACTTCGGACGTCCACAACGCCCAGACTTTGGGATTGAACGCTTCCCACGGAGCCGTGGTGGGCAGCTTCTTCCTGATCTGGACGATCGTCTGGGGAGTGCTCTATGCCTGCCTGATCCCGGGCAAGGGCATCTTCGACAAAGGTGCGTTCGTTGGCGTGGTCTATGCCGTAGTGGTCGCGGCCGCAGCCTGGCTCTTCCTGAGTTTGAACAGCCACGGCTGGGAGAGCAATCGCCTGCTCGCCATCGGCATCGGCGGAGGCATGGGCTGGGTTATGCTGCTCAACGTCTGGGGAGTAATCTGGCGCATCCAGAAGCGCCTCATTCAATGGACCCGCGACAACGCCACCAACGGCACTCCCATGCCGGACAAAGCCAAGAGCATGGCCCGGCAAGCCTTCCTGGCATCGCGAGCCAACGCGTTTCTGTCACTCGTGATGCTGTTCTTTATGGGTGCGGCCAGCCACTATCCGTTGTTCGGGAAGTAATCACTTTTCGCAGGAAAGGCGTGGTTCGGTACAAAAACGAAGGAGCATCCTTTTCGGGATGCTCCTTCTTGGTTAGGTCTTGCCTTAGCTTCGGTCGGCTAGAAGTAAATCTTGCCAGCTATCTGCACCACTCGGCCGTCACCGTTGGTAGTTGCCGATTGAACGCCCTGGATTGTCCCAAAGGTGCCTTCGCCCAAGCCGCCGATCGGAGCGGCGAACTGCGCGTGGTTGAATGTGTTAAAGGTTTCAAGCCGCAACTGGATGTACTTGGATTCCGTAATGTGCACATCCTTTTCGATGGCCATGTCCCAGAAGTTGAGGCCAGGGCCGTAGAGCGGATTGCGATTGGCGTTGCCGATGGTCCCGGGGGCGGGAGCCGTAAACGCTGCCGGATTGAACCAATCGGCTGCATTACCCTGCGCCAGAGCAGTCCGAGGGTTGTGGTTGATGCTCAGGGGTGTCCCGGTGAGCTCGCCCCGACCCGGGGGCGCGTAGTATGCATCCGGGTAGGACCACTGCAAGTCGTCGTAGAAGAAATTCGCGACTTCGACAGGGAATCCGCTCTGGAACGTCGCAATCCCTGAAATGTTCCAGTCATCCGTTAGCCGCCTCCAGTGATGACCATACTTATAGATGGGCAGCGTATAGATAAAGTTTGCCACTAAGCGCTGCGGAGCGTCATTGGCGGAAGGGCCGTAATTCTGGGCGACATCGAAGTTGTTGAACCCAGGCCCATTGAAGGAGCTGTTTTCCAGGTTGGAGGTGTAATCAAAGTTGCGGGACCAGGTGTAGGCAATTTGGAATCCCAGCCCGTTGGTGAAGCGGCGATTAAGCGACGCTTGCAGAGAGTTGTAGTTGGAGCTGTAATCGGTGGTCTGTACACCAATTTGCCCGATGGTATTGGTATATGCGCCGTATTGGAAGCTTTCGCCTCCGGTGGCGTCGGCCAGGAATATATCGCTTCCATAACCTTGAGCCGCCGGGTCAAAATTCACTCCCGGAGCGACGCCTGCGGGATTCAGATTGTAGGCGCCAATTTCGTGCCGCCCAATGGCCCCAACGTAGCCAATCGTGGCGATCATCGACTTCGAAACCTGGTACTGGAAGTTCAGATTGAAGTTGGTCGAACGCGGTGCGGTCAAGTGTTGGTCCTCGGTATTCATATTGAATCCGATCGGTTCAAAGGGCGCGAAATTAGGAGAAGTGCCCGCTGCTGGGGGCGAAAACGGAAAGGGGTTAGCCATGGTAACCGGCGCTAAGCCCGCTACAGTTGTGGAATTTTGCGATGTGTAAGGGTTGCCAAAGCCCGGCGCGGCACCCTGCTGGCCAACCCCGGCTGAAAGCAGCGAGAACGGAGGATTGCCCAGCGTTTGTAAGGCTGTTTCCTCTTCTGAACGATTGTAGTAGATGCCGATGCCGCCGCGGACGCTGAAGTTATGGTTGCTTCCCGGACTCCATGCGAACCCCAAGCGTGGCGCGAAGTCGTTGTAATGGATCGTGGGGCCACCGTATTTATTGATTCCCTTATCGCCCGGGAAAACGATGCCCACCGGAGCTGTCGGGAAGATGGTTGACTGTTGCCCAGCGCGAAACGCGGACATAACTTCCCCGTTCGCATACAGATTCTCATAAGGGGTTTCAATATCCCAAGCGACTCCCAGCGTCAATGTCAGGTTCGGCTTGACTTGCCATTGGTCTTGGCCATACGAGTAATATTCCCGCGCCCGGGCTCGGATAATGGAGCCGCTGCCCTGGGCGAAGGTATCGGGAAAGCCGAGCAGGAAATCCGCTGCGGGATCGCCCGTTGAAAAAGTTCCGGCCGCGCCGAAGCCATAATTGCCGCTCATACTGTTGTAGAACGGATTATTGATTTCCAGCCGATCCATGTTGAAGCCGGCCTTGAAGGTGTGGTGGCCCGCAACCTTGCTGAAGTTATCCACCACCTGATAGGTGTTCTGGACGCGCGGTTGTGGCCCATTGGTACTGAATCCCAGCGTAAATAAAGCTCCGTTGGCTCCTACCGATACGACGGGCAGGGATTCCAGCGACGGAGCCTGAGGAGTTATGCCGGTGAATCCGTAGGATGCAGGATTCACGATGTTTTGGGGCTCATTCGCGATGTAGTTAAACCGGAGATAGGCAAAGCGCAACTCATTCAGCGAGGTGGGCGAAAAAGTGTGGTTCAGTGCCACCGTGAACTCGTAGGTTTTCTCCGGGTTGGTGTTGCCGAAGCCGGGAAGAGTTGCTCCGGTAAAGGGTAGTGTCTCGTTAAAGGGGCTGTTCTGATACAAACCGTAGAACCAGATAGAATCCTTGTTCGTGAGTTTTTGATCAATTCGACCAAGATACTGGTCGTTCTTAATGGTCTCGACGGGATTGAATTGATACGTATTGTTGGCAGAATTCGGCAGAGGGACGTATTGGTTCATCAGCTTGAGCGATAGAGGGTTCAAATCCGCAGTTGGGATTACGCCCGTCGGAAACAGCTGGGCGTACGACGTTCCCGCCGGCTGCGTATTGCCGTTGGAATCCACCAAGGGGACGGGCGCGACGCCTGAGCCAGGGGGCACAAAAGCTCCGCCGCCCGTGTCGGCCGAAAAGTCGCCGCCGCGCTGGGCGGCGCTAAAGACTGTAGGCACGGTGTATCCCTGGGGTACGGTCGCACGGCGACCCTGGTAGGAGAAGAAAATGAACGCGTGATCCTTAATGATTGGGCCACCTACGGTTCCACCATACTGGTTCTGGTGAAACGGAGCGGCGGTATTCTCAAACCAGCTCTTGGCATCCAGAAAAGTGTCGCGATAAAACTCAAACACATCGCCATGAAACTGATTGGTACCGCTCTTGATGGTGGCGTTGACGATGGCGCCGGAATTGCGTCCGTACTCAGGATTGATGGTGCTGGTCACCAGATTGAACTCTCCGATCGCATCCGGGCTGGGAATTACGAGCGGAATGTTCAACGACGTGTCGTTGGAATCGGTTCCGTTAATCAGGAAGGAGTTCTGCTGCGTCTCCGCTCCATTTGTGGAATACGCGCCAGCCCCGAAGCGGTCGGAGGATGACTGGACTCCCGGCTGAAGCTGCATGAGCTGGGTCCAGTTGCGGCCATTCAGCGGTATGTCCACAATCTGCTGGCCCGTAACCGTGGTGCCGAGCTGCATGCTGGTGGTCTCTACCTGCGCCGGATTGGCCTCGACCGTGACCGTATCGCTGACGACCCCAAGCTCCATCCCCACCCGCAGGTTGAAAGTCTGATCGAGGTCGAGGTGAATGTGGCCCTCCGTGAATGTCTTGAAACCGGATTTCTCCACCTTCACCGAGTAATCGCCGATCGGCAGTTGCAGGAATTCAAATAGGCCATCCTTGTTGGACGTGACGGAGTAACCAAGACCCGTGGCGACGTTCGTGGCGGTCAGTTTCGCGTCGGGCACCACCGCTCCGGTCGGGTCCACCACTGTGCCGCGAATTTTCGCGTACAGGTTGTCGGCATTCGCCGGCGTCGCACATAGCACTCCAAACACCAGCCCAAGCGCAAGTAGAAAAGCCACAAAACCAAATGCATGCTGCTTCATGGGAAATACCCTCCGCACTCAAATCTTTCTGAAGTGATAAAACGGGTTGCGACCAACTTCGCCGTTCCGCCCCTGCGACTACTCGACCCTACAGAAGCAACTGACGTTCCAAAGCGGGCCTTCAATAACAGGCTGGCATATCATACACATACAGACAAAGTGTTGGCATGTTGACGAGCTAGATACATGCCTTTACGGAAGCATCTATGGGAATTGGAATTATGCCCCCATCTCGGCGCGAGGAAACAGTGGGACCGCTTTCGAACCTTGAGCACGCCACCGGGGTAAGTTCGGGGAACCAGCGAGAGCGCAATAAAACGGGGAGCCTTTCGGCTCCCCGCGTGAAGTTTCCAGCGATCAAACTAGAAGCTGATTCGCAAAGAGAACTGGCCGAACCGGCGCTCGTCGTTGTTTCCACCTGAGGCAAAGGTATTCAGCCCACCCTTAAGCCCCGTGACAGTGATGGGCGTTGTGATGGGTGACGTGATCGAGCCGCCACCGTATTCGAGCCCCGGGGTAAATACATACATGTTGTGATGATTGAAAATGTTGAATCCCTCGGCACGGAACGTCAGTCCGACACGCTCGGTGACCCTGAAATTCTTGTTCAGAGCTGTATCCAGGTTCCAGGCCCCCGGACCACGGAAGGCGTTGCGAGCTGTCATGCCAGCCGGAAATGGCCCAAAATCCGAAATGCCCAGGGTTGTATTGAGCGGAGCAAAGCTTGCCGGGAGGGGCAGAGTTCCGAGGTTGAAAGCGTTCGGGCCGATCGCAGCGGGATTTTTGCTCACGCTGAAGTCAGGCTGAGTAGCCGGTGTCAACCGTGGAATAGTATACCCAACTTCGATATTGTCAGCGTCGTATGCGGTGAATGGAATCCCCGTGCGCGCCGTGAAGATACCTACGAGTGACCAGCCTCCGAGTGCTTGGGCCTCGACTCCCCTTCCGTTCTTCAACCAGGGAAGCTCCCAGATTGGCGAGACGACGAACCGATTCCTGACATCGTAGTCCGAGTTGCCCCAATCCAGCTTCGGGTTGGTCAGATCGGTGTAGCCAAGGCTGCCGATGTACCCGGATCCCCCCTGCAAGCTGTCGGAGAAGGTCGAACTAATGTCATCAAGGGCGTGCGACCAAGTGTAGTTCGCAATCATACTCAGACCAGTATGGTGCAGGTTCTGGGTTTGGAATTTTAGGTTCAAAGCGTCGTAGGCGCTGCTGCCGCCGCTGCCACGCATGTTGATCGCGGCATATTGCTGGTTCGGACGCGTGAGGCACTCGTCGCCGTTCGTGATGAAATTAAATCCGGGGCAGGTGGCGCCTGTGGCCGGATCGGGCGTAGTGATTAGAGGTGCCCCGAGATATACCTGAGCCGCGCCGAACTGGTTGATGTTATTGATGTCATAGAGATGAACGCCATGAGCGCCGCTATAGCTCAACTCCATAACCGTGTTGTGAGTTATTTCCCGTTGCAACCCCAGGCTCCAGAATTGTGTCTGCGCCGTGTGGATGACGGGATTCGGCATGCGCAATTCAACCGGGCCAAGATTGCTCGCGGGACCCGGCAAGCCGAGAGGCCCGAGGTCGTTATTGGTAACCAAGACTGTGCAGCTCGGATCACTTGGTGCGCAGGTCTGTTCCAATACAGCACTAGCGGGAGGGTTAAAGCTGGCATTGTAGGTCACATTTCCGAAATTGCGTTCGTAGCTGATTCCGAAGCCGCCGCGCAAACTGCTCTTCCCATCGCCGAAAATGTCATAAGCGAAGCCTACACGCGGACCAGCTGTGCCCCAGCTCGGCTTCCAGAACTGTCCAATCGGGCTCTTATCCGCAATCTGGACAGAGCCGGTCGCGACCTGCTCTTCTAGGGTGGAACCAGAACCGAAATAGAAGTTCGAGTCCAGACCCGGAACGTTGTTGTGTTGCACTCCGTAGTGCTCGTAGCGGAGGCCATAGTTCAGGGTCAAACGAGGGGTGATCCTGAAGCTATCCTGGGCATATAGAGCCCAATCCTTATAGCGGTAGCTTCGTGCATAAGCAGCTGACTGGAGTGGAGGAGTTACGACACTGTTCGCTGGACACGCGTTGGTGCCTGAGGCGGTAGTTCCGATGAATTCGCCCCATACATTCAGCGGACACGGAAGTGCGCCGTTGGGGTCGACTCTAGCCGTGAATCCAGAGCTGCCGGCAAGTTGGCTTCCGCCCGGATTTCCCGCTACGTTGAGCAAGTCGTTCATGCTGTCCTGCGAGGAATCGCCGAGCTGTTCCACGGCCTGCGCGTATGCGCCGTAGGCCACGTTCAGCTGGATGTATGTGAACTGGCCACCGAAGCGAATGTTGTGCTTGCCCTTAGTCCAAGACAGGTCATTTTCGAACTGTATCGTATTCTGTGGGCCGCCAAATGGTAAGCCACCCAGGCCGGGCTCCGACGCATTAAATAGACCGGGCATCTGAATGATGCCGTTTGTGGCCGGGTCAGTGGGCGCAACGAACATTAGATTGGGGGTATTGACCAACGCGTTATTGAATGAGTCTATGCTGTTGAAACGCGTGAAACTCAGTTTCGTATTATCGAGGACGTAACTACTGAAGCTGTGGTTGATTGAAAACAGATAGCTCTGGTTTGCGTTAACGGAGCCCACATCATACTGCGGGTATGCGGAGTACGATGATGTGCCCGGGAGTTCGTTGATGTTCTCGCGACCCGCTCGGAAAAACATTTGGGTTTTAGCGCTCAGGTTGTAGTCGATTCGTCCTACTAGCGTGTAGGTGTTCTGAGGTTGCCCGCCGCCATCGTTATAGGGCACATTGAAGTTCACAGTATCGAAGACCGGGAGGGTTCCGGGGAGGGTCGTGGTCCCATTTACTAGGCCGATAAAGCCGGGGCTGGCTGCGTTGATCGAAGCGACGGTGGAGGCTACGCCGGAGCTAGCCACTGCACCTGTGCCGAAGGAAGCAAAATAAGCTTGCGCATTTGCCGGCAAAGCGGCAATGAATGCGGGATCGAATACTTCTTCGACCTGTGACGAGGAACTCCGGACGCGAGTCCACTCAGTGCTCTCCGAAATGAACAACTTGTTCTTGATGATCGGGCCACCCGCCTGAAACCCAAACTGATTGCGCGTGTAACTGCCTTTCGGGATACCCAGCGCGTCATTATTGTAGGTGTTGGCGGTATAGTCTGAAAGCCGATTGAATTCCCACACAGAGCCATGGAAATTGTTGGTACCCGACTTCGTAATTACGTTTACCACGCCACCTGAGGCGCGGCCGTACTCGGGCGAGAAATTGTTGGTAATCACACTATATTCTTGGACGCCATCGAGTGGGACGTCCTCACCTACCGAGACACCGAAAACGGCGACATTCTCCACGCCATCGAGCAGAATCTCCGTTCCAGATTCGCGCTGTCCGTTAATGGAGAAACCTACGCCGCGGCTCGAAAGCTCCTGGCCGCCGGTCATTCCGCCGTTGGAAGTACTATCGCCATTGCTCACGTTGCCAGAGATCGCCACGAAATCGTAAGGATTGCGCGTCAGGCTGGGAAGCTGCGCCAGTTGTTGAGTATCGATCAACTGCGAGAGTTCCTGCGTTTGCGTGTTCACCTGGGTTCCGGCACCTTCCGCCGTTACCTCAACTACCGTCGAGCTCTGGCCCACGGCCAGGGCCGCGTCCACCGTAATGGTTCCTCCCACGGTGACTTCGACGGCACTCTTGAAAGTCTGGAAATTGGGGCTCGAGATCGTCACCTCGTATTTTGCTGGTTCGAGGCCGGGTATTTGATACTGGCCCGCCGTCCCGGTCGAGGTAGTCCGCTCGGCTCCGGTGGTAACACTTTTAGCCTTCACCGTAGCGCCGCTGATTAAAGCTCCAGTCGTATCGTGGACCGTTCCCGCAATCGTCCCGGCTTCGGATTGTCCGAAAGCCAGGCAGGAACCGAACGCCAAAAGGCTAAACAGCACCATTGAAGAAACCAGAATTCTGGAACTCCGCGTGCCCTGCTTCATTGGTTTTCTCCTCAACTCTGGAAGATCAAGAAAAGAAAGACTCTGGGTAGTAAAACTCCCACCCGACAAAACTCCAAGTAGTGTCGGCGCCCTGAAGGAACGTCGTCGGGCGCATCTTCGAACATTGCGATAGTGCAACTCACACGCCAAAAACGGGAATGGCGTAACGTCTTTGTTTCCAATATTTTGTTATGTCTCGAGGATTTGGCCTCCCCGAAAACAGGATTTGTAAAGAATTGTATCTACCGATTTTGGTATTTCCGCAAACGTCATTCCCGCTAGCCGAACGCGGATCGTGGGCAGGCAAGCGGGCATCCGGGCCGCCTAGGTTCGGATGCGTCCCTGCTGCTACAATCTCCCTTTCCGTGATCCCATCTTCCACAAAGCAGGCCTCGCCCAGTCAGGACGTGGCGAACGCGAATGCCCTGGGCGCAAAGCCTCTTGACGCCGTCCCCTTGCTCGACCTGCGGCGGCAGTACGAGCAGATTCGCGTCGAAGTGTTGGCTGCCGTCGAGCGCGTCTGCGCCTCGCAGCATTACATTTTGGGCCCCGAAGTGGAAGCATTCGAGCGCGAAATGGCGGACTATTGCGGCACGCGGGACGCCGTCGGTTGCGCCTCAGGCACCGATGCCCTGTGGCTGGCCCTCGCCGCCGCCGGAGTGCAGCCCGGGGACCAGGTTCTGACCACACCTTTTAGCTTCTTCGCCTCAGCCAGCGCCATCGTGCGCGCCGGAGCTCGTCCCGTATTCGCTGATATCGATCCGCTCACGTTCAATCTCGATCCCACTCAGGCGGGGTGTGTCCTGCGCCGCGGCAAGCGCGACAAGCTTCGCGCTCTGCTTCCGGTTCATCTCTACGGCCAGTGCGCGGACATGGGTGCATTGCAGCGGCTGGCTGACGAATTCCAACTGTCTCTCATCGAAGATGCCGCGCAGGCCATCGGCGGAAGGTGGGGAAATGAGCCCAGTAAGAGCCGCGGCGCAGGATCGATGGGCATCTCCGCGGCCTTCAGTTTTTATCCCACAAAGAATCTCAGCGCTTACGGTGAAGCCGGCTTGGTGACCACCGGCAATCCTGAGATGGCGGCACATATGCGCCGCCTGCGCAATCACGGCAGCCCGCGCCGCTATTTTCACGAAGAGGTCGGATGGAACAGCCGCCTCGACGCCATCCAGGCCGCGATCCTCCGCGTGAAATTGAAATATGTTGAGGGATGGAATGAGGCCCGCCGCCGGCGCGCCGAGAGCTATAGCCAACTCTTCGCCGCCGCCGGGCTGACATCAACCGGCGGGCAACCCGAGAGCACAGCGCCGATTCAATTGCCGCAGACTTCGGCGCAGGCTCACCATGTTTTTCATCAGTACGTCCTCCGCGCCTGCCGCCGCGACGAACTGCGCGAGTTCCTCACCTCACGCAAAATCGGGACGGAGATTTACTATCCCATCCCGCTGCACCTCCAACCCTGTTTCGTGTATCTCGGCTATCGCGAGGGCGATTTCCCTGAAGCCGAGCGCGCCGCAAGAGAGGCGCTCGCCCTGCCCATGTTCCCCGAACTCGCCGAAGAAGAGCAGCGCTGGGTGGTGAAAAACATCTCAGATTTCTACTGCTAGTTGCAGATTTCTACCGCTAGTTGCGCTTGGGCAACTTTCTACCACAGTGAGCACTCAAAGTTCGCATCAGGAGATGAAAACGATGAGAAATTCTCCAGCCGCAGCCTTAAGGCTCTCTCTCGTGCTCTTTAGTGTTTGTTCCGTCCTTGTTGCAAACGCGAAGGCGCAAACCGGCGCCGTGGAAGCCGGCCGGAAACCCGTGGTGGTTGAGCTATTCACCTCGGAGGGTTGTTCCTCTTGTCCGCCTGCGGATGCACTGTTGCAAGAACTGGAAGCACAACAACCGGTAGCCGGCGCGGAGATCATCGCGTTCGAAGAGCACGTAGATTATTGGAATCACGACGGGTGGATCGATCCCTATTCTTCCGCGGAATGGACGCAACGGCAACAATCCTACGTGACCCTGATCAAGCAAGATGCCTACACGCCAGAGCTGGTGGTGGACGGGCACCGCCAGTTCGTGGCCAACAATCCGCAGCAGGCCGAAGTTGAAATCGAACAGGCGGCGCACGGGGTAAAAACGGACGTTTCGATCGCTGCGGCAAAGCCGGATTCGAAGGGCTCGCGGCGCTTCAACGTGTCGGTGGGAAAACTTGCGGGAAACACGCCCGGCGATGTGGCGGAAGTCTGGCTGGCGGTGACCGAAGATGGTCTGCATTCGTCGGTGATTCGAGGAGAGAATGCCGGTCACCTTTTGCAGCATGTTGCTACTCTGCGTTCGTTACGCAAGATCGGCGTCGCGGATCCTGGCAGGGCGTCGCCCGCTTTCGCAGGAGATCCCCTTGTAAAGCTCGACTCCCATTGGAATGTTGAACATCTGCACGTAACGGTTTTCATCCAAAAGAAAAAGAGCCGCGAAATTGTCGGGGCCGCTTCGACAAGAATTGGGGGCTAGAAGAGGACCTTGACCATCAGCGTCGCTTGCGCTTCCTCGCCGCTGGCCTCGCCGTTTCCTTCTGCTCACCCGGCGCCAGCACTCTGCGCACAATCGGCGAGTTCATTTTGTATTTGCGTTCGGTGACGTTGCCGCTGTCGTCTTTCACGTGCAGAGTGAAGACCGGCAGCGTGCCTTCCTTGTCGAAATTCTCGCTGGTCACCATCACCGGCAGCACGCCGTTCAGGCCATGCTCGCGGTACGCGGTTTCGTAGCGGTGCTTCCTGACGTTCCAGGTGAAAACGCGAATCTGATCGAAGTCGTAAGGCAGGCCATCGTGGGGTTCGGTGATGGCGCACAGATACTGTGAAACCTTCTTGTCTGCGCCCTCTTTGCCCGGGTCCTGCACCTGGTTCAGCACAAAGAACGCGACAAAACGCTGGCCTTCGGCGTACTGCGCAACCTCGAGTGGGACGTCGATATCGACCATGCGCGCCAGCACCCAGCCAACCCGGTTCTCGGCGTCCCGTACCAGCCACCAGTCTTCCAGCGGCGGGCCGGAAGGTTTCCCGCCGGGCTTGGTCGGCGCCGGGACCGCTCCCGGCTGTTTCTCAGCCGTCGCGCGCTTCAGCACGGAGACTCTCGCTCCCGCCAAAAGCTGATACAGATGCTCCGTCTCGCGGCCGGGCGTGAGGTGCAGGTTGGTGTCGTTGCGCAGCACGCCGGGTGATTGCAGAGGATCGTTTAGGTTTTCTTGCGTCAGCTTCTGCAGGCCGTCGTAGGTTTGCTGGTCCACCAGGTAGCGTTGCTCGATCCAGCCCTCGATGCCGCTGGCGGTGCGCACGCGGGCGAAACGCTTCTCGTGCTCCAGGACCTCTACGCGCTCGCCATTCTTGACTGTCCCAACTCGGCTGTAGATGGTGGCCACTTGGTCGCGCAGCGTGGCCTGCACCGCCGAAACATAATTCACCTCCAGGACGTGGTGGCCCCGGCGATTGCAGCCGGAAAGACCAAGCAAGAGGACGGCCGCCAGCACGCGGGCGAGGCGATAGGAACGCAAGCGATGCTGCCGTTTCACGGCCTTTGCGGAATTCACTTCGGCGAGATTCACTTCGGCGCGGTCCACTTTCCACTATAGCGCGTTGCTCAGTGCATCCCCTGCACTAAAGGTTTACGCGGAATTCGCCTCCAAAACCGGAATCCCCTCGATAGGACCTGACACCGCGGTGGCGCTTCGGTTACCATGCAGACAGGGCCGCTGATCGAAAACTACGATGAAAAAGATTTCCCAGAAACGACGCCTTCTTTCGTCCCTGCTTGCATTGGTGTTCGCCGCTTGTCTGTGCGCGGCTGCCGCGGACTCGGTGAACGCCGTGCTGCGCCCGCCAAAGGGCGCGCAGGTAGCCATTGTGGTCTTCGAAGATCTGCAGTGCCCGCAGTGCCGCCGTGTGGCCCCCATTCTTGAACAGGCCTCGAAGACATACAAGATTCCCTTGGTGCGTCACGACTTTCCCCTGCCCATGCACAACTGGTCGTATGACGCGGCCGTGATGGCGCGCTACTTCGACGCCAGTTCAAAAGCGCTGGGCAACGATTTTCGCGATTACATTTTCTCGAACCAGCTCGAAATCAATCCGCAGAACCTGCGCGGCTATGCCGAGAGGTTCGCTGCCGCGCACAAAATAGACTTCCCCTTCGTGGTCGATCCACAGGGCAAGTACGCCGCCGAGGTGAATGCTGACCGCGACCTCGGCAAGGCCATCAAGCTTGACCACACTCCGACCGTATACATCGTCAGCGACCGGCATCCCGGCAGGCCCTTCGTGGAGATGAAAGACAGCAGCCAGCTTTACGTGCTGATTGACGCCATGATGAAGGAGTAGTTCTCAGTTTCTGGCTCTCAGTTGTCTCCCGTCAATCCCCAAAGCCGATGCCGATGGCTCGCGCAGCGCGCACCAGCTCGCCTTGCGGATCGACGGACTTGAGATGCCCGATCGCATGGGCCACATCCACCGAAACGATTGAATCTCCATGCAGGGCGACCATCATGCCGAACCCGCCGGCGGCGATCAGGTCGACGGCGGCCACGCCGAAGCGGGTCGCCAGGATGCGGTCGAAAGGCGAGGGCGTACCTCCACGCTGAATGTGCCCCAGCACGCTGATCCGCACTTCTTTGCCCGATCCGGCGGCGAGGGCATTGCCGATCAAGTTGCCGACCGCGCTGCTGCGCCGGTTCTCTTTCAACTCCGGCGGCAGCTTCACCCCTTCGGCCACCACTACAATGGTGAAGTGTTTGCCGGTTCTTTCGCGCTCGGCGATGTCTCGGCAGACGTGCTCGATGGTGAACGGGATTTCCGGGATCAGAATAACGTGAGCGCCGCCGGCGATTCCGGCTTCGAGCGCGATCCAGCCGCAGTCGCGGCCCATGACCTCAACCACCATCACGCGATGATGCGACGCCGCGGTGGTGTGAATTTTGTCGATGGCGTCGGTCACCGTGTGCAGCGCGGTGTCGAAGCCAAAGGTGACCTGGGTCGCGGAGAGATCGTTGTCGATGGTCTTGGGTACGCCGACGATCTTCATTCCCTTCTGAAAAAGTTCGTGGCCGATTTTCTGTGATCCGTCGCCGCCGATGGTGATGATGGCGTCAATGCCGAGCTTGGCGGCGTTGGCGATCACCTGCCCGGAAATATCCCGCGATACCTCCTTACCACCTTCGATGGTCCTGTAATGAAAGGGATCGCCGCGGTTGGTGGTGCCGAGAATCGTTCCGCCGCGCGGCAGAATGCCGGAAACTTCTTTGAGCGTGAGCTCGAACGCCTTTTCCGGCCAGATAAGCCCGTCGAAGCCATCGGGGATGCCGATGACCTTCCATCCGTACTTGATGATGGCGGCTTTGGTGGCGGCGCGAATAACCGCGTTGAGGCCGGGCGCGTCGCCGCCTCCAGTGCCGATACCGATACAGCGAATGTCAGACATAGGAATTCGTCGTTGGTATTGGCCGGTCAACTCAATCAAGACCAGCCGTTCTTACGATGATACTGTCTGCGTGGGGGGCGGCAACTTACGAGTGGTCTATGACGAAACGCCCTTGGGTCACCTTCACCGTGGCCAATGCGAATCACGAGAAATTGTGACTGTTGAAGTATTGGATCTCGCAGACCACGCGATCGCCGGATCCGGTGGCGAGCGTGCCGAGTGGACCGCTCGAGCGCCGTCTCCAGAAAAAGGCCGTTCCATATTGAACATGTTTATGCGCTCTTTATGAACTTTTTACCCGCTCATTATGAGTTTTCGAATGTAATGGTGATTTGACCCCAAAAGGAAGGCGGCAAGGAATGCGAGTTGTCCATTCAGTCAAATTGCGCGAACTGCGATTGAGTACGAGAACCGGACTTCGCATCGGAGAGGATTCTAACTTGAGAATCACCAGAGCTGTCTTGCGTAAGCTCGTAGCGATTTCAGCTTTCCTCCCGATGCTTGTTTTGGGTCTCGGTGTTGGCCAGGGTGCGCGCTGTTACGCACAGACTCAGACCCCGCCGAACGATGAGTCGAAAGTTGCAGCCCTGCACGAACCGTTGCCCAGTGACACAAGTTCGACGACCAACACGGCGCCTGCGAACGCTCAGCCCGCGCCCGATCCGGAAATATCTCCGGCGGTTGCGAAACAGTTCGCGGCCATGCAAGCTGAGATCGACCAACTCAAAGCAGAACTGAAAGGCCTTAGCGCGACTGAACCAGCGTCGCCATCTCTCCGAGGATCGGCGACGTCTGCCGCGGCCGCGGCGCCGGTAAAACTTGAGCCCGGCCCGGCCACAACCAGCGCGGGTCCGGCTGTATCGGCTGCGCAAGCGCCGAGCGACTCCCCGGCCCCCAAGCCTGCAAAGAACGAAAAGATCGCTCCTTTTTCGGACTGGGACTGGAGCTGGCTGAATGGCAATCCGCGCACAAAGGACGCAGCTTTCGATTCGAAGTTCTTCACTCCGGAAATCCGGGCCGATGTTTCTTACACTTACGATTTCAACAAACCGGTGGACAACTCGATGGGCGGGTCGAGCGAAATATTTCGCTCCAACGAGATCCAGTTGGAGCAACTCGGGGTTGGCGGCGACTTCCATTTTGACAATGTCCGCGCCCGATTGATGACCCAGTTCGGCATGTATTCCACGGCGACGCCACGCAATGACGCCAGTCCGGCGAAGGGCCAATGGGACCTCAGCGATGCCTACCGCTACGTCTCAGAAGCGTACGGCGGTTACCACATCAATGTACTGAACGGGATCAACATCGACGCGGGAATCTTCATGTCGTACATCGGGCTGTTCAGCTTCTATAACTTCGACAACTGGGCCTATCAGCCTTCGTATGTTTCCTCCAACACGCCCTGGTTTTTTAATGGTTTGAGAGTTCAGATTTTCCCCAACCCCCATCTGAAGATCGAGCCGTGGTTCATCAATGGATGGCAATCGTACGGCTCAGCCAATTCGAGGAAAGGTGTGGGCGGACAGATCAAGTGGACTCCGAGACCCTGGGTGAACGTCATTTCCAACAATTACGGTCTGGGCCACGACGACCTGTACATACCGAACCGCGGCCGCGTCCATACTGACGATAGCATCGAGATAAAGTATTTCGACCGACCGGGCAGAACACTCGACAAGATGGCGTTTACCTTCACCGGCGATATGGGGTGCGAGTTTGGCCCCAGCACGACCACCTCGGCAGGCGTATATCTGCAAGGCGTGGGCTGCCACGGCGACACCAAGGACGCGAAGTCGGTCGGGGGTGACCATTTTAATGCCGGGATCAATCCTAAGCAGAGCTTTATCGGCTACATGCTCTACAACCGCATGTGGTTCAAGAAAGACCGCTACGCATTGACAGTCGGCGGAGGCCAGATCAACAATCCCGGACGCTATCTGGTTCTGGATCCTCCCATCAATGGAGAAACGGCACCGTCGGCGGCGATCAATGCACCCTACTTTACCGGGAATCCCTCGGACCCGTTCAAGGCCTGGGATTCATCGGTAACGTTCGACTACATGCCCAGCCAGTACATTACGTTCCGCTGGGAATACGACTATCGCCACGCCAGTGTGCCGTACTGGTCGGGCGCGGGAGGAATCACGCCGCCGGGTTCGGGCGGCGTGCCATACACCAACAACGGATATCCTCAATTCTTTGCTTGCAACGACGGGAACTCGTCCATGCAAGAAACCCTCAGCGGAGCGCAAACTGCGTGCGGAGCGCAAGGCAGCAGCGTATGGTTCCCCGATCTGCGCCGGGACGAGCAGTTCTTCGATATCGATATCATGGTCAAGTTTTAGCCTTGACCTCAGAGTTCCGGGAGCGGAAGTGTGAGCGCGCAACCAAGCTCTCAAAAGGAGGTGGAACCATGTGTAGGCTCTGGCGGATTGTGCTCGTCATCATGGCAACTATGGTCTTGACCGGAACTATGGGAATGAATGCCAGTGCGGCCCAAGGTGGAAAATCGACAGGAGTTACTCCAACGCCGGGGGCTGAAGAAACTGAAAAAGAAAGGAAGCTCGCCGCCGCAACCGACGCGGCTAAGCAGCTGTTGCTCGTGATGGACACGAACAAAAGTGGCAAGGTCTCCAGGGAAGAATGGATGAAGTTTATGGAGGCAGAGTTCGCTCGACTGGACACGGACCACAAAGGACAGCTGGACGTTAAAGAACTAACGCAGTCACGGGTGCGAGTGCGTCCATTTGTGGGCAAGTGACCTGGGAGAAGTCGCTAATTTGGCGGAAAACGGCGTGACACGCCGCTCGCCAACGGCAATGAAACGTAGCTATCCGGAAATCGGTGTTCTCTTCTCGTCTCCATGCCGTGACCGAAGGAGTTCAGTTGCTTGGAATGTAACGTAGAGGGAGGGGCTCAAAAGCCCCACTTCTCGCAAAGAACGCGAGAAATGGGCACCCGGCATCGTGTCGCTGGATGGAAGTGGGCCACGCGCCTATATAATCACGTCAATTGAGCTGTATGGCGACGCTGATGATCCTCTCGAAATCCCGGCCCGGTGAGTCTGCGCGTCCGCTGATTTGGCGGATGTGCCCGATGGCGATAAAAATATCGGCACTTTTGGGCGCGTTAGCGATTTCGTCGCTTACTGCCGTCTCCTGTGGCGGCTGTCCGGCGACGCCGTCGGTAACTTCGATCTCGCCGAACAGTGCAACCGCTGGAGCAGCTGGATTTTCACTAACCGTAAACGGCAATAATTTCAGCAGCGACGCTGTGGTGGTTTGGAACGGCTCGCCCCTAACAACGTCGTTCGTCAATAGTAACCAGCTTACCGCTGCAATCTCGGCGACGCAGATCGCACAGCCGGACACAGCGTTGGTCTACGTATACAACCCCACGAGCCAGGGCGAAACCTCTCCCACGACTGGAATCACGGCGACGAACAACAACCAGTGCGGCTCCCCAGGCTCAAACGCGCTTTCGTTCGCAGTTAGCCCGTAAGCGCGGGGCGAGATTTGAAGGGCGCGACCCAAGGAATTCAGATGTCCTGCTCTGTCGCAAGAAGCGCGACAAGGACGCGTCAACCCATCGGCATCGGCAGAGTCTGTTCAGCTTGAACTCAGGAAACGGGTGTAGAGAGGGCGAAGAGTCAAGGGCCCCACCTCTCGCAAAATACGCGAGAAATGGGCACCCGCCACTTGTATTGCCTTCTCGGGCAACGTTCCGTCCGGTCAGACAGGGACAGAGTTCGCGGTAGTCCTGCGGAATGGGCCCAGCGCGACAGGCACTCCCCTCTGGCAGTACCGGGTTCAGATGCAGCCGGATACGTCCGTCGATCACAGCGTGTGTGATTTAAATATTGTCGGATCCGCCAACACAGCTATGACCCTTGAGGTTACAGCGTGGGCCAGCACGGTCAGAGCGTAAACCTGGTCGGCTACGACGCACAGTAGGTACGACGCCTGAATCAGATACGCCCCGGGGACGGTCTCGCCCCGAAAGTCGCGGCGGGCGGGGCACCCTTCTACTGGACGGTGACGTTCGCTGTTGCCGTGTAGGTTGCGGTACTCGTTGTGTATGTCGCAGTTACGGTCGTGGTGCCCCCACCCACTCCAGTGATAGTCACGGGATCGGTGCCGCCGACAACAGTAGCAATGGACGAGCTGCCGGTCGTCCAGCTCGCACTAGCGGAGACGTCCACCTGGCCGCTTGGCGTTTGTGCGTAGGCGATGGCAGTAATCGTGTCGTTCTCTTGGACAGTGTAACCACTCGGCTGATTGAGGACGAGGCCGGTAACATCGCCGAGAACGATGTTCGCCGTTGTGGTACCGGTGATGGCGCCGGAGGCCGCGGTAATGGTCGCCGTGCCCTGGGCGACCCCGGCGACCACCCCGCCGGTGGTAATGGTGGCGATCGTTGTATCCGAACTGGACCAGCAGACTGTGTTCCCGCTGCAGCTTGTGCCGCCGGTCAGGGTCGCGGTAGTGCCGTCCTGAAAAGTACCCGTCGCCGACATCTGTTGGCTTGCGCCCTGGCTGATGTTTGGGGTTGGGGGATTAACAGTGATCGTGGAAAGAGTTGGGTTGACGAAGAACCCGGTGCAGCTTACGGCCAGTGCCAACATTGCGAGCGCGGCGAAAGCGCCGGCAAGGCGGAATTTTCGTTTCGGGGATGACATAGCTATCTAAGACTCCTTGGACGCGCCCGCTTGGCTTGAAACCCTTGTCCCGCGCTGCTAACTCTAAGACTCGATCTTGCCTACGCTGCTTGCCTCGCAAAAACCGATCAACCACGTCTCTACGATACGGTCTTTACGAAGCTACGGATGTAAAAAATTGTAGCAGACAAGATTCCATCCGAGCCCATAGCTGCACTTTCGTGCACAGCCCGGAACCAGCGCGGCCAATGCCGCTCTTGGGGTAAGAACGCTAGGCGCTCGAAGCCCTTGCACGAAAAAATGGCCAGTGCCGCGTGCAGCACTGGCCACTCCGCCGTTCACCCTAAGTTGTCATTTGTCGTGCTTCTCTTCCTCTTTTGGAGGACTCTTCTTGGGCGCGGGCTTCGGCGGTTTCGCTTTGGGCGCGGCTTGCGCATGCGGCGCGCTCTCCGGATGTGCCGCCGGACGCGACTCAGCGGCCGGATGATTCTCTTCCTTCGGCTGGTTGTTCTCCATCGGTTTGCCGTTGGAAGTATTGCTCTTGTTCGGCGGAACGAATGGACGGCTCGTCGCCGGTCGATTCTCGGCCGGTGCCGATGCCCGCGCTTCCTTGGGCGAAATGGCCGGAGCATGATACTCCGCACCAGCTTTCGCGGCGACCACGCCGCGTCCGCTGAATTCTCCCGGACGTGCCGTAGCTGCCACTGCGGGCGCGCCATGGTTTTCCGACGCAAACAAGGCGCGATTCTGGCTGGCCGCATGTTCATGCTGAACTTGCGCCGCAACCGGAGGAGTATGCGTCTCATGCGAGTAGGATTCTTCCTGCGCAGTCGGCCGCACCGCGACGCCGCCTTCGCCGCCGTTGAACGCAACGTGGGACTCGTTATTCACGATGACCGTCCGGTTGACGTAGACGTTGGTGATGTGGACCGTATCCACATGCATCACGGCAGTGTTGTAGAAGAAAGCGCCGCCGCGCCATTCGCCGCCGAAAAAGCCGGCGCCGCCGTAGCCAAACCCATAATTAATCCCGCCGTAGAAGCCGATGTGTGGGCCCCAATAGCCGGCATTCCAGGCGTAGAGGCCGTTGTTCCATCCCCAATAGCCAGGGGTCCACAACAGGCCCACGGGAGCGACCACCCAGGTGCCGGGCACCCAGTAGTAGCCGGCGTCATCGTCCCAGGACCAGTAACCCGGCGTCCACAGATAGCCGGCGCCGGGGCAGATAGGTTGCTCATAAATCGGCAGCGCAGGCGGGCCGATGCGCACCGAGATCCCGATCCCGATTTGCGCCGCGGATGGGGAAGAGAGCGCTGCGGGAATAACCAGCAGCAGAAGCGAGAACGTTAGAAAACGAACTGCACGGTGAAGTCTCATCGTGTTTTCCTCGTGCCCGGCGCGCTTGCCTGGAAAGCGGCAGCGTCACAATCGGGCGTAAATGCCGGTTGAATGTCAATTAATGTAAACACCACAGCTTGGAGGATGTTGCTCGGCAAAAAGTTGTTTGGAATGTGGGGAGTGCGAGAGTTGGAACTAATTGGTTCTCTTCGAGCGGGCGATGCGTTCGTCGATGGGTTTGCGGCCGGCGAAGCCTTCGCTGGTGCTGTGCCAGTGCGTGATGGAGGTTTCCCCCATCCTCCAGCACAGCAGGACAGTTTCGCCCCCGGCTTCGCAGGGAAAATCGAGCAGCCCGATATCGATATCTTTCACCTGCACGCCGATGGAATCGATTTCGGCAAGGGCGTCTTTGGCGCGCTGTTCGGCCTTGGCGCGCTCAGCCTTGCGCCGCGCCGCCGCGACGACATCGACATGCGTGCCGCCGTTGAGGAAGATGCGATGGCTCAGCGCCTGCATCTCAGCCTCGACTTCTTCCATGAGCTTCTTGCCGCCGATCGCGGTGCGCAGCAGAGACTCGAGCACCGGCAGCAGCGACTGGGCTTCTTCGAGGGTGAAGGTGCGGGAGGACATCGGGATAGTTCTATTCTACCGCAAACGGCGGGTGGGCCGTTAGTCGTGGGTCGCTAGGACAGTGGCTCAATTTGAATTCTTCACCCTTGTGCCCCCTCCGGAGTCATCCCGAAGTCCCGCGTTTTCACCAGCGGGACGAGAGCCTGCCCTGAGCGAAGCCGAAGGGGATCCCCCGTGCGCACACAAGCGTCCCGAATCATACTGGGCCACTACCGTCGCTAGTCGTCGGTCGTCGGCTTCAAATGAGCCGCGAACCACCAACGGCGAGCGGCCAACGACGCCTTGCTATTTCTTGGTCATTTCGATGTCGAGCGTGATGCTGATGTCGTCGCCGACCACGCCCGGGAGGGCGCTCACTCCGAAATCCATGCGGTTGATCTTGGTGGTCGCGGAGGCGCCCATGCGCTGGTTACCCCACGGATCTTTCATGGGCGCGGATGGCCCGTCCACGTCGAGTACAACCTCTTTGGTGACGCCGTGAATCGTGAGATCGCCGGTAATCTTCAGCTTGCCCGCCCCGGCAGCCTCCACCTTCTTCGACTGAAATGTAAGCGTGGGGTATTTGTTCACGTCGAGGAATCTGGGACTGCGCAGATCGTTGTCGCGCATCTCGACACGGGTATCGACGGAGGCGGTTTCGATGGTGGTCTGAATCGAAGACTTGCCGGGATTCGCGGCGTCATATTGCACGGTGCCGCTTACTTTGGTGAAAGCGCCGCGAACAGTCGAGATCCCAAGATGACGGACGGCAAACTGCGCCGCCGTATGCGCAGGATCGATTTGCCAGGTGTCTTGCGCGGCAGAGGATAGCGTGAGGAGCAGAGCGACGGTGAGAGCGGAGATGGCGCGGGACATGAGGTCTTAAAATCTCCTGGAGGAAATTGGCAGGCCATTACAGTGTAGCGCACTTAGAAATAGCGGCGCGCTGGGCGTTCCAATCCCCGCGCATTTGCCAACGACCAACGACTGACGAACATCGACCCGCGCCCGCTATTGAATCTCCAGCATGCGATCCAGCGCCACCCGCGCCCAATGCTTTACGTCGTCCTTCACTTTGATCTGGTTGACGATATTGCCTTCCACCAGGTTCTCCAGCACCCAGCACAGATGTTGCGGAGAAATGCGGAACATGGTGGTGCAGAGGCAGCCGGAGTCGTCCAGCGTAATCACTTTCTTGCCCTCCGCCGCGAATTCCTTCCCCATGCGGTTGACGAGGTGAATTTCCGTGCCGACAGCGAACATGGTTGGATTCGACGAAGTTCCCGCCGGCGCCTCGCGAATGATCTTCAGCAGGCGCTCGGTCGAGCCGATGGCGTCGGCTTTCCGGCAAACTTCCAGGCGGCATTCGGGATGGACGATGACCCGGATACCGGGATACTTTGCGCGGACATGATCGACGTGCTCGGGCAGAAAGCGCTGATGCACCGAACAATGTCCCTTCCACAGAATTATTTTCGCCGCGCGCAGCCGGTCCGAAGTGAGGCCGCCGTTGATCTGGTAGGGATCCCAGACCGCCATTTCGTCGAGCGGGATGCCCAGCGCGTGTCCGGTGTTGCGGCCAAGGTGCTGATCGGGCAGGAAGAGCAGCTTGGAATTTTTCGCCAGCCCCCACTTCATGGCTCCGGCGGCGTTGGAAGAGGTGCAGACCACGCCCCCGCGCGCGCCACAGAAAGCTTTGATCGCCGCCGTCGAGTTGATGTAGGTAATCGGCGTGACGCCTTCGCCTTCATCGGTGGTCAGCCCAGCGCGCGCCAGTTGCTCCCAACAATCCTCGACTTGCGTGATATCGGCCATGTCGGCCATGGAGCACCCGGCGTTGAGATCGGGGAGAATCACGATCTGGCCGGGACGCGCGAGAACGTCGGCGCTTTCGGCCATGAAGTGCACGCCGCAGAAAACAATGTATTTGCCGCCAGCCTTTGCGGCTTCCTGCGAGAGCTTGTAGGAGTCGCCGCGAAAATCGGCGAAGCGGATTACCTCATCGCGCTGGTAATGGTGCCCAAGGATGACCAAGTCGCGGCCCAAAGCCGCTCGGGCCGCACGAATGCGGTCATCCAGGGTATGGTCGGGGAGTACGAGATAGTTCTCCAAACTGCAAACTGCAGTTGCGGTAGCCATATTTTGTCACGCTTTCAGCTCCAAAGAAGCGCCGACGAACCTGCTTCTCGTCAGCTCGCATTGGAACGGGGTTGTTGAAAGCTTCCAGCGGCTCCAGCCGGCTCACTGCGCTGCGTCTTCCACAAAATCAGGTTCGACGCCGCGCCCAGCCTGCGGGGATGTTGGAGCCACTTCCTGCTCGTACAAATGTTTGGATGCTCGGAAACAGCCGCAGGATACAGTTTCCAACGGTCCCACCGAGACTCCGGTCACTATTGTGCACGGTGACGCCGCGAAGCGCAAGTTGCATCGCCATCGGCTAGTGGCCCAATTTGAATTCTTCACCATTGCGCCCTCTCCGGAGTCATCCCGAAGTCCCGCGTTTTCACCAGCGGGACGAGAGCCTGCCCTGAGCGAAGCCGAAGGGGATCTCGCGTGCGCACACAAGGGTCCTGATCATACTGAGCCACTGCCCGCCATCGGCTGGGGTTGAAAGTTTGAAAGAGACCCTTGTGGGGACAGCAGCCCTCGGCCGTCCGTCGAGCGAAGCTCGACAGGTCCTTCGTCAGGGCAACCAACCCGGACGCAATGTGTGTGAGTACTTTCTCAGTGAATTCCCTCTCCGCGCATCCTTCCATGCGAGGGGTCGGAGCTAGTGGCTGAGTTCAGGTCCACATGCAGTTGCCGAGCAGTCGAGATTCCCGGCGCATAGCACTCGCCGTCGTGGCTGTAATTCGAGCACTGTGCAGCAACATCTTTCCGCCGCGGCGACTGCGCGAACTGCCACACCTCAGCAAAGCTCACGCCGCTTTCCGCGGGGCTTGGTGGACTTACAGGAAAACTGCAGCCGGTCGCGGGCGGACACGCGTCATTGGTGACCCAATAGACGATGCCGCGCCCGGCGGAATTTGTGCGGACGTCTTCGGCAGTCACGGCGTTGCCGTCATCCGTCGCCACCATACCGGAGCAGTAGATGCCGGCGCGGAATCCGGCGGCGGTGACGCCATCGACCCAGGCATAGATGTAGGCTTTCTGCTCGGGGAGCATTCGGCCACCCTGCTCCTGATCGAGGAAGATGATGGTGTGCGCGGGAAAGCCTTCGCGGCGGGCGGCAGCGGCAGCGGCCTGCGCATCGGAGTTGCCGAGCTTGGTTGCGCGCGCGACGGATTTCAGTTCGGCCGACTTGAGCTCAGCATAGAGGCGTCCGTTGAAGAGGACGAGAAAGCCGAAGCCGGCGGATTCGACGGCGGCGCGGTGGCCTGCCCACGTGTTGGTGCGCTCGCCGGGAGGGTGGTTGAGCCAGTAGCCGGTGTAGGAGAAAGTTTGGTGCAGGGCTTTGAGGTTGGTGTCGCCGGGGTAGGTGTTGCGGTCGAAGCCGAGGTAGGCGGGAGAGAGTTGCGCAGCAAGATTGGGCCGGAGCAGTTCGAGAACTGCGATCAGGACGAGGACATTTGCTCGAATCAATCTCACACGGTGATCCTACCTCACGGGTGACCGGGCAACGGGATGCTAAGTCGCGCGTATCAACTCAGTGGCTTGAAAAATCCAGGGTCTTCAGGCTTTGCTCCATAGCGCTCACCTGCTGACTGGAGTTCGAAACCAGCACAAACGAGACCAGTTGTGTTTTGCAAATAGTCGTAAATATCTTCGCGTGCTTAATCAACGGTGGTTCCTTTTGTTCGAACTCGGAGACCAAGAAACTACGTCCCGCGAGGACCGCGCTTTGAGGCTGGCCGACGGGAGACGCACGCGGCCCTGCTAAAGCAGTATTTATTTTCCCTTCCGCGGCTGGGTCGGACAAGCTGGAATACTGGGCTCGGGGAAGCATGAATACCCATACATGGTGCCAGTCGGGGGCGGTGTCCATGTCTCCTGACGACATGTCGAGCAGCAACTGGGTTGCTCTACTGGAGTACGACGCTGCGTGGCTTCGGGATTGCATATTCGCAGGGGAAGTTTTCTCGATCATCCCCGCGGGCGGAGTGTAGCTGAATCCGAGGTCTGGAACGGAAACGATACCCTGCCTTGGTGCGCTGCTTCCCGAGGTCTGACAAGACAAGAAAATCCCGGCGGCCAGCATGAGCAGGGCGACTCCGAGGAGAACTCTCATGGCCGCTCATTCTATTGGAATAGATTGGCACGTGTCACTAACGGGAGCGGATGATTTTGCTCACGGGCTGTCTATCCCCCTATGTGCACCATCGTCCTCGAAGCCGGCACGAAGTCCGATTCGCCGATGTGGTGGCGTTCTTCTTTTTTCTGCACCACGCCGCGGATGAAATCTTCCAGCTCTTCGTCGCTGGCGCCGCGGCGCATTTGGGCGTGGAGGTCGTGGTCCCACACAGAAAATAAGCAGGTACGGATTTTGCCGTCGCTGGTGATGCGGATGCGGCTACAGTGCCCGCAGAAGGGGTGCGAAACGGGGGCGATGATGCCGATTTCGCCGACGCCGTCGTCGAAGCGGTAGCGGCGGGCGGTTTCCGAGCGCGCGTGCGGGATTTCGACCAGCGGGCGGTACTCGGCCATCCGCGCCAGAATTTCGTCGAGCGTTACAACAGTGTTCGGCGCCCAAGTGCGTCCTTCTTCGAGCGGCATGAATTCGATGAAGCGCACGGTGACTCCTTCTTCGCGCGCGAACATTCCGAAGGGGATGATTTGATCCTCATTGAACCCGCGCATCAGCACGCAATTCACCTTCAGCGGCCACAACCCGGCGCGCCGCGCGGCGCGAATGCCGGCGAGCACGTGGTCGTATCCGTTACCCACGCGGGTGATGCGGGCGAAGCGGTCGGGATCGACGGCATCCATGGAAACGGTGACGCGGCTGAGTCCGGCGGCTTTGAGCGGCTGCGCCAGATCGGCTAGCAGGTGGCCGTTGGTGGTGAGCGCAATGTCGAGCGGCTCGGCGGAATCGAAACTCGATCCGGAACTCTGCGTTGAAAGGGCGCGGCTTTCAGCCGCGCCGTGATCGCCGGAGCAAGATGAGGGCTTTAGCCCCTGAGGGCGCAACTTGGCCAACTCCCTGACAAACTCGACCACACCTTTGCGCAGCAACGGCTCGCCGCCCGTCAGCCGAATCTTCGTCACGCCCATCCCCACCAGCACCCGCGCCATGCGCAAATAATCCGAGAATGGCAAGTCGCCGTAGAGCGCCCCTTCATTCCCTGTTCGGCAGTAAACACACTTGTAGTTACACCTGTCGGTGATGGAGATCCGCAGATCGGTGATGGGACGCCCGAATTTGTCGATGAGAAACAAAGGAGGCAGAAACAGGCTCTTTCCAGATTATAGCCTTGCCCAGCGAACAAGGACCTATCGGACCCTAGTGAGCTTCTGAGACAGCAGGTTAGTCAGAAAACCGAGAAGCTCGGGAGGCACAGCTCGTTTCGGGATTGTGTGTAAGAAACGCGGGGGAGCAAGAAGGAAGAACGCCCGTTCGGTCTCCGCAAATTTGCTGAGTCGAGCCCATAACAGAGTCCCCGACCCCAGGGATGTCCTTGCGCTGACTCCATTTTCATCAATCTCAAAAGTGCGCACGGCATCGTGGTCGGGATATTTCTTGAACTCGCGACTCATCTTCCAAGGCCACAGGACGAGTCTTTTCAAGAGCAAATAGAACCCAAATGCAGCGACGAAACTGCCAATAAACCACTCCACGTGAAGAAAAAACAGGAGCGCGCCTTCAAGCATCAGGAAAAACCCGACCGGAATCATACCCTTGTAGTTGAAGCGCACCCATCGCGATCCCAGCGAGGAGCAGAATATCCGCTGGCCCTCAAAGAATTCCCCTTTGGACAATACAAATTCAAGATGGATAGATTTGATTGGAATCTGCATCTCAGGTGGCATCATTTCGCACCCAGCGCCTTCTCAATCGCCGCCTCCGCCAGCGCAGCCATGATCTTGAATCCCGCCGCGTTGGGGTGCAGCCCGTCATCGGCCAGTTCTTTCTTCATCAGGCCCTTATCATCGACCATGGCGCTGAAGTAGTCGAGGTACACGAGGCCGTTCTTCGCGCAGTAATCCCTGAGCCAGCTGTTGAGCTCGAGAATTCTCCCCGGCGAACGCTGCGCAAAGAAATCCTTCGCCCTCTCCGTGTAGTTGTGCACCGGAAGCGCGGTCGAAAACACGATCCCAACGCCGTGCACCCGCGCCAACTCGGCCATGGAGGCGTAGTTTGCTTCGATGTCCTCGTTGCGCATCGGCCCGGTATTGCCCGCAATGTCGTTCGTCCCCGCAAGAATGACCACGACTTTCGGCTGCAGCTCGATCACATCCTGCCGGAACCGCACCAGCATCTGCGGCGTAGTCTGCCCTCCGATGCCGCGGTTGAGGTAAGCCTTGCCGGAAAAATACTCGTCGAGATGCCAAATGTCCGTGATCGAGTCGCCGAAAAAGACAACACGGTTCTCGCCCGCCGCGGGCGGCTTGAGCGCGGCGTTGGCGTCGCGATAGCGCTTCAGCTGCCCGAAATCGTCGGTAAACACCGCAATGCGCGACGCCCGATACTGATCCAAGCCGGCGAAGCCGGTGGACGGAATACTGGGCTGAGCCTGCGGCGCCGGTTGTTGGGCAAAGGTCGAGAAAGTAAGGACTAGGAGGAATACGAGCTGCGCGAACCCGCGAAATGCCCTGAGTTGCATGTTTGCCTCGAGGGAGACAGGATAACCCAACTCGCGCGAGAGAAGCCTGCAAGGCGAATATTCACTGTTGCCAAGACGTGCCGAGGGAGGCCGGGGATTTCTGGCCAAAATCGTTGAAGGACGGGCCGTCAAATCGCCCTTGTCGATTTTCCTTGACTCCGACCCCACGTTGGTTTGTAATGTTTTAAAGTATTAGCTCCTTGACAACTGAATAGCAACAGGCTAACAACCCCTTCGTGCTCAATATTTTGCGGGTAACCCTTTTACCATCAATATTTTACAGGGAATCCGCAGGGTATCGGAAGAAGCGACGCACTGATTCTAAAGGACTTAGTCGCGAACGACCGCAAAGCAAGTCCTTTCGATTCAACATTTTACGAGCAAGTTGTTTGGAATCAATATTTTAGACTCCACCGTTTTTCTAAGTCATTGATTCCAGATATTTTAGGCATGGAAATCCGCTAATTTTTTAGATCCGGATCTCGTCGCCGCTCGAACCTACATCCCATCGTAGTTCGGCCCACCGCCGCCTTCCGGGGGCACCCAGGTGATGATCTGGTAAGGGTCGGCGATGTCGCAGGTTTTGCAGTGGACGCAGTTCGAAGGGTTCAGGCTGATGCGTTTGCCGTTCGGCTGGCTCACGTCATCGACCATTTCGTAGACGTTTGCCGGGCAGAAATTCTGGCAGGGGCTGCCGAATTCTTTCACGCAGCGCGTGTTGCAAATGTTGGTGTCATCGATGACCAGGTGTGACGGTTGATCTTCTTCGTGCTTGGTCCCGGAGTGGTAGAGGTCGGTGAGCTTGTCGAAGGTAAGTTTGCCGTCGCCTTTGGCCGGCCCGAGCAGATGAGATTCCGCGCCGCCGTCGGCTGGCAACTCGGCAAGCTTGTGCATGTGTTCATGTCCGGCTTTCGCCGGATAACGATTGCGCACGCCACGCCCGCCCGTAATCATCTGCAATCCGGTGTGGAACATGCCGGCATAGAATCCGTGCTCGAATCCCTGGTGCATGTTTCGCACTTTCCAGAGTTCGTCTTTGATCCAGCTGGATTCGACTTTCTTCTGGTATTCACCCAGCGTCGCGGCCGACGAATCGTCTTTCTTCAGTGCATCAAACGCGGTCTCGGCCGCGAGCATGCCGCTCTTGATGGCGAGGTGAATTCCCTTGAGCCGCGCGGAGTTCAAGAAACCGGCGGAGTCGCCGAGGATCATCCATCCATTCCCGGCGACCGGCGGAATCGCCCACCAGCCGCCGTAAGGCATCGACTTCGCGCCGTATCGGATCATCTTGCCGCCAGCAAGCAACTTCGCGACGAGAGGATGTTGTTTGAATTCCTGTAGCACGCGCTGCGGATCGAGCCGCGGGTCGGCGTAATCGAGTCCGGTGACGAAGCCGAGCGAGACGATATTGTCTTTGCCGCCCTCGCCTTTCGAACCATAGATCCACGCGCCGCCGTATTCTTTCGCAGTCAGCGGCCAGCCCATGGTGTAGATGACTTCACCCGCCGCGATGCGGCCGGAAGGAACTTCCCAAAGCTCCTTCACGCCGACGCCATAGGTTTGCGGGTTGGCGTCACGCGCGAGATCGAATTTCGAGACGAGCTGTTTCGTTAACGACCCGCGCGGCCCTTCGGCAAGGATAACGACCTTCGCGTTGAGATCGTATCCCGGCTCGAAGTTTGATTTCTGTTGCCCTTCTTTGTCCACGCCCTTGTCGTCGGTACGCACGCCGGTAACGCGGTCGCCCTCGAACAGCAACTCCGATCCCGCAAAGCCAGTGAAGATTGTAATGCCGGTCTCTTCCACTTTCCCGCCCAGCCACTTCACAAAGCGATTGAGCGAGATCACGTAGTTGCCGTGATCGCGCAGCGGCGGCGGCGTAATCGGCAGCTTGAACTTGCTCTTCTTAGTTAGGAAGTAGACGGCTTCTTTCGCGACTTCGGCGTCGAGCGGCGCCTCTGCTTCGAATCCGGGGAGCAGTTCGCGCATCGATCGCGGATCGAGCAGCGCGCCAGAGAGGCAGTGCTGTCCGATCTCTCGCGCCTTTTCGAGAACGTAGATGTTCTCTTTGCTGAGCTGCGACTCGGGATGCGCCGCGTTGTGCGCATCGATCAGCTGCGACAAGCGCAGTGCACAGGCCATCCCGGCGGGCCCGCCGCCGACGATGACCACATCGGCCGGCATCTGCGGCCGCTCGATGCCTTCAATCGGTTCACGGAAGATCAGCATGAGCTAGCTTCCCACCTTCGCCCTCTTCACTTCTTCAATCAGCGGCGGGACGATGTCGAATAGATTGCCCACGATCGCGTAATCGGCGATTTCGAAAATCGGCGCTTCGGAGTCTTTGTTCACCGCGATGATGGTGCGCGAACCCTTCATGCCGACGATGTGCTGAATCGCGCCGCTGATGCCGAGCGCGAGATACAGCTTGGGCGCGACCGTCTGACCCGAGGAGCCGATCTGGCGGTCCATGGGGAGCCAGCCGTTGTCGCAGATCGGGCGCGAGGCCGCCAGATCGGCGCCGAGTGCGTCGGCGAGTTGCCTGGCGATCTCGATGTTTTTTTGCTCCTTGATGCCCCGGCCGACCGAGACGATGATTTCGGCCTGCGTGAGATCGACCGCCTGCTTGGCTTCCTTGAACACTTCCTGCGGCTTGTTGCGGATAACGTTGTCGGCGATGTCGACAGTCACGGTCTCCACCGGCGCTGCGCTCGCGCCTACCTCAGCTTTATCTCCGCGAAAAGCTCCGTTCTGAAAAGTTGCGAACCACGGGGCTTCGCTGTTAAAGCTGACGTCGGCCGCCAGCTTTCCCTGGAACATCTGGCGCGTAAAAACCAGCTTGCCACTTTCGTACTTGAAGCCGATGCAGTCGCTAATCACGGTGCGTCCCATGGCTGTAGCCAGTTTGGGGACAAAGTCGCGCACTTGATACGTATGCGGCATCAGCACGAGCTTGGGCTGCTTTGCGGAGATGAGTTGCTTGAGCGCAAAGGCGAAAGCGTCAGGCGTGTAAGGCTCGAGCTTCGGCGATTCGACCGCGTAAACCTTCGCCACTTTCTTCGCAGCGACCTCGGCGGCGAGCGCGGCAGCTCCGCTACCGACAACGGACGCTTCGAGAATCCAGCCGGTAGCGGAGGCGATGGCTTGGCCGGCAGTGATGGTTTCCCAGGAGACGCGGTTCAGTTTGCCTTCGCGTTGTTCGACGACTACCAAGATGGTATCGGGCATAAGGGCAGCTTCTAGCTCCTGGCTTCTGCTCACACAACCAGCCGGGCTTCGCCCGGCGGACAGCCGAGGGCGGCTGTCCCCACACAAGCACCTACAGCACGCGCAGTTCGTTGCGCAGTTTGTCGACCAGTTTCTTCGCGATCTCCGACGGCGAGCCTTCGATGTATTCCGTCTTCTTGGTTTTCTGCGGCACGTAAAGTCGTTCGATTTTCTGCAGATTCTCGCCAATGGCGGATTGCACTTCGCCCAGCGTCACCTTGCGCAACGGCTTGTTCTTCGCCTGCTTGATGCCAATCAGCGTGGCATAGCGCAGCTTGTTGATGCCGGATTGGATCGTCAGAACGGCAGGCAGCGGCATATCGACGAACTGAAAGAAGCCGGCTTCCAGTTCACGCTTCACGCGGATGCCGGCGTCGTTCTTTTCAATGTGCATGATGATGGTGGCGTGCGGCCAGCCCAGCAATTCGGCCAGGATGACGCCGGTTTGCGCGTAGCCGTAATCGTCGGATTGCAGGCCGGTAAAGATCAGATCGAATTTTTCGTCTTTGATGGCGGCGGCGAAAGCTCTGGCGGTGTTAAATGCATCGAGGCCGACAAAGGCGTTGTCTTCGAGGTGGATGGCGCGGTCAGCGCCCTTGGCCAGGGCTTCGCGCAACACCTGCTGCGCGCGGGCCGGACCGGAGGTGATGACCACCACTTCCCCAGTGTGTTTTTCTTTCTGGCGGAGCGCTTCTTCGAGCGCGAAGGCGTCCGGCTCGTTCACTTCGTACGAAACGTCTTCGCGGATCCACGCGCCAGTTTCGTTGAGCTTGAGCGGTGCGTCTTTCTGCGGCACCTGCTTCATGCAGACCAGGATTTTCAAAACATGACTCCTCACCGGCAGGCTCTGAGGCCAAAAGCCAAACCGGTAAGTATAAATGACGCGGGTGCGGAACGGGCTAGGAAGATAAGAGAACCAACCGGAACACGAAGCACACATAGTGCGCTCATCCCAGCGTTTTCGTTCGCGGATCGTCGTGCCCTCGTGGTTCTATTTCTTGAATTCGAAGGGCTGTACTAGAACCCACACGGTTTCATCGCGCTTGTTATAAAACAGCGTGACCGTTACGTCGCGGGGGCTCTCTTTGAACGCAAAGTGAAAGCGGAACGTGCAGTGTAATTCCCCGCCGTCGATCCCATCCTGGAATCGTCCGTAAAAGTCCTTCATGTCCGTGCAGGGCGCGATTTCCTTGAAGAAATTCTTCCCCAAGACCTTCTGCTTGGCTACATGGGAAAGCCCCGCTTCGTAGGCGTTATAGCGGAGCACTGTTCCTTGGGCATCGAGTTGGATGACTCCATAAGGCAGCGAGTCCAGTTCTTTCTCGCTGATTGAGTCAACCTTTTGGAAGAAGAAGGAAGGAGCTGTTGCGGAAGTTGAGGACACAAAATCTCTCCGGGCGATAAGCTCTGAGTGGTCAATCCACATCTTGACGCAAGCGGAAGCCAGACTGGAAGCGGAATCGGAAGGAAAGAATCAACACTTCGGAAGACGTTTCCCGTTTTGAGGCTTGCGCACAAACGGGAGGGATCTGAAGCTCAGCGTGCCCGCAATTACTCCGTAAAAACCACCGACTGCACGCCCGAGATTTCAAAGCGCTTGCGGCAGCGTACGTTCTTGCAGCCCATTACGTCGTCTTTGCGCAGCATGTAGGAGCGGGCTTTGGCGAAGCGGGCGCGGTCGCGCTCGTCGGCGCGGCCGGCGAGCTGGCGCTTCTTGGTGCGCACCACCCAGGTGACTTCATACTCCGCGGGCTGGTGGCAGTGGGGACAGTTCAGCGTTGCGGGTTTCCTCTCGGTGCGCTCGTCGAAAAAATCTCGTTCTTCCATGAAATCGTCGTCGGTCGCTTGTCGTTGGTCGTGAGCCAGCCTATCTCGACCAGGGGCCCGCGATCCAACCGCGAAGGATGATTATTACAGTTTTACGGCACACAAAGCTATGGCAACATGATTGTAGGGGTCACGACGCGATGGCGCGCAAGAAAAAGGTAAAACGGTTCCGCGCGGTGCAAGCCGTCAAGGAGTTGGCGCGGGAACGCATGGGCGCGCCCCCAGCCGAGAAGGTGGTTCCCCACAAGAACAAAAAGGCCGAGAAACACCGACCCACGCTGGGCAAGCTCTTGGGCGAAGGCGAATAAAACAGCGTTGCTCGGCCAGCGCTCAGTTATTAATTGAAAGTAGCCGTCACGGTGGTACTGATTTCGAGAGTGACGCTGCAGACCGAGCTATTGGCCCCGCTGGTTGAGGTGCAGCCGCTCCAACCCTCGAAAGTCTGTCCGGCATTGGGAGTAGCAGTCAGCGAAACGGTAGCTCCGGTAGTGAACTGTTCGCTGCAAGACGACGGACTCGAGCAACTGATGCCGCCAGTGACGGTTCCAGTGCCGGTACCGGCAAAGTCGACGGTGAGAATCGGCTGGGGGCCGGCCGGCGTGCAGCCATCGGCGGCGGGACCGTCAACGGTGATGGTGGCGGAGTTGCTGGACACAAGATTGGGGCTGTCATAGAACGAAGCAGAAATATTAGCTGTTCCGCAGTCGGTGTTTGTAGTGACCACTCCCGCGCTGCTGAACAGGGCTATCTGTGGTGCGTCCGATCCCCAGGTCACAATATTCGTTATGTCTATGGTCTTCGGTGGGTGTTCGTAGGTTCCGGTTGCCGCGAACCCCGCGGACAGACCTTCACCGACCCCCCCGAACGTGAAGGCCGAGGGCGCGATCTGAATCGATACCAGGTGCTGATTAAACCCGCAACTGGACACGTTGAGAAGAAACGTCGCTGCGGCGATAAGGGCGATCAGGCTGCACCACTTCCGGCTCATCAACGGCTCCTGGGATCGAGCAACCCGGCTGAATGCTCGCGCATTTGGGGGAATCGCCAATTTAGTCAAAAACCTGGCAAAAAGCAATCGCTAACCGCGGAGTTGAGCAACGTCGGTCACCCCTTCACCGCCTCGGCGACCACTTCTGCAAACTTGCGGATATCGTCTTCGGTGGTGTCGAACGAGCACATCCAGCGGACGATCGATTCCTCTTCCATCCACATATAGAAGAAGTAATGCCGCTTGATCTTTTCGATGGCGTGGCGCGGGATCTGGGCGAAGACGCCGTTCGCTTCCACTTTCCACACTATTTTGACTCCTGGAATGCGGCTGACTTCCTTTTCCAGCAGGCGAGCCATGCGGTTGGCGTGCCCGGCGCTGCGCTGCCAGAGGTCGTTGCTGAGCAGAGCTTCGAATTGAGCGGCGATGAAGCGCATTTTCGAAGCTAGTTGCATGTTCTGTTTGCGCAGGTAGAGGAAGTCGTGACCGAATTCAGGCTGGAAAAATACCACCGCTTCGCCGCCCAGGATTCCATTCTTGGTGCCGCCGAAAGAGAGGACATCCACGCCTAGATCGCGGGTCGCCTGGCGGAGGGTTTGGCCGAGCGAGGCGGCGGCGTTAGCGATGCGAGCGCCGTCCATGTGCAGGAACATGCCATGCTCGTGGGCAAAATTGGCAAGCGCTTGAATCTCTTCCGGCCGGTATACCGTGCCCATTTCGGTGGACTGGGTAAGCGAAATGACTCGCGGCTGCGAGTGGTGTTCATCGCCGATGCCGTGGTAGGCATGGCGGACGGAGTCCAGGGTGATCTTGCCGTTCTCTTGGGGCAGTGGAAGCAGCTTGCAGCCCGTGTGCTTTTCCGGTGCGCCACATTCGTCGGTGTAAATGTGAGCGTAGGCGCTGCACAGAACCGACTGAAAGGACCGCGTTAGCGCTTGCAGACTCAGCACATTGGCACCCGTACCGTTGAAGGTGAAAAAAACTGCGATATCCGGTCCAAAATGCTCTTCAAACTTCTTGATCGCCGAACGGGTATAGGGATCGTCGCCATAAGCCACTACATGACCCTGATTAGCGCGGACAATGGCTTCGAGAATCTCGGGATGCACCCCAGCGTTATTGTCGCTGGCGAAGTTTCGTGTGGGCAGGCTGGGAGTCTTCTCCATAGCGGAACAATGTAGCAGAATGAGATGATCAAAGAGGAGGGGGGCGGCCAGGTTCGACGCGCTTAAGGGTACATCTTCCCCATTTCTTCACCGGGTGAGGCGATTATTTTGCGTCCTGATCCGCACCTGAGGAATCTTCTAAATGGCGTCTAACGCTGGGGCGTCGCCGCCGTCTAACTCAAATTCAGGGGTAGCGTTCCAGCGAGGAACCTAGGGTTAAAATATGGGCATTGGTCGCGCCGCGGGGGCGGTTGAAGGGGGATTCATGTCCGTGAGACCTCATAATTGTTGGGCCCGGAGCCTTCTATTGGTGGCCGTCGCGGCCAGTGGAGCGACGCTCGCGTGCTCCGGAAATGCCGCGCAGGATGCCCATGCCGAGGGCCCCGCCGGTATGCCGGTGAAAGTGCAGGAAGCACACGCAACCGCGATTAACGATGCCAGCGAGTATGTGGCTACGCTGAAGTCGCGCGATTCGGCGGTCATCATGCCGCAGGTGGAAGGCCAGGTCACAAAGATTAATGTGCACTCTGGCGAAGCGGTGAGCGCCGGCGCTCCGCTGATGGAAATCGATCCGCTCAAGCAGCAGTCGACGGTCAAGAGCCAGGAAAGCTCCCGAGCGGCGCAACAGGCGAACCTAAATTACGCGAAGCAGCAGTATGAGCGGTCCCAAGGGCTTTACGCGGCAGGCGTTGTAAGTAAGCAGGATCAGGACCAAGCGAAGTCCGCGATGGACGCGGCCCAGGCGCAGATGGAGTCGCTGGATGCGCAGGTGAGCGAACAGCAGGTACAACTGCGCTACTACAGAGTCGTTGCGCCGTGGAGCGGAATCGTGGGAGACATCCCGGTGCGCGTGGGAGACCGTGTTACCACCACGACGCAACTGACGACCGTGGACAAGCCCGGCGGTCTTGAAGTCTACGTGTATGTTCCGATTGAACATTCTTCGCAGCTCAAGATGAACCTTCCGGTGGAGGTGCTTGACAGCGACGGCAAGGTGATGGCCAGTAGCCGCGTGAGCTTCATCTCTCCGCAGGTGGACAATACGACTCAGACGGTGCTGGTGAAGGCACGCATTCCGAATAACAATGACGCGCTGCGGCAATCGCAGTTTATTCGGTCTCGCATTGTGTGGGGAACGCACCAGAACCCGGAGGTCCCGATCCTTGCCGTGTCGCGGCTGGCGGGGCAGTACTTCGCATTTGTCGCCGAACCGCAGAAAAGCGGTTCCTACGTGGCGCGGCAAAAGCCGCTGACGATCGGGCTGACGGTGGGGAACGATTACGAAGTCCAGGAGGGCATTAAACCGGGCGACAAAGTGATCGTTTCTGGAACGCAATTTCTGCTGGATGGAGCGCCGGTAATTCCGCAGAGCTGAACCGCGGTACAGGCGTCGGGTGTAAGATTTTCGTGCTTTGATTCTCAGGCCACAGTTTTTTCAAAGCAGCATCAGCAAATGTGATTGAAGTTTTGCGCCAAAGCCTTGCGGGGAACGGTTCTGAGGTGCGAGTTCTTGAGCGCTTGAGTCCGAAAGCCGACGCCCAAAAGCCGATTTTCTATGTTCGTTGCCTTTTTTATTCGACGCCCGGTGTTGGCCACGGTTTGCGCGCTGCTGATTGTTCTGGCGGGCTCGGCCGTAATTCCCACGCTTCCGATATCGCAGTTTCCGAACCTGGCTCCGCCGCAGGTGGGCGTATCCAGCTTCTACACGGGAGCCAGCGCACAGACGGTGGAGAGTGCCGTCACCATCCCTTTGGAGCAGCAGATCAACGGTGCGGAGGGGATGAAGTATTTGACCTCCACCAGCGGCAACGACGGAACGAGCAGCATTACCGCCACGTTCGATCTGAACCGTGATCCGGATCTGGCGACGGTCGACATCCAGAACCGCGTCAACACAGCACAGGGACGCCTGCCCGCTGCCGTCAAGGCGGTTGGCATCACGACCGCGAAGACCTCGCAGAGCTTCGTCTTCGGCGCCGCCGTCATTTCTGACAACAACAAATACTCCACACTCTTCATGAGCAACTACCTTGACATTTACGTCAAGGACTCGCTGAAACGCATTCCGGGCGTCGCCGACGTGCTCATTTTCGGTGAGCGCAAATATTCCATGCGGCTGTGGCTGGATCCGGGGCGTATGGCAGGACGCGGGCTAACGGCACCGGACGTAGTCAGCGCCCTGTCCGAGCAGAACGTGGAAATCGCAGCCGGGCAGGTGGGTCAGCAACCCGCCCCGGAGGGCCAGCAGTACCAAATCAGCGTGCGGGCGGTGGGGCGGCTGAGCGAAGCCAGCCAATTCGACAACATCATTCTAAAAACCAACGCCGACGGAACCCTGGTGCGCCTGAAAGATGTGGGCCACGCCGAGCTTGGCGCGGAGGACTACAGCACCGACCTTCAGTTCAACGGTCAAGACGCGGTGGGCCTGGGGGTCACGCAGCTTTCGACGGCGAACGCACTCGATGTTGACCGCCGTGCCATCGCCGAACTGGAGCGGCTGTCGAAGAACTTCCCTCCAGGAATGCGCTACAAGCTGGCATTCGACGTCACCGACGCAGTGGGCGAATCGATCCGCGACGTCCTCTTCACGGTAGGTTCGGCGATCCTGCTGGTCATCCTGGTGATCTTTATCTTTCTCGGCGACTGGAGGACGACGATGATTCACTTTATCGCGACTCCGGTTTCGCTCATCGGCACCTTCATCTTTGTGAAGTTGCTGGGTTTCTCCATCAACACGCTGACGTTGTTCGGCATCACGCTCGCCACCGGCCTGGTCGTCGACGACGCTATCGTCGTGATTGAAAACATTGAGCGCCATATCGCTGAGGGCGAACACGATTCCCATAAAGCGGCGGCCGCCGCCACTGCTGAGATTACCAGCGCCGTCGTCGCCACCTCGCTGGTGCTGGTTGCCGTGTTTGTGCCCGTTGCGTTCTTCCCCGGGACGACCGGCATCCTTTTTCGCCAGTTTGCGCTGACTATCGCATTTGCCATTGCCATTTCCGCCTTCAACGCGCTCACCCTGGCTCCGGTGCTGGCGGCAATTTTTCTGCGCGACTCCCACCGGCAAAAGTGGTGGTGGCTGCGAAAGTTTGACGACGGCGTCGCTGTCCTCACCCGTGGGTACCGTGGCCTGCTGGGTCACTTGCTGAAATACAAGCTGGCGATGATAGTGCTGTTTTTCGCCGGTCTGGGACTCACTTATTTTGTCTTCACACGTGTCCCGACGGGCTTCGTGCCCGACGAAGACCAGGGATATTTCATCATCGTCATTCAGTCGCCATCAGGAGCTTCGCTGGAATATACAAAAGCGATCGGGAAACAGGTTTCGGATCTGCTGAGCGACGTTTCGGAGTCGGAGGGAACGTTCTCGGTGGCGGGCTTCAGTTTTGCCGGCAGCGCTCCGAATCAGGGACTCATCTTCGTTCCGCTGAAACCGTATTCCGTGCGCAAGGGCGAGGAGCACACGGCGACGGCTATTGTGAACCGCGTTCGTCCGCGGCTGTTTTCGGTTTCGGGAGCCATCGTGTTTGCCACGCTTCCTCCCGCCATCCAAGGTCTCGGCCAGTTCGGGGGCTTCCAGTTCATTGTGCAGGACCAGGCTTCGCACAAACTTGAAGAGCTTTCAAATACAACCCACGACATCATCCGGCAGGCCGGCGCACGCAAGGATCTCGTGGGGCTTTACACCCCGTTCACCGCGAGCGACCCGCAATATCTGGTTACAATCGACCGCGAGAAAGCGAAGAGCCTGCACGTTCCGCTGTCGCAGATCACCGACACACTGGGCGTTTACATGGGATCATCCTACGTAAACGACTTCGACTTCAATAACCGTTCGTATCGCGTGTATGTGCAAGCCGACAAGCAGTTCCGTTCCGAAGCCCAAGACATGAAGCAGTTCTACGTGCGCTCCGATGGCGGGGCGATGGTGCCGCTGGATAATTTGATCGGCATTACGCAAACCACAACACCGCAGGTGATCAGCCACTACAATCTGTTCCGCTCGGCGGAAATCGATGGCTCGGCGGCGCCCGGCCACAGTTCGGGGCAGGCGATCGCTGCCATGGACGACCTGGCAAAGAAGATGCCGCAGGGGTTTTCCTACAGCTGGACGGGGCTCTCGCTCGAAGAACTCCAGGCGGGCGGAACGTCACTGATTCTGTTTGGACTGGGCACGCTGGTCGTATATCTCACGCTTTCGGCGCAATACGAAAGCTTCGTTTTGCCTTTCATCGTTCTGCTCGCGGTGCCGATGGCGCTGCTGGGAGCGCTGGGCGCTCAGTGGATGCGAGGGCTGCAGAACGACGTTTTCTGCCAGGTGGGCTTGGTGATGCTGGTCGGGCTCTCGAGCAAGAACGCAATTCTGATCGTGGAGTTCGCCGAGCAATTGCGCCACCGGGGTATGCCTCTGGTGGAAGCGGCGGTACAATCGGCGACCATTCGTCTCCGTCCGATCCTGATGACTTCACTGGCGTTCATTCTCGGAGTTGTACCGTTGGTTCTCGCCACGGGAGCGGGCGAGAACGGCCGCCACTCCGTGGGCACGACTGTATTCGGCGGAATGATCATGTCGACCGTGCTGAATCTCTTCTTCATTCCCGTGCTGTACTTGATTATCGAGGGTTGGCGGGAACACGGTCAGAAGGCGGCCGCGGAAACCGTGACCGTTACACAACCGGGCGCGTCGAGCCAGGCGTAACCGCGCGCCTGGCGACAATTTTCTTTTCCGCCGAAACCTTGCGTTCTTGAGTTTTCCTCCCTGGCCGCGCCGCCGCTCGTTTCTCTTTATCGCGCGCCTTGCGCCTCAGCTTGGCCATCCATTCGCGCGAATACATGGTGCCGCGGCATTTAGGTGAGCCGCAATGGCAGGGAGCGGGATCATCGTCGTCATACAGGCTGTAGTCCCAAAGCAGTTCTTCACCCGCAGAAATGTCGCGGAGGGCGAGGATCCACACGCGATTCTTACTTTCGTTGACTTCGCAGTTGGGATCGCAGGAATGGTTCAGGTAGGCACCCATCCCTTCGCCATCGATAATGGTCTTGCCATCTTCCAGCCCATAGAGGTAAGTGCGAGGCGCGCCGTCGTACAACCGGTTGGCTTCCTCCGGACTAAGGCGCGGACCGACATATTCCACGATGCGTGCGCCTTTGCGCACAGGCGTGGTAGTGAAAACACCAACTGCGTGGATCCGCGAAGGACGAACAACTAATGCCATAGAACTAATTTCGCACGGCCGGGACATGTGGAGGAAGACGAGAGGAGAAAAATGTTTCCGGGCCAGGACCCCCATTTAACTGCATCATCATGACCGAGGGTCGACGATTGGAGCAAACTGCCTGTGGAAGAAGGGTTTTGGGCTCTCCTTGCGCGAAAAGCCTTTGTCGCGAGCGCGCCCGCGTGGTAAACTTTCGCGGTTTTGATAAGCATTGAAGACCGAATCTGAGGGGGGAGACGGTAACGGGCATGACTCGAGAAACGCTTAAAATCGTGGCAATTCTACTGCTGTGCGGAACATCTTTCAGCGCGACAGCGCAAACGGCGAAAGCCAGGAATAAACCTTCCACCGCGCCGCAAAACTACTGCATCAGCACGGGCGGCGTCGTGGAGACTCGCTATCCGGTCTACGGCACCAACGGCGCAACCCAGGACTGGCTGCAACTTGCGGGACGCGAAGACTTCTGCCAATACACCCAGTCTTCCGACGGCTCGCGCATTCACGTCTCTCTCGACACGCTCTTCACCACCCTGCCAACCATGGCTGCGCTGGCCTACTATGCGGAAAGCCCGTGGAACGGGCAAGGGGAAGGCAATCCGGCGTCGCTGTATTGCACGCAACTTGGCGGGTCAGATTTGTTTGGCGGCGTCACCGGCGCCGGAGGCGGGTGGGTGGAACTCGATACCACCGACGTAGTCCTGGAAGCTTGCATCTTTCCCGACAACTCGACCATCGATTCCTGGGGATTGTTTTACCATTCCGACGGCATTATTCGCGGCATAGATCTTTCCACGGTATTGAAATACCAGAATCCCTACTCCAAAACGAAGACAGGCAAGTAAGGCCTCCTTATTGCAGCCTTTTGCAGGCGCATGAAATAGTGCCGCCGCTGGAAGCAGCGGCGGCATTATTTTTTTCCCGCGCAGCTTCTAGCTACGGATCGTAAACCGAGCTGCCGTAGCCCTGTTTGCGGGCTGCTTCTTGTGTCTCGTCCAGGCGCTTCTTCATGTCTTCCAGTTGAGCCTGCATCCGTTCGACACGCTGCTGCTTTTCCCTCTGCCTCTCGTTCCACCCCACGCAATTGGCAACACAGTTGGCGGGAGCAAAACGGATCGATTCACTAAGCTCGTCTATTTGCCCTTGCAGCGAGGCGACCTGGTTTTTCTGTGCCACAATCTGCGACTTCCAATGCTCGGCTGGCTGCTTGGCCTCGTTTGTGGCTGGCACGCCGCTTTCCCGACTGCCTCTCTCCGGCAACGCCACGGATTCCGCGCGCTCGGGGATTTCTTCGTTCGTAATGACCTTGGGCGCTTTGGCATCTTGGCCCGACGTTGCTTTTACCTGTTCCTTTTGCTGGCGCTGCTGGCGCGCCAGGTCGCCCAGAGACGGCGAATCCTGCGTGTACGCGGGAACGCAAGCCAGAAAAACTGCCAGCGCAAAAAGCAGAAAGACCCTGAATCTCGTATTCATAGCAAAGCCCTCTTCGCGAGCCGTTGAGGAATCGACGGACTGTTTAGGAAAATGCTATCCGCAAATATCTGCGGAACCAGCGTTACGAACGGGCCGTGTACGAGCGGTGCAAGGGCCGTGCACGAGAGATTAGGGACGAGGACGATCTTTGCTTCTGATCCGAAGCGAGAGGTTACGGCAAGTTTTGCGCAGGTTCCCAAAATTCGCCGGTGGAGACGAAGATTCCCACAGGGATTTCCAGTTGGCCACGATCCGCGGCGGGGCGCGATAAACGCATGGCCGCGGGCGAACCTTCAGCGGACGCTCAGGCCGGAAGCGTCGATGTAGGAATCTGCTGCGCCCGACTGCGAAGTTCCTCGAAAAGGACGGTACTCAAATAGCGTTCGCCAAAAGAAGGCAAAATCACCACGATCAGCTGTCCCGCATTCTCCGCACGCCGCGCCACTTGCAACGCAGCCGTCACGGCGGCGC
>Ga0302179_10000227_pt1 | contig 42536 bp, 38 predicted proteins | sample I_Palsa_E3_1_FD_198788 | JGI IMG/M metagenome (GOLD analysis project Ga0302179, IMG submission 198788) | Peat permafrost microbial communities from Stordalen Mire near Abisko, Sweden - I_Palsa_E3_1 | ecosystem: Environmental > Terrestrial > Soil > Palsa > Peat permafrost | place: Sweden...
AGGTTCTGGTGTGGGTGGTGGTGCCGGCGTTGGTGATTTGGATGATGTTGGGGTTGCGGGTGCCGGTTCTTTGGGCGCTGGTGCCAGTGCTTCGGGCGTTGCTGTTGCCGATGCGACTTCTTCGGTGGCGGCGCAGGTGCGGTTTACGGAGGAGGTGTTGATTTCGGCAAAGGTGGGTAGGGGCATCGATGTGCTGAAGCAGCGGTTGGTTGACCTGGTGTTGCAGGGAGAGGCGGCGGGAGATGGGACGATCGTGACGAATGCGCGGCATTTTGAGGCGTTGCGTCTGGTGAACGAGTCTCTGGGGACAATTCGGCGCGGGTTGGATGAGTTGCTGCCGGGAGATTTGTTGGCATTGGATATCAGACATTGTTTGCATTATTTGGGAGAGATAACGGGGGAGATAACGGGGGAGGAGAGGTTGGGGTATATATTTAGTAAGTTTTGTATTGGGAAGTGAGCATGCCGCCAGGCATGGGGCGGCCCGAAGGGACGTGGTGACGGCGAATGCCGGCATGGTCACGCGGGACGCGGGGCGGGCGGGGCGAGGGTAGGTTGCGGAGAGTAATGCAATCTGGATTCAGAAGTACGCAAAATGCGTACTTTGGGTAGGTGCCGTTATCGGGGGTTTTCTTTTGCCTTTACTTGCCTTCTTCTGCCTTTAGTCGCCGAATTCTTGTTACGAATCCGGGACTAATTCGATTTTCAGGGGACCTTCCGGTTGTTGACGCTGGGAGTTGATACGGTATGATACGATAATATACGGTATGATACGGCTTCTGGGGCGAGATAACTCAAGCAAATACACCAGTATGAGCAGCAATTTGAGAGTTGTCAAGATTTGCGCCTTTTGTAAGCAGGAATTTATAGCCAGGAAGACTACTACGGAGACCTGTTCTGCTTCTCAATGTGTCGCCGCTGACTTTGAGGAGGTGGGTTGTTGCGGGAAAGGTCAAGTCGAAGAAGGTAGGGAATAAATGAAGAAGTCGTAATAAAATTTCTGAGTTGTGCTGCATATAAATTGTAATACGTCATTTACCTTATCTAGATCAGGCTTTTGAAACCAAGAAGGAGACTTGGGAACGGACCTATAAACGATCCATGTTTACTATCTATGGGTAAAGTAGTTCGACGGATTGTCGGTTCGCTTCTCTTCGCTAAGGTTTCTGTACTCCGCTCGGCCCTCCTAACAAGCCAATAAGGGCTACCAACATTTCTAAACTAGAGGTTGACGAATAGATATTAAAAATTTCTGTGCATCAATTAATTAATTTTTCAATTGCGGGTACCAGGGGATGTAAATTTTGAGCGTCCGAAATAATTCAAAGCCACCTTGTTTTTATCATTTCCCCAAAGTATTAAATAACCATTCAAAAAATTTGCCGACGTCCACCACGGGAGCACGGTATATTCGGCTAATTTTACCGGCAGCTTGCCTTCAATAAACCTGTAACTGCAGGCGGCCTCTTTGTCGAATATGAGCAAGAGTTCCAAACCTTGACTTACAGGTGGTGTAATTACCCTTTTGATTTCTGGTAGATTCGTATGAGTAGCGATCAACAAGGGTTTCTTACCTGGTATAATTTTGTATTCTTTTAATCTGCCGTTCGAAACTACAAGAAGTCCGTTACGAGATACAATCACCTGACCCGCCTGATTTTCTTCGTGGTTGAGTAGGGCGATTCTTTTAAGGTCATTTGAATACATCCCGAGACCTTCATTTGTAAGCGCATACAGGTTGCCACCTGCAAATTGTGCAGAGAATACTCTGCCGGATTCGCAGCACGCGTTCTTATTATTTTTCTCTCCTACTATATATAAACCATTTTCACCGAACGCAGCCAGTTTGCCCCTGAACGGCAGCAGGCCATTAATACCATCACACGGAATGCGCATTGCCAGGACAGGGATATACGGATTGCTGATATCATATCCAAAGATCTCATTATCATTGACCGTAAATACCATCGGACTATTTTTATTAACGCAGGCCAAAACCTGTTTTGTTCCTGAGGGAATAACGATTCCAGACATTGTCACCAGTTCTTGTTGCGTTACTACCAACGATTGGTGTAATTCTTCTGTATTCATCGCTGCCTGTTCTGCTTTTTCAGGAATAATTTCCAAAAAATCTGAAGTAACTGCACGGGTCATCACGCTTGTCGTCAAAGTCCCCGGCTGAACACTTTGCACAACCTGCAGATTTGTTCCCCGGGAATCTGCGATACGAATTCTTGAACCCCTTTCCAAACCATTCACTTCAATCTGGTAGTAATGGTAGAGTTTCTCACCCGGATAAGGGTCAATACTCCACCTAGCCCTATATTTTCCTAAAAAATTATTGTTTACCATCTCCTTACACCTGTTGAGTTGTGCTCCAATTCCCACTATCATCGCGTCAACGTCTTGTTGCGACAATGGGGGAATATCTCCAAGGGAAATCAGCCGGATTCCACCCGAAGTAGCAATAAGTAGTTGCAGTGGATAGGGACTGGCAAAATATGCATCTCCTGGATATGGAAGATCAATGGTTATCGTTGCAGGCGTTTGCGGCGCCGCAATCGCAAATGATTTGGGAAAAATATTCAGATTGTCGCCTATGACCTGCGCATAAAATGTGTACACCGGGGCAACACTGGCGGATTCTATGGTAATAGTTGCTTTTACCTGTGCATAATTCTGAGGGTTGGCTTCAACCTCTTTTATAAGGGAAGGACCAATATCCGCACAGGAGAATGAAGGACTGTCCCAGAACAGAGCGTACTGAATATTAAAAACGGCTGCCGCCGTGCCCACAGGATTGGATATTAGTTGTCCCTGTAATCCCAGACCATCGGTAAAGACTTCGATCGACTCAAAATTGAGTGATCCGAACGGTGTAGAAATAGCTTTAAAAGTCTTGTGGCAAATCAATTCGTTGTCGCTAACCTGTTTGCAATCGTCAACAGGTGGAAGATCCGGGCTTTCGGTTCCTTTTAAAATTAAAATTGTTGAAAACGCGCCTACCGCCCCGGTTACCGGATTTATCAGATCGGTGAGCCATGGCATCACGATATCTGTTCCAAGGCCTATAGCAGCTCCCAGAAAAGAGGCCTCTATCTCACAGAGTCCGGCGTGCGTCTTCCAGGATAACAAAGTATCAGATTTCAGATCATTTGGTGTATCTACAGTAAGGGTGGAATTCAAATAAACATCCGTCCAAATCGTGCATAAGGGTGTGTTAACATTCCCGCTGAATGAGCTGTTGACTGTGGCAATACCACCTGTCCCACTAAAGACACTGGATACTCCGGAAACTAAAGTGAATTGTGGATTCGGGTGCTTTTCAAAAGAGGTATAAATCTGTTCCTGCGTCTGGTATTCGATACAATCAGAATCCAGATAAACCGCATAAATGGCCCCATTTAGCCGGTTTGTAATGTTTCCAGAATAATAGCTTACCCAGTCCGCCGGTATTCCTCCTCCCAACTCCTGCCTGAAAGATAAAATGCCCATTTGCAAATTAAATGACATTCCGGTATTAATTGGTGCTTTGTCCAGGTTTCCGCCGAATGCATTGTTGGCAAGTCCTATGACCTGTTGTATTCTACCAATAGAATTACTAGAAAAAAACCCGCCTGTCCAAATTTCTAATTGTTCTGCAGTCGTTCCAAGATTATAAAGAGGGAGAGAAGTTATTGAATTACTTTCATAAGTAAGAGTCAACAGGTCTACGAGATTTGCGTCTTGATAATTTTGATTGTAATATGTTTCTGAATATTGAATGTTGTAATACACATCAACAGCAATAGTGTAAAAGACAGAAGGGTTGCCATTTGGATGAGACTCCACATCTGCGAGATTCACCAAGACAATATTTACCGGCTGAACAAGTTGCAACAAGTTCTGAGTTTCCAGTGTATTACCTATTCCATTTGGATTCTCATAACTGCTATCATCATAATATACCGGAAGCTGCTGAGTGCCCGGGGATTCAAGGCGATTGTTTCCAAACTCAAGATGATCAATGGCAAATACTTGATTGTTAAAAGTAATTGTCTGCGAAAAATCTATCTTCTGTGACTGCAGGGAAAGTAAAATCCCATCAAGGAATGCCTGTGTGGTTACCTGAAATTCAACAAACATGTCGGAAAATTTTATAAATGATCGATTAGATAAATATAATTTGGCCCTGGGGATGAAAGGTTTTTAATCGACGAATGACATTGAAAAATCGATATAAGAGCAATATATTGTCTCCAGGACAAGTAGCAAATCGATGCTGGCATCGATGAATCAGATAGTTTTTGAGCTGGAATATGATTGTAGCCGGTTTTACGATTTTGATGAGATCCCACTTGACTGGCTGGAGGATACGCTTTCTGGGGCTAGATAACTCAAGTAAATACACCAGTATGAGCAGCAATTTGAGAGTTGTCAAGATTTGCTCGTATTGCTGCTGCCAGATGACTTGAAGGGAGGATCACCGAAATTTACCGTTAGCGAAATCGACCCCTGACCTGTTTTGGTGGTGAAATTATATGTGAACGGAAATACGAGCCAGCTGTTCTTGCCGACCATGAGACCGATTTTTGCTTTTAATACGGGCTGGAGCTCCTTTTCCTTGGTTGACAGGCCGCTCATGATCCAGTTGCAGCCGCCTGTAAGGGAGGCTTCTACTACCGGACTCTCCGAGGTGGTTCCATTTTGATCGGTATTCTTCTTTGTGAAAAGAACCTGATTGAAACCTATCTGATCGGTTATCTGCCGTCGATTTATTCGGATTTTTGCTACAATGGTGTCATCTCCAATCTTCAATGAACCGGAGATCAGTAGCTGAGAGGTTCGCTTTGTATCCTTAAACAGGCAGAAGCCTTTAATCGACTTAAGGGCAAATTCATACCCTTGAAAGGAACTGGCATAAAAGGCGTAGGTGGCAGTTGGGCTGAATACGACATTCCACTTGTTCTTTACGCGTGTGAGCTCCCGATCATAGTATTTGGCCAATTTAATCAACGCGTCATATAGTGTCGTCTTTTTTCCTTCCAGATCTTCTGCCTCCATACCCTGGAGCGCGGCAGTAAGTGACTGTCCGTCGGGTAGTGTGATGTTCTTTAGGGAATTTGGGTCGCCAGAAACAATGAATTTGGTCTTAGCATCTTCAATGGTATTCTGAATAGCTTTTTGTGTTTTGTTATCGCCAGGATATTTTGTAGCAAGCTCTTTCATTATCTTATCATCTAATAGGACTATTGGCCCATTGTCCAGTGAGGTGCCATAGTCCTTGAACTTCATGGTGTTTGCGTCATTGAAAATGGGAGCACTCGACACATCATTGGCGGTAATGACTCCCAGATTGAACCCTACAGAGAGATTACTTGGGTTGAAGTTGTTCTTATAATCAAATGCCAGGTTTGGTTCAAAGTTCCGGTCAAGCCACAGACGTCGATAGTTATCATCATTGTCCAGTTTTTTGTTAAAGACTTTTCGAATACCGAATAAGGTACTTTTAAACGTAACCGATTTATTGTCCGACGTGACGTCGTTGGCCGCAACCTGGTATAACAGACCCAGTATATCCCAGGAAGAGAGCGTTTTTTCCTTACTGGCGATGGTCAATAGTTGTTCATTTGTTTTCGCTGGACTGACTTGTCCATAAGCGATTCCGAGGGACAGAAAAGAGGCTATCAGGAGGGGTATAACTATTTTGATCATTGTACAATGAATTGCTGTTGAATAAAAATGTTGGGGCCTTGCGCGTTTGCATTAACGGGGCTGTCGATATCTCCGGTCACAGTCAGGTTGCAGGAACCGCCAGTGCTCCCATGGATCTTTATGGTATACAGGCCGGTATTGACATGGAAATCACGCTGGTCCGGCCCACTTGCTCCATTGACGTCATAATTGAAATTAGAGCTTGCACTTTGAATGACGACATGCCCCTGGCCACCGGTCGCGCCGGTAAAAGTGATGTTTACTGTGATTTTTTTCATGTTTTTATTGCAAGTAATGGCGTCACAATGGTAAAAGCAACGGGAAAAACACCCATTTTTTGGAGGGACAACCCCAAAGTTGTTAGTTATCCGGCGATACAAGGATTTTCGGGGACCTTCCGGTCAAAAGCACCGGAAATTGGTTTCCGGGGCGAGAAACCCCAAAAAATACCCCCATCTATGAGTAGTGATTTGATAATTGTCAAGATTTGCGCATTCTGCAAGCAGGAATTCATTGACAGGAAGAGACCAGTTCGGAGACGTGTTCTGACCCTTGCGCAAAGCGATTATACAAGGTTAAACAGAGGGAGATGGCTATCCAGCGGGCGGAGATCCAAACGATAGTTAAAAGTAAGCCTCAGGCGTTTGTTACTGGGGAGCAGGTGAAGGTGATTCAGGCAAAGTAGTGGCTGACGTTGAAGGAGGCGGCTTTGCTGTTGAATGTGTCGCCGTTGACATTGAGACGGCGGACGCTGGCGGGTAAGGTCAAGTCGAAGAAGCTGGGCAGAAAGCATATGTTCAGCAAAGCGGATTTGTACGCAATGGGAACAGTTTTCACAAAGGAGGCATCTTCTTCGCTGCTTTCAGAACTTGAGTATACGCTGCCATGGAGGCCATCAAAGGCTTGAAGGATAAATTCGGCGGAAGCAGTCTTTTCGGTAATGAAAAAGATGAATCTTTTCAGGGGTCGCTTGCGGCAATTTATCAAACTTTCGGCGGGAAAGATTTATATCCGAGCGTGGAAGAAAAGGCTGCCAACTTGTGGGATAGCAGCCTTCCTGTTTGTATGGTTTCTGGAGAAGAATGGCATTTTATATAGAGCAGATGGATCCAAAAAGATAGCTGATAACGCGTTGGTGGCGCTTACCCTGATGATAGCAGAAAGTAAGCCGGAAGAAAAGGACATGATGATTAAGGTGGTCGTCAATCTGATCAACCTGAGGAATTAAAATTTGTTACGAATCTGGGACTAATTTCCCTGAAACGCCCTGAAGCCGGGCGTTTTCATTTTCTGTATTGTCACCTGATTTTATTAATTCTTAATTGTATATGAATTGAAAATCAATGGGTGAATTTAACGGCGGGATCACCGTATTTTTTTCATATTTTAGGACAAAACTTCTTAAATGTCAAGCAGGTGTAGTATGTATGTAAGAGCTTTTGGTAATGAAGAGGAGAAATTCAATTGGAAAATCAGAATGGAACGATAAAAGAGAAAAATGGTATAAAGCGGAATGCCTTAAAATAGCTTTCCAGACGGGATTCGAATTAACTGAAAAGGATCAGAAGGTATATAAAGTTGTATCGGATGATGACGCAGCAGGAGTATCGACTTTTCAACTTGCAAAGCTCAACACATGAAAATAATACCAATAACTCTGGTCGTTTGGCTGGTTACGATCCCGGTGTTTGCACAAAAGATCAATTGGCAGAACATGGACTTATTGCAGGACAGTGTTTTCGGGATCAGTACCGAAAGAGCATATACGGAATTGCTGGCGTACAAAAAGGCAAAGACCGTGATTGTGGCTGTGCTCGATGTCGGAGTCGATACCAGCCATGAAGACCTCAAAGGTGTATTCTGGTCCAACCCCCGGGAACTACCGGGTAATGGCATCGATGACGATCACAACGGGTATATAGATGATATTCATGGTTGGAATTTTTTAGGGGGCCCAAAAGGGGATGTACAGTACGATAACCTTGAATTGACAAGGCTCATTCGTAGGGACAAACCGAGATATGATACACTTACGGCGGCAGTTGCCTCCGGCGCTGACAGAGCCGGTTTCTTAGCCTATAGGGCAATGCTGGCGGATTATACTGCCCAGATTGAGGACGCAAGGTCTAACCTGCAGGAAAACGTCCTTATTTTAAATGCCTTGGATTCCATGGCGAAGAAAATGGGCGGATACCTGACCAACCATCCGAGTTATGAAAATCTAAAAAAGGAAATAAGAGAAGACAGTATTATGTACAGCCATAGCCTGAATTATGATTTAAACCTTGCCTATGATCCCCGACCCCTGGTAGGAGATGATTACAACAATGACCACGAGCGTTTGTATGGCAACGCTAATATAGTCGGCCCTGACCCCTCGCACGGAACTTTTATAGCGGGTATTATCGCGGCGATCAGGGGAAATCATACTGGCATAGACGGGGTAGCAGACCATGTACAGATAATGGTCGTCCGGATGGGCTGTGACGGGGATGAGCGCGACAAGGATGTGGCAAATGCTATCCGTTATGCCGTCGATAACGGGGCTAAAGTGATCAATATGAGCTTTGGCAAGTATTACAGCTGGGACAAGAAAGTGGTGGATGAGGCAGTAAAATACGCCATGAGCAAGGATTTGCTGATGGTGAATGGCGCTGGTAATGATGGGCTGAATTTGGACGATTCAGCAATTGGCTGGTTCCCTTCGAAATACTACGAGGATGGCAGTGGCCACGCTGGCGCCTGGATTACTGTGGGGGCCAGCGGCTGGCTGGACGATTCCTCCCTTGTTGCACCCTGGTCGAATTATGGTAAAAAGCGCGTGGATGTATTTGCTCCCGGGATCCAGCTCTATTCGTGCGCACCGGGTTCAAAATATGAATATGGAGATGGGACAAGTTATGCAACGCCTGTGGTGGCCGGTCTGGCCGCCCTGATTCGCGAGTATTACCCAAGGCTGAGCGCGGTCCAGGTAAAAGAGATCATCCAACGATCTGTCGTGAAGCCTACGCATGCCGTGATCGTTATAGAAGGCTCAAAAAATAAGGTTGAAAGGAAAGTATACCTGAGCGATATCTGTACTTCTGGCGGCGTGGTAAACGCCTATGCCGCGCTAAAGCTGGCGGCGACGTATTAGGAAAACGTCAGATATGAAGTCATTTTACATTCTGGGATAGAATTTGCCATGATGTAATTATCAAAGACAATGCGGACGTGGATTGGCCGGTTACTCCGCCTGCAAGGATCGGCCCGGGTTTATCCGGGCTGCGCGGAGACCGTGATAGCTGACCGTCGCCAGGGCGATCAGGAAGGCGGCGGCGCCGGCAACGGCGAATATCCACCAGGAAAGGCGGATATGGTAGTCCATGGTGGCCAACAGCTTTTGCATGGCCACGATGCCCAGCGGTACTGCAATAACACAACCGAGCGCAACGGGTTGGAGGAATTCGCGGCCAAGCACCAGCCAGAGGCTGCCATCCGTGGCGCCAAGGACTTTACGGATGCTGATTTCCTTCTTCCTTCTTTCCACGATGAAACCGGCAAAGCCGAAGAGACCCATACAGGAGACAAAGATGGCGACACCGCCGAAGGTATTAACCAGTTGCTGAATACCGAGGGCGCTGACAAATTCCTGCTGATAAGATTCTTCGGTGAAATGGAAGCTAAAGGGATAGTGCGGGTTAAGGTCCTTCGCAATTTTTTCGATGCGGGCGAGACGATCCCGCCACTGCCCGTCATTAGTGAGCCGCACCAGGAAATGGCTAAGGCCGTTTTTGGACAGGTAGACGATCAAGGGCGGCGTGGTGCCGGCGGACCTTGCTGCCATACTGCGTAAGACAATTCACGCTCCGGGTCCGCGCTACCGATTGCAGGGCCGGCACCTCCTTCCTTATGGCGGGGCCCAGGGGCATCGGGGTGAACCGGTTTGTAACGACAGTTTCAGAGTGCTTAAAGTTGAAAATCACCTCGTGGATGGCTTTGTGATTTTTATTGAACTTGTTGGCGCCAAGCCGGTCCATGACAAAGAGCAGGATGATGATGCCTACAGATAATCCGATGGTGAGGCCGCTGATATTGATGGCAGAAGCGACCTTGTTGCGGAGGAGGCTGCGCCAGGCCATGGTGAAGTAATTTTTTAGCATAGAGGAGGCATATGCGGGGGTAGGCCACCAAGATAATGCCAGCTTTCAAACGTTTTGGAAATCAATTGCTTATATTTTTCTTTAGGGTTGGCATGCCCATTTTCGATTCAATGCCTGTTCGATTATGATTAAATATTAGGTTCACTGTTTCTTCTGCAGGTCATCCAGCTTTTTCCGGGTAACGGGATTCTCATTCAGCGCCAGCGACTTGTTGTAATATTCGGCCGCGCTGCTATTATCTTTTTGGCTGGCGTAATAGTCGCCCATTGAATCGAGTGCACTTGCGCTGTTGGGATAATTCTTTATATTGAGGCTAAAAAGGGAAAACGCTCTATTAGGAAAGCCGGAAATAAGCATTTGATAGCCCAGTCCGTTAATCATTCCCTCTCCCGGAAGGACTGTATAGCCCATGTGTTTCGATATATTTACGTAATGATCGCTTATGAATTTAGCCAAGTCTTTTATACCATTTTTATCCACGATGGCGCCCATAAACCCCGGCGGGAAATTGTAAAAACCGAGCAGGAAGTGCAGGCCATCGTATTCGGCAATTAGGGGAACCGATCCGTGGCTGTCGTTGCCATAATATTTGTAACTCCAGTGCAGACCGTTGCCTTTGCTTTCCTGTAGGGCATTTTTAAGCAATAAGATGGACCGGATATGGCCGCCCAAGCCGAAGGAAGTGTCTTTTTCCACGCTGACGGTATCCATACCAAAGGACATGGTATTGGCGATAGCCAGGTACAGGGACTTGCCATCGAACCGCCGTTGTTTTAGCGCATCTTTCGTCTGGTTCAGCAATTTGCGGCTGTCCCACCACATACTAGGATCGATGACGAGATAGCTGTTGAACATATCGGTATGATTAATAAAGATGTTCATAGCTGTTAGGCCGCCGAAGGAATGGCCGACCAATATTTTATACGGCGCGGTGCGGTACACCGAATCGATGTGAGGTATAAGCTCTGTTTGCAGGAAAGCGGTAAAGTTTTCGCCGCCGCCAGAGGGTTGCATACCATCCATATATTTACCATCCGGACCAAGGGTGGCATGGGAGGGAGTAAGATCGCGCGTTCGATCGGTGTTGGGGATGGATACCACGATGCACTGGGGGTACACCGTATTGCCTATCACCTCGCTCAACTCATGCACCATGCCGGTAAAGGCAGCGAAGTTCCATTCGGCGTCGAGGAGGTAGATAACGGGATACTTGTCCTTGCTTGTCGCGTAGCCATCAGGCAGGTAAATCCATACCGTTCGCTTTTCTTTCAATATAGCCGAGTTTACACTATCAGTTTTACCGATGACAACCTGGTCATCAACGACGGTCTGGGCCTTTAAACTAATAGTCAGGCAAAAGAGAACTGTGCAGCCGATAAGGCGTTTGATTGGCATGATAGGGGGCTTTTAAGTATATAAGTGTCGTAGGAGAAATCAGCCTTCCGGGTCCAGGTGTCCGCGGTCGGATCGTACTGCCACCAATCCATGGCATCTCCTGTGCCGAGGTATCCCAACCCATAATAACCGATATTCCCTACTGAAAATCCGCCGGCGTCTATCCTTGGTGTACCGGGGAAGTCGTTCATCCGGGTCCAACTGTCCGCCACGGGGTCGTATTCCCAAACATCAGGCAAAAAATTCAAGCTGCCGATCGTATCCCAACCGCCGATCAGGTATCCTTTATTTCCAATGGTCATGCCAAATGCATCTTGTCTTCCGGGACCGGGCAGGCTCGCTTTTTCGGACCAGGAATGGGCCACCGGATCATAGGCGTACATGTCTGCGAGTTCCGTTCCATTCTCACTGATGCCGGCCACTATATATCCGATGTTATTTACCGCAAATGAAGCGGCATTAATCCTCGGCAAGCCGGGAAAATCTGCTTTCTTTATCCAGCTGCCTGTAAGAATAGTAAAGGTGCTGGTGCTCTGGTAAGTGAGGTGGCCGGGGGATGTAATCGTAATAGACCCGGTCGTGGCGCCGGCGGGGATAACTACCAGCATTACGCTGTCCGAGCAGGAATCGATCGTGGCTCTAACGCCATTAAAAGAAACGGTGACGTTCCCGGCTTTGTTGCCGAAGCCTTTTCCGGAGATCTCTATGGTAGCGCCCGGGCCGTCTGAATTGGGGTAGATACTCGTTACGGCAATAGTACTCTCACTGACTTTTTTGCAAGAGAGGATGGTTGAAAAAACCACACAACAGAATAGTAATTGGCGGGTCATGGTTAACAATGCAAGACTGAATATACAAAAAGAATTTAATTTGTCAAACTAAGTTCGGGTCGTGATTGAAATGAGTATGAGCAATTGCAGGAACTGCGGTGAAGTGGCAAATAAACCAGCCAGACTTGTTCTGACGCCTGCGCAAAGCGATTTTACAGGGTTAAACAGCGGGAGAATTGAAAACCGTTGTATATTCAGGTGGATTTATTTTCATTAATCGATCACTTGCAAAATAGTTTATTATGAATAAGACAAAATTCTTTTTACTGATTCTAAGTGCCTTTTGCACCATATCGATTTGTCATGCCCAAGGGCAGCACGAAATTGTTTTAGACACGACACATATTAAAATGTCCGATGTTTCCAAACCTTCAACGCCCGGGATGGTATTTTTTGATATTCAAATTCCTCGTAAAAAATTACTCCCTGGGCAGACGATGCTAATACCTTTCAGGCTTGAAGACCCTGTACCAAACATTTCAGGAGTTTGGCTAGGAAGCACTTTCGGAAGCGGGGCTCCTGAGCTCATTTTCACGGTCGCCTTAATATCTGAAAAAAGTGGGTTTGAACTTTATATACACAACCCGCATAGTTCACCAATTTTCGTAGATATGGATGGAGTTGTTGTTCGCTTTTTTATAGCATTATCACAGTCTTAATAATCCAAGATTTATATGGTAAAAAAAAACGGTAAAAAATCGGCACTTCTAAGTATGTTGCTGACGGTACTTATCCCGGTCGTTGCATCGGCCCAAACCCAGGACATCTATTCGTATAAGCCCCAGTCGCAGGCGCTTTATGATACCATAGTGCATATGGATAGCATTTACTTTCATGCGTACAATGCCTGTGACATGGCCACCCAAGCCGCTCTATATGCGGACAGCATCGAATTCTACCACGACAAAGGCGGCTTGGAGACGAATAAGCAACGGATATTGGAAGCGATCCAAAAGAACATTTGTGGTAAAGTAACCCGGGTACTCGTCAAGGGCAGCCTGGAAGTGTATCCCATCGCGGGATATGGCGCCATTGAGATCGGCCTACATCGGTTTATCAATCACCAGGAAAGCGAAATACCCTCCAAACCGGATAAGTTTATCCTTGTTTGGCGGCATCAAAATGATCGGTGGCAGATCACCCGTGTGATCAGCTTGCATTGATGGTAACTCTTTCGCCCGGGGAAAATCATGAAAATCGCGTTATTATTCGAGATATAAATATGACCAAAGTGAAGAAAACGCGACTGCTGGCTGTCATCGCCTTCATCTGCTTCTCCCGGGCCGCTTTCGCCCGGGAAGAAGCTCGTCTACTCCGCTTCCCCACCATTCATGACCATTGAAGAAGGTGGTCTGCGAACTCCTGCAAATTCCGGGTACCGGCGCAAGTAAAATTTGAATTTGAAGCGATGCAAACGTCGGGGCAACAGGTTTTTATTGATAAGGAAGTAGTGTATCCGGGGGAACAGTTAAGGCGGAGATTACCATGGTATCGCCAAGGATAATTAAAGGCAGGCTTTTAGAAGGAATGGCCTTTGAATCTCGAGAAGGGGCAACGGTAATCGGGATGGGAATGATGATTGAAATACTTAACGGTGAGTTAAAGGGATTGTCAAAATAAAAGTAATAGGAGATGAACTATGATTTTCATTTTTATATTGAACTGCAAGGAGCGTTTGGGTGGGAGAACAGCCATTTGTTTCAATTTTGCGAAAAGGATTTGTCGGATGCGATGGGCTACGGTATACCAGATGATTTGGATTCCGATACAGAAACAGAAGTTGTTGACGCAAAGAAGACAAAAATGAATAAGGTGTTCAAAAAGGCCGGGCAGAAATATCATTATATTTATGATTTCGGCGATTATTGGAAACATCAGATCACGTTTGAGAAGACTGAGGGAAAGGAAATGGCTCCCTATTGTATAGGAGGAAAAGGAGCCTGTCCCCCCGAAGATGTGGGCGGGATACATGGTTATCGTGAAATGCTTGAAGTGCTTAAAAAGCCTGGTAGCAAGGAAGCGAAAGAATATATACAGTGACTTGGCCTGGCTGTGGGGGAAAAATGGGATGCCGATCATTGCAGTTTACAGGAAGTTAATAAAAGGCTTTGTTTATTAGAGTGAGTTTGCCGATTTTGCGATAAAATAAGATAAGGTGCCTAATCTCTATATAATAGCTGGATGCAATGGTGCAGGTAAGACTACGGCTAGTTTTACAATCTTGCCGGAAATGCTCAACTGTAAGGAATTCGTGAATGCGGACAGTATTGCAGCAGGCCTCTCCCCTTTTAATCCTGAAAGCGTGGCTATTGAGGCTGGAAGGTTAATGGTTTTACGTATTCATGAACTGATGGAAGCTGGTATAGATTTCGCATTCGAGACGACCTTAGCAACCAGGAGCTACGTTTCTTTGGTTAGGAAGGCTCAAGATGCAGGCTACAAGGTTACATTGCTATTTATCTGGATTGATTCGCCGACAACGGCTGTTCAGCGGGTGGCTGAACGTGTTGTAAAAGGTGGCCATAATATTCCTTCGGAGGTAATTGAACGTCGCTATCACCGGGGGCTTTTTAACTTGATCAACTTGTATATTCCAATCTGCGACACCTGGATGGTTGTTAATAATGAAGGAGTTACGCCGGAACCGATTGCCGAAGGGCGATTAAATAGTGAAAACATTATTATTAATCAGTATATTTGGAGTGTAATTAACAGTCAAGAGAATCGAAATGGAAACAAATAAATCCCAGCCCAGCGAGCTATTTAGTAAGATTTTACTAGGGATGAAAAAAGCATCCCGCAAATTAGTGGAAGAAAGTGCTGCCCAAGGACGCTCTCTTGTTGTGTGCATTGATGGCGAAGTCAAAAAAGTTCCTGCCAGGGATCTGTTGTCAAAGGTGTCTGAAATAAATTAATTTCTGTTACTAATCTGTCACTAATTCCTCTCAAACTCGCACCCAGTGAGGAAAAGTATGTTCTGTATTGGGAAGTGAGCGGTGCACGCTGCGTGCATGTTTTGCGTTCCTGTAGGGTGCGCTGCCGGTACTTAAAATAAATAAAAGCGATAAGTTACACTAGCTTATTTTCCGATTATTTCGATGAGAGGCTATGGAAAATGCAATTAACGAGATGAGTACACCATATATCATCACCCAAAAAGCGATCGTACACCATCTGCTAAACGTTATATTTTTCGAAACACCTGCTGGGTCCCCCCCAAGCCAGTTGGAGATCTTCCAACCGATCGTTGCATCAACCAATCCAAGGAAAGCACCAAAAGCGATGGCCCCCTGAATGTTCAAATATTTGGCGGCTCGATAGGTCACCCAAAAATAAACCGCAATAGATGCTGGCAAAAACAGGGCATAGGAGAATCCTCCCATAAATGACAGCCGGGCGCAAATGGCGTCGAGTGCCAGAATAGCCAGTGCGCCGATCAGGGTTAATTTAGTTTCGATTCTCATATAATTGCATGATCCGTAAAACGAACATAATTCCGATTTATTAAAATAATAAAATTTTGTGGAAAAAGGTTATAATAGCACCTATATAGTGGACTTATATGTAAAAGCCACTACTTGATCGGACACCTAATAAATTCGAGTCACAAATTAATCTTACAATTATCAAAACCTTGAGAGAAGTATTGTGCGGAATTTGTATCGAGGTTTCTATCTAAATAAGTGTATCATTCCGATTTTAAACTCTTCACCGGGTTGGTCAACGCCGCCCTGAGGGACTGCCAACTGATCGTGGCCAGCGAAATGAGGAGGGCGATCAGACCGGAGAACACGAATACGCTGTATCCGATCCGGGTACGGTAGGCAAAGCCCTGCAGCCATTTGTCCATGACATACCAGGCGATCGGGATGGCAATGAGGATAGCGAGCAGGACGAGCCTGATAAAGTCTTTGGCCAGCAAGGTCATGATGCCTGTCACGCTCGCGCCCAGCACTTTTCGTACGCCGATCTCGCGGAATCGGGTGTTGGCGCTGAAGGCCGCGAGGCCGAAAAGCCCGAGACAGGAGATCATGATCGCAATGGCGGTGAAATAGACAAAAAGGGTGCCTTCGCGCTGTTCGGACTGGTATAGCCGGTTGAAGGTATCGTCGAGGAAGGTATAGCTGAAGGGATAGTCGTTGTTGTATCGTTTGAACTGGGCCTGCGACGCGGCAATGATCTTCGCCGGGTCCCTGCCGTCGGTCCGGATATACATTTGGCCCAAATGGTGTAGGGGCCGCTGTAAAATACGGCGGGGCCGATCTTTTCTTTCATCGAAGCAAAATGAAAGTCTCTGGCCACGCCGATAATGGCGCCGTTGGTGTGCCACAGCTTGAATCGTTTGCCGATGGGGTTCTTTAGCCCGATCTCCTTTACGGCTGCCTCATTGAGGATGAAGTGCATGGAATCGGCCTTCGTGCCGTTGAAGCCTACTCCTGCCACAAGTTGCATTTTGAAAAAGGACAGGAAATCTTTGGCGATGCCCATGGGGTGGACGATAAAGGTCTGGTTGGCGCCTTTGCCGTCCCAGTCGTTATTGCCGGTTATGTTGCCGATGTCCACAATGTTCGCATCGGCCTTTGTTACCCCGAGGATGCCCGGCTGTTTGAGCAGTTCGGCCCTGACGGCATCGTATCTGTCGGTCATATCCCGCATCCAGAAGGACAACACATGATCTTTATCATAGCCGAGCTCTTTCGACCGGATATAGTTCATCTGGCGGCTGATCACCAGCGTACCGACGATGAGTATCATGCTGGCGGAGAATTGCACGACCACCAGTATTTTGCGGAACAGGGCATCGGCCACGCTGGTGGTGACCTTGCTCTTTAAGGCTTTCAGCGGATCGAACGACGAGAGGAGTAACGCCGGATAAATACTGGAAGCGGCGAGGGTTCCCAATATGGTGATCCCAATGACCTGCCAGATATGCGGATTCGTCAGATCGAAGACGAGCTGTTTGCCGGATACCTGGTTGAACAGGGGAATGGAAACCGAGATGAGGGCCAGGGCCAGGATAGTTGCCAGGATGAACAACAATCCCGTCTCCACGATGAATTGCAGGAACAGATGTGTCTTGGCGGCGCCGACGATCTTGCGCATGCTGATCTCTTTCGACCGCAGCAAGGCGCGGGCCGTGGACAGGTTGACGTAATTGATACAGGCAATCACCAGGATCAGCAGCGCGATGATCATAAAGACCCTGACGGTCCCGATGCCGGCATCGGTCAGATCTGCATGGTAAAGATGCATTTTGGCCAGGGGCAGTAACAGGTAATCGACATCGGTATCATCCGGCTTGTGGCGGATGTGGATATCATATAATTTGGCCGAGAGGCTTTTTAAGAAAGTGCCGGGCTTCAGCAGGAGATAAGTTGTAAAATTGAACTGGACGAAATCGGTTTTGATATCGATGCTATCTCTTTCCCACCATTTTTTAGCCATGAAGCTCATCGGCATCAGCATGTCGTATTTCATGCTGGAGTTTTCCGGGAAATCCCGGATCACTCCCGTCACTTTGAAATTCACCTTATCATCGGCCACGATGACCTTGCCCATAGGGTCCTGATCACCAAAGTATTTTTTGGCGGTCTTTTGCGTGATGACGACGGATTGATCGTCGGAAAACGGATGGGCCGGGTCACCTTCTATCAAAGGGAAATCAAACACCGTGAAAAAAGAAGGGTCGGTAAAGGTGACATTGTCATCCCCGAATGCCTTGTCCTGGTATTTATAAAGGGAATAAAAGAAATTAAAGCTGAGACGGACTTCATCCCTCACTTCCGGTAGTTGTTGTTTGGCCAACGGGCCGATCGGCGCGACCATATCGTCCCAAATCTGCTTACTGGCCCCTGTGCCGCCAAAACATTCCAGCCGGTAGATATCGGTAGTCTTTTTGTGGAAACTGTCAAAGCTCAGTTCGTCCTGCACCCACAATAATATCAGGATGCCGATGGCCAGACCGGCCGAGAGCCCGACGACATTGATCAGCGTATAGAATCTGTTCTTGACCAGATTCCGCCAGGCTGTCTTGAGGTAATTTTTGAACATAGAAAGATCGGCTTTCCTTAATCGCTCCAATAAAATGCCATAATTGTATTTCTATGTAAATCAACTTCTTGCAACGATGCGCTCCATCAGAAACGTCCGGTTCCGATACACAGGCTGTTCAGTTCCGGCTATTTTTGAATCGCTTGAATTTCCGATACCTTACGCGTCCTTTCCAATTGGCCGTTTTGATCAAACAGGGCTCGTTCCTTGGCTGAATGATGGCGAATGGAATGTTATGCGGGAAATAAAATAACTGGATAGGGCCATTTGAAACCGCTTCGTCTTGGATGTCTGGAGATATTTCGCAATATCCGTTGAAAACTTGACCGGATTCGTTGAAAGGGCGATTCTGATAAGGTTTATAATTCTAGTTTCATTCTATGAGAACGACATTACTTGTTATATTTAGCGCCCTTTTTGTGAACAAGGGCTTTAGCCAGGCTCACCTTACCATTGCGGAGGGAGCCAAATCTACCGTCTTTTTGCAGGATAGTGCCTCTACTCCAAACGGAGAATCCACTCCAACGTTCATGCCTGACGGAAAGACGGTGTACATGGCCAACAACGGCGTCATTTGCCTGTCCAAAAAGGTAGATAATCGCTGGACCAAACCAATACCGATCTCTTTCACGGGGCAGTATAAGGACTGGGACCCGACCCTTAGGCCGGACGGAAAGCAGCTTTTGTTTGTATCCAACCGCCCTTATGTCGCCTCGGACGGGAGTACCAAGACAGGCGCCCATCTGTGGATGTCACAGCTTATGTCTGGTGGAAGTTGGTCGGAACCCAAGCACCTGGATTCGCCCGTCAATGAATTCGGCTTTGTCAACTATGGACCATCGATCAGCGCTTCGGGGACGATTTGTTTTTGCTCCCGCGACAGGGATGGCGACAAGGGCATGCACGCCTTTATTTGCCGCCGGGCAGGCGATTATTACGAAAAGCCCCAATTGCTGATATTGAATGGCAACGAGCCTACCTTCGATCCCTACATCGCTCCGGATGAGCGTTACATTGTATTTTCCAGTGACAATGCGCTCTATATAAGTTACCGTACGGATCAGGGCTGGTCGCCGGGGGAGAAGCTGGGACCGCAGGTTAACGAGGCTTCTAAAGCGGGTATGCTCTGGGGACCCTCGATTTCACTGGATGGGAAGACGCTGTATTACAATGGTGGTACGGTCGAGGGGATCGAGATGATACCGGTGAGATGGAAATGAAAGTGGTTTGGTGGACCTGCATATGCTTGCTTTTAAGAAAATAACTTTCTACATTTATGGCCATGAGAAAACGGACTGTTTCCCTGGCCATGGCTGCTGCGGCCTTCGCCTTTTTTGGCGACTGCACTAAACACAATGTTGGAAATCCATACTATTTTACCTTTCAAAGCGGCACGATTACCTATTCCTCGCCTGTTGTGGATAGCCTCCTGCAATGTCGGGATACCGTGGGTTCCACCTATGGAATGATCACGATGGCCAGTTTTCGGACTCAGGCACAGACAGATAGCGCGGCGGCGGGTCTGAGCAAGCTGGCTACCTGGAGCTTCTACCTCGTTAACTTAAGTTCACCTTTTGACGCATTTACGGGGAACTATACCAGCGATACGAGTGCCGCGAATCACAAAATGCTTGAAACTGCAAGCGATTTCAGGTTTTATACCAGTTACGACCCGCACCACGGAGCATTTTACTCGGGCCCCGGGCTGCCTTTCACCGTAACGATCACGCAATATTCATCCTCCTGGTTTGAGGGAACATTTCAGGGTATGGTCCTACAGTCAAACGGAACAAATGTGACTGACACTGCAACGATCACCAACGGAAAATTTAAGCTACCACTCCATTAGGGAATACTTTTGGCGCGGGTCGAATAACTAAAAAAGGAGATTGTATGCGAAGAATATTATATCGAGGATTGCTGGCTTCATATGTTGCGATATTAATCTGGTTGGTGTTATTTAAATTTTCGTTCAATATTCCGAAAATCCTGCATCATCACCATAGAAGTCTAAACTTTATTCCATTTGCTGCTCCTTCAATAGTAAATGGAAGAATTAATTACAGTGAGATGGTTTATAATTGTGTCTTCTTTATCCCGTTTGGCTTGCTTATGAACGTCAATTTTAAAAAAGTCGGATTTTTACCTAAGCTTGCTGTTATAATGGTTTTTAGCGCCACTGCCGAATTAATTCAATTTATTTTCGCCATTGGAGCGACAGATATAACTGACGTAATTACAAATACTCTTGGAGGCTTTCTTGGACTGAAATTATATGATTTAGGAAATAAGTATATTAAAGGAGAAAAATTAGACAGGGTTATTGTTTATGTTGGCGTAATTTTGTTTGTTTTATTTATTTCAATACACGTCGGTCATTTCGTTCGAAGGTTAGGGGAATGAATTGATCGCCTGCCGGGACGTGTTTTAACTGCCGCATTCCATTTGTTAAATCTCATTTTTTTAACTTTTTGCCCAGCAAAAGAGTGCTCTTTTTAGAAGATCTTGTGCGGATATCAATGGCAGATGAAAAAACCATTACTCCTGCTGAACATATTGTTAGCTGGCCGAACTTTCGCCCAGTGCACGCTTTATTCGGCGGCCATCGCCGGCACCAGCGAGGGCCATTGCCTGGGGGCGCCCCTCAAAGTCGTCAGCACGCACGCAATCACCAAAATAGTCTGGTACCAGGGCAACACCGTGGTCTCCACTGCGACGGCAACGGACAATGGCTTAAGTCCCACTTTCCGGGTTGTCGCCGGAGGAAATGGGACAGGCCCGGCGCTCAATCAGCTGGATGAGCCTTATGATATAGATATCGATTGCATGGGCAACCTATATGTCGCCGATGGCACCAACTGCCGGATCGTCAAATGGGCGCCCGGTGCAACCAGTGGCATTGTAGTGGCGGGCGGTAATGGACCGGGCAGCTCACCTTCCCAGTTGAATGGCCCCGATGGCTTACATGTCGATGACAGCGGAAACATCTATATCGCCGACTATGGCAATTATCGCGTGCAGAAATGGGCGCCCGGTGCGGCCGCCGGTGTCACAGTGGCGGGTGGCAATGGCAACGGCAGCGCCGCCAACCAGGTTATTCCTTTGGGCATATATGTCGACCGCACTGCTAATATCTACGTCGCAGATGGCTTCAACTGCCGGGTGCAAAAATGGGCGCCCGGCGCCAGTGCGGGAGTCACCGTCGCCAGCATGACGCCATCTTCTTCGAACTTCGTCAACGCAGTCTGGCTGGACGGCATCGGGAATCTCTATTTTGCGCAGGAGAATAGCAATCGAATACAGAAATGGGTGCCTGGCGCATCCAGCGGCACTGTGCTGTCAAATACGGGCACTGGAACAGCCCCATCTGACCCCACCGGTGTCTGGGTCGACTCTGCCGGTAATGTATACATCTCCAATCTGATAAATTCCGGTATCCTGAAATGGCCGGCCGGCGGTAACAACTGGACCGTTGTCGAAGGAGGTCAGGCGAATACCCAACCCGAGTACCTGTGTCTCCGCATTGACACCCGCGGCAACCTCTATGCCGCCGAGCTCCGCACCACTGTCTATGAATGGGACCGGATGCTTGACATCGACAGCACTTTTACGCCTACCGCGCCTGGCGTATATACTGCCGTCGTAACAGATCTCACTGGCGCCACCGTCCAGACACCCCCTTTTACGGTCATTCAACCGCCGCCAGCACCTCCGTCTATCCAAATCACCGCGTCGGCAACCGCTACGCCCGTATGCACGCCCATCGATTTTAAGGCAGCACCTTCCTACCCGGGAAGCAATCCGGCCTATCAATGGCAGGTCACCGGCATCGACGTCGGCAGCAACAGTCTCACCTACAGCAACAACTTGTTTGCCGACAGCGACCAGGTCGTATGCATCATGACAAGCACCAACGTCTGTACCGATTCGATTATACAGGACACGAGTAATACCGTCATGCTTTCCATCGACCCCCAGGGTAACGCCTCGATCCGCATCTCCGCCGACTCTGTCATCTGCAACGGCGGCCCTGCCGTCTTTTCCTCTGTGGTGACCAATGGGGCCGCCAATCCGGTATACGAATGGTACCTGAATGGTGTGGCTACCGGTGACGTCACGGCTAATTATACCGACATCAGCCCCGCAGATGGGCAGATCGTCTACTGCCTGATCACCAGCGACGCCAGCTGCGGACTGGCTAAATCAAACAGCATTCCCATTACCGTCTATTCCAGACCGTCAGTTTCCGCAGGTCAGACCCTCCAGATCTCCCGCGGCCAGAGTATTCAGCTCGATCCTTCCGCCACCGGCGATATCGTCAGCTATAACTGGACACCGCCCACCGGTCTCTCCGACAGCACCATAGCCGACCCGGAGGCGGCACCGGCTGAAACGACCGTTTATACCCTTACCGTCACCTCTGTAGGCGGCTGCAAAGCCAGCGGCGAGATTAGGGTGGATGTGTATACCCCATTGACCGTTCCCAATGCATTTACCCCGAACGGTGATGGCCATAATGACGTCTTCTATGTACTGGCCGGGCCGGAGGGGATCCGCATTTCCGAGCTCAATGTCTACGATCGGTGGGGGCTATGCGTCTTCCAAAACAAGGGCGGCGCGCCCGGCGATCCACACGACGGCTGGGACGGCACTTATAAAGGCAAGCCCGCTCCTGCCGGCACCTATGTCTATATTGCCGTGATCCCCGGCCTCAATGGCCAACAACAGGTATACAAGGGGACCGTCATGTTGATCAGGTAGTCTTCCCCTCACGCAAAGTCAGCTAATCGCTTACAATCGCTCCCTTTTCCACTGGGTAACCACCAAATTTCACGCTATGAGTAGTAATATTCGATTTTCCAAGACATGTCAGCATTGTGGGCAGGAGTTTACGGCGAAGACTGTCAGGACGCGCTATTGTTCCCATACATATAACCATCATGTCTTATCCCGCTAAGCCCAAGCCCGTTTATATCTACCCGCTCCAGATCTGGCTTGCCAGCGCAACGATAGGACCTATACTATCATTCTTGTCGCCTGGCGTTAGTGATCACTCCGGTTTAACTCCTTGGGAACTATATTGGGCTGAACTAATATCCGGATTGATCTTTTTCTTTCCCAGCCTTCTTTTAGTTTGGGCAGGTGTGGCGTATGTCAATCGCGGGACCAGGCCGGTATTATTCAAAAAGATCGTTGTTGCCGGATGGGCGCTGGTGCTTGGCATTGCGACATTGTTGTGGATTATTGACTGGCGTGAACCGATCCTGCAAGGGGGGAATCTTACATTTATAGTCGCCTATTTGGGGCCGCTGCTGGTGGCCGTTTTTCTATTTCGCTGGCCAAAGAAAGTAGATCGTTAATTTGATATTAATAGCCAGGCGAAGCTAGAAACGATGGTTAAACGGAAGCCTGAGGCTTATATAACGGAGGGCCAGATCAAAGCGATCATATTCCCGGTATTTAGGATTCTATAGGTTTAAAGAAAATTCTTTCTTTAGCATTTTGAAGAGAAGATAATCGATCTGATTAATTGATTTCTGATTATAATAAGCGAAAAGAGAACCTGCTTTGGAGGAGAGCAGTTTTATTTTTTTAACAGATCAAATAGCTGTGTATTGATATACAACGTTTCCTTCCACACGCGCCTGGAATGCAGGATACCAATCTTTTCCAATTCCTTCAGGTATTTGGCGGCAGTTACGCGAGATATCTGGAGGCGGTCGGTGACATGATCGATTTTGCTGTAAGGATGCTCGAAGAGTAGCTCCAGCAGCTCTTTGTTATAGGTTTTTTCCGCTTTTTTCTTTATTTTCTCCTGTGTTGCCGAAAAGAGCCTGTTTATCTCCTTGATTTGGCGGATCGTTTCTGTTGCCGTTTGCTCTATCCCGCGCAAGATAAACAATACCCAATCCTCCCAATTGTTTTTGAGACGTACGTCCTGCAGGAGCCGATAATAGTCGGATTTATGCTTGATGATGAAAGAACTTAAGTAAAGAATAGGGCTTTCCAGCAGACCGTGAAGGATTAAATACAGGACATTAATTATGCGCCCGGTTCGGCCATTCCCATCGTAAAAGGGATGTATGCTTTCAAACTGGTAGTGCTGGACGGCTAGTTTAATCAGCGGCGATAGATCATCTGCTTCATTCAGGTACTGCTCGAGGTTTTTCATAAGTTTGAGTAGGGTGTCGTGGTCATCCGGAGGAGTATAAATAACATTTCCGGTAGCCGCGTTCCGGAGAGCAGTTCCGGGTAATTTACGGATACCCGCTTTATTTCCTTCCAGAACTTGCTGGATTTCCACTATAGCATTTGTATGTAGGAATTCCTTCTTTTTGATGAAGCGGAAGCCATATAGGGTTGCCTCCCGGTAACGCAGTACTTCTTTGGTGGCTGAATCAGGCTGGGTTCCTTTGGCCGAGAGCGCCTGGTATAATTTGTCCTGGGTGGTGACCACGTTCTCGATTTCGGAACTGGCTGTCGCCTCTTTGAGAATGACGGCGTTGAGCAGAATATCCGGATTAGGCAGGGTATGGGCAAGTCCTTTTAATTCCGCAAGAGCTATAGAGGTGGTCACCAATTGGCGTAAAACATTGATGGTCTCAATCTTATCCCTTGGAGGGGGTAGGAAGGGGAGGTCATTAAATGGTTTTTCCACCACTATTTCGGTCGATTTTGTCATGTAAAGAAAGTTTACAGGAGAGACTTGTCATGTAAAGATAATTGATAACTTTATACATGAGTGAATTGTCGCGTAAAGAATCTATATACGACCAATGACAGGATAATAAGGGCTAAGGCTTTCTTGATTTTTCTGGTGAGTGATTCGTCGCTAAGACTGGGAGTGAGTGCCCGGGAGGGATGGTTGTGAGCGAAGACGGACGTCCCCGAGTCCGGAGGGATTGAACTGGAAAAAAGCAATCCGCTAGTATGGCGTAGGATAGGTCCCGGTTATTGTCAGGTCGAATGACAGTAAGCAGGATGACTGCTAACGATCGGTTATTAAATAGACAAGAATTTTGACTATTTTGGGTTAGCCTCAATAGCTAAACACCATGACTAATTATTATTATAAGACCGCCTTTCGCACCATCGCCCGTAACAAGGTATACTCAATCATCAGCATCCTCGGGCTGACCATCGGCTTATCGGCATGCATGGCTGTCGTCACGGTGGTCATCGACGACCTGTCCTACGACCGGCAATGGACAAACAGTCCTCAGCTCTACCGCATCGTCACCGTCAATAAAATGGGGGACGGCTTATACGACCGTTTTGCGGGCTCGTTCACCGGCGTGAACACCCGGCTGGCAGCTGATTACCCCGAAGTGAAGGCGGTAGGCAGTCTGGCTAATCGTCCGGATCGGTTCAGGCTCAGCGATACCGACCCGAACGGCGTGGAGATGCAGGTGCTGAACGCCGACACGACTGCCTGGCAGATGCTCGATCTGACCCCCGTCGCCGGCGACGGCCGGAAGTATGTGGCGGGCGTTGTCAATATCGTACTGACCGAAAGCATCGCGCATCGCTTTTTTTTCGGCCAAAACCCGATTGGCAAGACCATTTACAGCGTGCCGACCTATGGCGACAAGCCACAGCCTTACCTGATCACCGGTGTCATCCGGGATTTGCCGTCTAACAGCGTTTTTCGCGCTGAGGTGATCGCCTTGGAGAAACCCAAACAAGACGCTTTGAACAAAGACCAAAGCGGAACCATTGCCATGGATAATTACGTCCTGGTCCGGCCGGGCACGGACATCAAAAAGCTGGAAGCTAAATTCAACCGTTGGTATACCGGTTTCGTAACTGTAAAAAGTCCTTACCAGTATGCTTTTCAGCCCCTGAGGGATGTTTACCTGCATTCCGATTTTGCCGCCAACCAGCAAATAAAAGAGGATAGCCGCACCATTTATATTTTTGGGGGGATAGCCTTCCTCGTACTGCTGATCGCCTGTGTGAACTACATCAATCTTACCACGGCGCGGGCCATTCAAAGGCTGTCCGAGACCGGCGTGAGAAAAGTGCTGGGGGCAGGTCGCCGCCATCTGATCCATCAGTTCTTAACGGAGTCGCTGATGTTTTTCTTCATCGCAGCCGTACTGGCAACACTGCTCTATACCGCTTTCTTACCCCTGATTGAACGCTACCTGGGCCACCCGTTGGCCCGCACCTTTATCTCGGGGTATACCCTCTTTGCCCTGGTGTATCTGACTGTGTTCCTCATCAGCCTGCTGGCAGGCCTTTATCCTGCGTGGATCCTTTCCGGCTTTAAACCGGTCGATACGCTGAAAGGTAAATTGTCTTTCAGCCGCTTTGGCAGTCAGCAGCTCGTCCGGAAGGGGCTTGTTGTCCTGCAGTTCAGCATTTCTATCATGGTGGTGATCGCCATGATCGTCATCCGTCAGCAGTTATCCTATATGAAAGCGAAGGACATCGGCTACAACAAGAATAATCTGATCCATATCGGCGCGATCTCCTGGGACAAAAAAGGCGGCGTGTTCAAAAATGAATTGCTGCGCCAGCCGGGGGTCGTCAAGGCCAGCATTACTTCGCGGTCACCACCGTATGGAGTGTTTATGACGACACAAGTGGATGACCCCAATCATGCCGGCAATAAGCTGGAGGTCTCCTATCTGGGTGGGGATGTCGATCTGTCAGAGACGCTTGGGCTGGGTGTTATCAGCGGGAGACTGCTCGATAAGTCTTATACCGCCGACATAGTGGATATGGACTCGCTGATGCACATGGATGCAAAGACCTATGCGGAGGCCGCCAACCACCAATCATCCGTGATTACAGCCTATACAGCCAGGATACTGGGGGTTAAAGGTTTGGGTACGCCGATCAAAGGAGCCCGCACCAACCCCGTTGGGATTGTCAAGGATTTCAATAACGAGTCGTTGAAAAAACCGCTGACGCCCACGATCATTATCGCGGAACGCTCGCCGGAGTATGGTGGGATGCTGGTACGGGTAGCGCCCGGCTATGAACGGCAGACCATGGCCTATCTCTCAAAAGCATTGCGGCAGTACTTCCCTGACAAGCTGCTGGAGATGCGGACCGTGAGCGACATGCTGGACGATCAGTACAAGTCCGAAGCCGCCCTGGGGCAGTTCTTTACCTTTTTCAGCAGCCTCAGTATGTTCCTGGCCGCGCTGGGCATCCTGGGGTTGATCATTCACGCCACCGGACAACGCCGGAAGGAGATCGGCGTTCGCAAAGTGTTGGGGGCATCGGTTACTTCGATCGTGCGGCTCTTTTCCTTCGACTTCCTGAAGCTGATCCTGCTCGCCCTGGCGGTGGCATCTCCGCTGGCGGGATGGCTGATGCACAGCTGGCTGAATGATTTTGCGTACCGCATCAGGATCAGTCCATGGATGTTCGTGGCCGCGGGGCTGGTGACTACGATCATCGCTTTGGCTACGATCAGTCTTCAGGCGGTAAAAGCGGCGATGGATAATCCTGTAAAAGCCCTGCGGGCGGAAGGGTGACATGAACAAATCAAACGAAATATACAGAAGCCGCATAAATAAGGCGATTGATTATGTCAATAACAATTTAAATAAATCCATTTCGCTGGAAGAACTGGCTTCTGTCGCCTTTTTCTCCCCTTTTCATTTTCACCGGATTTTTGTTGCTGTTACAGGAGAAACCGTCAATAATTTTACTAATCGCATTCGTAATGAAAAAGCAGCACGGCTCCTGAGGTTCTCTAAAAAATCAATTTCAGAGATTTCAATGGAGTGTGGCTTTTCGTCCACTTCAACTCTTTCCCGTTTGTTCAAACAATATTTTGAAATTTCGCCAAGTGAGTACAGAAAGGGTGGTAGAATGAAAAATAGCAAGATTCGCAAAGAATTGTTTCCTAATAATAAATATCATTGCAACCTGACTGAGGAAGAATTAAAAAATAAATTTCCTGTAGAAATAAGACAACTTCCGGAAAGAAGAATTGCCTATATAAGGGTGTTGGATGCCTTCAGGGAGGGTGTTGTATTGAATGTATTTGCAAATATGGTAAAATGGGCAAAAAAAATGAACTTGTTCCATTCGGAAACAATTTTTGGCATGTCAATGGACGACCCGGAGGTAACACCAAAAGAAAAATACCGATATGAAGTGTGTATTACAATTCCGAAAAAGTTTGAAATTGATTCAGAAAGTTTTATAGAAACAACGACTTTACCAAAATGTAAGTACGCCGTTACGGCTGTATCCGGTGATTTCAACTTAGTTGTGGCAGCTACGAATTACCTCTTCGATAATTGGCTTATCAACAGTTTGTATGAATCCGAACCTCAGCATGGGTTAGAGGTATTTTTGGACAAAGAGAATATTTGCAATTGGAATCACTTTGATTTGGAATTATTCATTCCGGTTAAAGCGCTAAAAAAATATTAAGGCGAACAATCAAGGTAATAAAAATACATTTAATTTTATAGATAATGAAAAAGATGTCATTAATTATTGCTACTTCGTTTCTATTAGGTTTCACGTTTAAGACAATAATATCTAATAAAAAAAATACAAAGATGAAAAAAGTAACAGGAATAGGGGGTATTTTCTTCAAATGTAAAGACCCCAAAGCAATTAACGAATGGTATAAAACACACCTCGGATTTGAAACAAGTCCATATGGAACAAGCTTTGAATGGCGGGAGATTGATGACAGTACTAAAAAGGGACTTACCCAGTGGAATCCATTTGCAGAAAACACAAAATATTTTGAGCCTTCAACAAAAGACTTCATGATAAACTATAGAGTTGCGAATTTAGAAGCGCTTGTAGAGCAACTTAAAAATGAAGGAGTAACCATTGTAGACAAAATTGAGGATTCTGACTATGGGAAATTTGTTCATATTTTAGATATTGAAGGGAATAAAATTCAATTATGGGAGCCTAAAGATTAGAATTGATTCTATGAATTGATAAATGGGAAATGATTTCCAACACAAAATAAGCGTTAATGAAATCAATATCTCTTCCACTATGCATTGGATTTGCCATGCTGGGGTTTCGCTCTCAAGCCCAAATGACGAAAATTGAAATTTTTTGCCGCGTGGATTGGAGCGCTAATGTTACGTATTTTGATGGGGTTCGATATTTGCCTGATAGCATTAAGAACACGACTTTGTTTAATTGGAGCAGCAAATATTATGTGCCGCACCACAACGACTTTGATAATGTTCTACTGTTGTTGTGCGCCAACGGCTGGAAGCTGGCATCAACTTCCGGAACCGAGTACCATTTGCCCAATGAACGAAATGAGTCCGTGTTCATTTTGAGCAAAGAAATATATGTCGACGAGCAGACACGCCTAAATTATATCTCCAGCCTAAAGCAGTCATTTATTCATGCAAAGCCTGGAAAGTAGAGTTGTTTCGCTTGTCCCCGCGCTTAGTGTCGCTCGCGTGTGAGATTAATCAGGAGGGAGCTGCATTAATATCAATAAATTTCGGAACTTAGAGAAAATTCGCCACTATGGCAGCACTAACTCCACAGCAAAAGGCTGCAAGGACCTACAATTTTACCGTGGATTTTTTTGACGATCCCGCTCTGGGATTTTGGGATCGGTGTGGCCGGCGGACGGTTGGGCTGCTGGGCCTTGAGCCGGGTATGCGGGTGTTGGATGTGTGTTGCGGGACGGGAGCGTCTGCGTTGCCGGCAGCAAAGGCGGTGGGTAATGGGGGAAGGGTGATCGGAGTCGATCTCGCGGAGAATCTGCTGGAGTTGGCGCAACAAAAGGCAAAAGCGCTGCAATTGGGGAATATTGAATTTCTAAAAGCGGATATGACAGAGCTGCCGTTTGAGCAGGAGAGTTTTGACGCGGTGATCATTGTGTTCGGGATCTTTTTTGTGCCGGATATGGGGGGACAGGTGCGGAAGCTTTGGCGCCTGGTAAGACCTGGCGGTAAGCTAGCTGTCACCACGTGGGGACCACGGTTCTTCGAGCCGGCTTATACGGAGTGGAAGGCAGCGCTCGCCGTGCTGGCACCGGAATGGGTGACAGATTTTAACCCGTGGGACCGGATTACCACGCCGGAGGCGGTGCAACGGCTGATCGAAGAAGGATTGGCAGGGAGCGACAAAGGGATGGGAAGAGAAGTCGAAGTAGTCGCCGAGGAGTGCGGGCACACGCTAAGCACACCGGAGGATTTTTGGCGGATAGCGCTGGGCAGCGGTTTGCGGTGGTCGATAGAGCAAGTGGGAGAATCGAAGGCGATGTTATTGAAAAAAATGTTGCTACAGCGATTGACGGAGCGGCGGGAAGGACCGGTGAGGAGTATCGAAACGAATGCGATTTATGGGATTGCCAGAAGGTCACCCGGATGACAGCTCAGGAACGATCATGACTTGGCACGGGCGTTGCATCTTAGGAATAAGTGTTGAATTAGCACCACAACCTTTTTAATGCCGCAACGCCATTACCCCATTCCAGGGAAAACCTATTCCCGTATCCTTTTCGCCGCATTCCTGCTGCTGGCGGGTGTTTGCAAGGGGCAGCCGGTAGTCACAGCGGCGGTAACCAACCCGACCTGCGCTTATAACAATGGCAGCTTTGTTGCCACTGCAACGGGCGGAACGCCACCCTATAGCTATTTCAGCAATGCGGCCCGGGAGAGCAATTCGACCGGTATTTTTGGCGAGTTGGCGGCGGGCACCTACGATCTCACGGTAAGAGATAATAAAGGCATTCAAACCACGACTTCGGTAGTGCTGACCAATCCCGGGACTTTTCCGTATTTTACTTCTGCGGTCGTTAATGCAATGGGCTGCAATACCAATGACGGGCAAGTGACGCTGACGCCGGCAGGCGGAACGCCACCCTACCTGTACAGTATTAACGCCGGGGCTACTTTTCAGTCCGGGAATGTCTTCAGCAACCTGGCACCGGGATCTTACAGCATTTTGATCGAGGACGCCAACGGCTGCATTACGGCGCCCTGGTCGGCGATCGGCGTATCTTATGCGAATTTCCAATTATGGTCCCATGCCAGGTTTGTCAATATCAGCGCTGCCAACTGTCCGCTGGTGATCAGCGCAACGCCTTCGGCACCGGCCTGCGGCAACGAGAATTCTATCAGCATCACTAATACAACCGGCGGCACTACGCCGTATTTCTATTCTATAGACGGCGGGGCTTTTGGTCCGCTGACGGGAGGTGGCTTTTTCGGCCTCTCTCCCGGCGAGCATACGGTAACGGTGGAAGATGCAATGGGGCAAATTGCCAGCTATACCTATACCTTCCCCGATGATTGCCCGATCTCCACTTCGCAGACCCCTTCCCAGTGTGCCAGGAGTACCGGTACGCTGACGGTGACCGGAGCGAGCGGCCTTCCTCCCCTAAGCTATTCTATCGACGGGATGAATTATCAGGCTGGGGCGACATTTGATAACCTGGCAAGGGGTACCTATACGATCATGGTCAAGGATGCTTATGGCGTTGTTACCTATGGTACCGCTAATGTGGTATCGTTTTGCTTATCGGCGGTTGCAAGGACCACCGAATCTGCGTGCAATGTGTCGACCGGAAGCATTACCGTTGCGGGGGTGAATGGCTTCCCTCCTTACAGCTATAGTATCGACGGCGTGAATTTTCAAGCTACGGGTATCTTCAACAATCTGAAGGGGGGATTTTATACGGTGACCGTCACAGACAGTCAAGGCCAGACGGGTAAGACGACGGCCATAGTGCAGGATCAGTGTCTCATCCTCACTACCAACCCCCAGACGGCCACCTGCGGCAACGCTAATGGGTCGCTGTCGGTCACTGCGTCAAACGGTACGTCCCCCTATCAGTATTCACTGAGTTCGGGAAATAGTTATCAAACGAGCAATGTATTTCCGGGCCTGGCGGCGGGCAAATATACAGTGACGGTGAAGGATGCCAACGGCAACCTGGCAATCTTAGGGGCAGCCATCGGTGATATTCAGGGACCCCAGATTTCAACTATTCCGACAGCCGCCACCTGCCTGAATGATGACGGCACGGTACAAATAATTACCACCGGCGGTACGTCTCCTTTTATGGTCTCCTTTGACGGAGGGGCATATGATGTCGGGCAGACCAGTTTGACGGGTCTTGCATCGGGTACGCACAGCATCGCTATCACGGATGATAATGGCTGCCAGACTTCGGCGACGGTGTTGGTGCCGCTAACCGCTAACCTGGCTATCACCGCAGATTCTGTGCCTGCCACCTGCCAGGGAGTGGGTGTCATGCTGCCAATCACTTCCAATGGCGCCGGCTTTGCGTGGGCGCCTGCCGACGGGCTGAGCAGCAGCACTGTTGCCGATCCTGTGGCACTGCCTTCGGCAACGACAACCTATACCGTGACGGCTACCCTGGGGGTATGCACCCAGGCGGCGAGTGTGGCTGTGACGGTGTTGCCGGCGCCGGTGGCCGCTGCGGGGGTATCTGATACCATATGCCCCGGCAAGTCCGTCCAACTGGAGGGCAGCGGAGGCGTCCGGTATCAATGGTCACCGGCTACCTATCTAAGCGATTCGACGTCGCCCGATCCGACGGTGGAGCAGCCCCAGTCGACCGTGACGTATTTTCTAAAGGCAACAGGCGCCAATGGTTGTTCATCAGTGAATCCTGCTGTCACCATGGTGGTAGTGTCGCCGCCGCCGAAGGTCTTTGCCGGGGATGACACGGCGGTGGTGATCGGTCAGCCGTTACAACTGAATGCGGTTGACGTCGATAGCAGCGGGTTTACTTCGTATGTATGGTCGCCGGCGCAGGGGTTGAGCAATCCGGATATCGCGGATCCGATCACAGTCGTTGCGGCCGACATTACTTATACCGTAGTGGCGACGAGGCCTTCAGGGGGGTGCTCGGCGACGGGAACGATTGTCATAGGGGCGGTCACTAAAGCGGAAATCATTGTGCCGAATGCTTTTACGCCGAATAATGGCGGCCGTAATGATATTCTGAAAGTCAATGCTTTCGGGATCCAGTCACTGAAGTACTTCCGGGTGTATAACCGGTGGGGGCAGTTGGTATTTGCTTCCTCCGATGCCGGTGCCGGGTGGAATGGGTCTATTGGCGGGCAGGCGGCTCCGACGGGCGCCTATGTCTGGATGGCGGCGGGGGTCGACTATCACGGGCTCCCGGTGGAGGGAGAGGGGACGGTGATCCTGATCCGCTAAAACACCAACAGGGGTTTCACTTTTCTTTGACGGGTTAACGATAATTACCTATATCTTTAAGGCGAATGTAAACATCTCCCATGCCTCCCGGATGGGAAACTTCCTGGAATCAATGATGTATTATCTTTTTTACGGATTGCTTTACCTTGTATCTCTTCTTCCCATGCGGATCCTTTATCTGCTGTCGGATGGCATTTACGGGATAGTCTATTACGGCATTGGCTACCGCAGGAAAATCGTAATGGATAATCTGCGGCAGGCTTTCCCTGAAAAAAGTGAGGCTGAACGAGTCCGCATCGCGAAAAAATTCTACCATAACTTCATCGATTCTTTTGTGGAGGTCATCAAGCTGATATCCGCCAATGAGTCCTGGTTACACAAGCGATTCACGATAGACGTACGGGAGTTGGAAGACGTATACGCGACGGGTAAGAGCTGCCAGATGCATCTGGGGCATACTTTCAATTGGGAATGGGGTCAGATCGTGCTGACTGCGCTGACTAAATACAAGATATTGGTCGTGTATATGCCCATTGGCAATAAGGTGTTTGAAAAGCTGTTCTACCGGCTTCGCACCCGCAGCGGCAATGTTTTTTTGCCGGCACCCAACATGCGTGAAGCCATTGTTCCGTATCTCCCCTCCCAATACTTGCTGGGGTTGGTCGCCGACCAATGTCCCGGAAATACGCAAACCTCTTATTGGATCGACTTCCTGGGGCGCCCTGCCCCTTTTGCCAGCGGACCGGAAAAAGGAGCGCGCAGCGGGCACCTGCCGGTGGTCTTTGCCGCTATCGAAAAGCCCCGGCGTGGTCATTATCATGCTACCATAAAACTGGCCTGTGCAGATGCGGCCGGGCTGCCGGAAGGCGAGTTGACTTTTGAGTATGTGCGATACCTGGAATCGGTGATCCGTCGCCGACCGGATATGTGGCTGTGGAGCCACCGGAGATGGAAACATGCCTGGAAGGAAGAGTATCAATCGATGAGGATCGATGAGGGGAGATTGGCACCCTGTAAATGAATTTTCCCCGGCAGATGGTATAATCCACTTTGGAAAAGGACCGGAAGTCACCGGCAGGATCTGCGGCGAGGAGAACCAGGTCAGCGTCCATGCCCACGGCCACTTTGCCGGTATGTTTGGATTGACCGAAACGTTTGGCCGGTGCGGTGGTCAGTGCAGTCAGCACCTGCTGAAAGCTGAGTCCGGCCTCTGCCATCCCGTCAAATTCATCGGTGGTGGAATAGTCTGTCATGTACCCGACGTCGGTGCCGAACAGGATTTGTCCCCCGGCCTTTGCGTAGTCGAAAAGTTGCTGCTGCGCGGTGAGGATCAGGGAATTGTTGACGGAGGAGCCGGAAAGGCGTTCGATATCCCATTTATAGAGTTTCAGGGTAGGAATGAGGGCCATATGGTTCCGCAGCATTTTGCGGATCATGGTGTCGCTCCATGGTTTCCGGTCGTCCGGCGACACATGCGCCAGAATATCGACGCCGGCGTCGATCGCTATCTCCGCGCCTTCGTTATTGGTGGGATGGGCGAAGACCGGTTTGCCAAGTCGATGGGCCGCGGCCACCGCCGCCTTTGCGACATCCAGGGGCATATCGATGATCTTTTTGTGGGCCGGGGATGCCGACCATATCTTGATACCATCCGCTCCGGAATCGATCTGCTGTTTTACGTAGATTTTGGCTTCCCGGGGATCGCCGATCTCGGGAAGCTTAGCAGGTTCGATATAAAAGGGGCTGCCATTGGGCGGTGTAAAAGGGACGCCTACACAATAAAGCACGGGGCCTCTCACTTCACCTGTATTAATCCGGTTGCGGAGGGCCAGCAGGTTGGGGAAATCCAGGGAGGCTAAATCGAATGCGTGCGCAAATCCATGGCTGGTGAGCATATCCTCCATCTGGCTGTTGAATTGTGCGACAGGGATGTCTCTTGCGTGCTGCCATTTGGCCTCTATAAAGTGGACATGACAGTTCCAGAAAGCGTCTGTCAGGATTTCACCCCGGCAATCGATAGTGGTCAAATTTCCGGGGATGCGGACCTGGTCCTTTGTCCCTACGGCGGTGATCTTTCCATTCCGGACGATAACCACCCCATTTTCAATTGGAGCCGATTCCGGGGAGGGATAGATCTTCGCGCCAACGAGGGCATAGTCAGCGGCCTCTGCGGCAACCCCAGGCGTGTGTGTGGAGGAGGATGCCTGTGCAAAGAGAAAGGCAGTCCTATGGATCAGGCACACCGCGATGAGGGTATGGCGGATGATAGGGAAGTACCTGCGGGTGGGGGGTGGGTACGGACCGGCTAAAGAGAAATTGCAATTTGCGGGCCTCACAATGTTGGTTTTATGCCCGAACTTACTGAAATATTAGCAAAGTCATGCATCGGGATGTGATCGGGGCGCCGGGGGTTTTTGCCGGACGAGTCACGACGCGGATTAACCGGACAGCGGCTGTATCGTTACCGAACGGGCAGGCCATGCGGGGGGAATAGTATTTCCCTGACTATCAAAGCAGTTATAAGTCTGGCATGGGATTACCGGATATGCTTTCACAAAAGCCTTTCTATGTCTGTGAATGCCATCTCGGTGAAAGTAGCCTGGCGCAATATCCTCCGGCAACGGTGGTATTCGCTGATCCATGTCCTTGGGCTGGCCATCGGCATCTGCGTTTGTATCGTGATCTACCTTATCGGCCGGTACGAGCTGAGCTTCGACAATTTTCACCCTGATGCAAACAGGATCTATCGCGTTGTAGGCGATGTGCGGGACAAGGATGGCAATGTGGTTTTTCTCAACAGCCCGTTCAAGGCGGTGGCGGGGATCGAACACCTGATCGGCGGGTTCGAGGCTAAGGCGGCTTTCCATGTTTTTGGCTCGACCATCACAGTGCCTTCGGCAAATAGACAGGGCATGAAGACCTACGATAATCGGCAGGAAGGCAGCTATGCGCTATCCACGATATTGGCGGGACCGGATTTCTTCCGCCTCTTTCCGCATGTTTGGTTGGCGGGCAGCCCATCGGTGCTGGACCAGTCAGGGCGTATAGTACTGGCGGAGAGCGTGGCGCGGAAATATTTTGGGACGAATATGACCGTGGAGCAGATGCTGGACCGGAAGGTCATCTACGACGACAGCCTGAGGCTAACGGTGGCGGGCATCGTACGCGACTGGGACCGGCCTTCCGATCTCAACTATACTTCTTTTATCTCGATCAGCACGGCTGCGGGCACCTGGCTGCGGGAGCGTATCCCCACGACAGATTGGAGCAGTCTGCAACCGCGGCGCTCACAGGCGTTTGTGCGATTGGAAAAGGGGCTGGACCCTGCGCGGGTGAATGTGGAGCTTGCCGAATACATTCAGAAGCTTAGCCCCGCGCCGGTGCTTTTTAAGGGTGCCAGTCATTTGCGGCTGTACCTGCAATCGCTGCGCGATATGCACTATACGCCGGATTTTCATCCTGCCGATACGGGCGACGATTTCCCAAAGGCCTATTTGCCGCTGCTGTATGCGTTGATGTGGGTGGCGCTGTTCGTACTGGGGCTGGCCATCATCAATTTTATCAACCTTTCGACCGCCCAGAGTTTCCAGCGAATGAAGGAGGTGGGCATCCGCAAGGTGATGGGAAGCAGCCGGAGAGCGCTTGCCGGACAGTTCCTGATCGAGACACTGCTGCTGACGGTGTGCGCCCTGGCGCTTTCTGTGTTGCTGGTATTGCCGGCATTGCGGATGTTTGGCGACAGTATTCCGGCCGGGGTACGATTTCGGTTATTGGATGGGGGCAACTGGTTGTTTCTGCTGGGATTGACCGTGTTTACGACATTGGTAGCAGGCTTCTATCCGGCCCGGCTGATGTCTTCTTATCTGCCCGTGCTGAGTCTTAAGGGATCGCTGGATAAAAGCGGAAAGGGGGGAGTGGGACTGCGACGGGCGTTGATCATCTTCCAATTTTCCTTTTCCTTGCTCTTCATCATCGGATCGCTGGTGATCGGCCGGCAGGTGCGGTATATGCGGAATGCGGATACGGGTTTCAACAGTGATGGGGTGGTAACGGTGGATTATCCGGAGGCAGAAAAGGGTCAGATGCGCTTTTACGCCGAGGCCGTGAGAAATCTGCCAGGTGTAAAACAGGCGATCTTGCAGGGGCACGCGCCCATGGGCAGGGATCATCCGATGGCTACCTTTTTGGACCGATTTAATACGCGCAAGATGTTGCGTGAGACGACGGTGGAGGTGGAGATCGGGGACAGTAACTTCATTCCCTTTTACCAGATGCAGCTGGTAGCGGGGGGTAATGTCGATGAGGGGGAGAATGTGTTACCGGTGTTGATCAATGAAACCTATGCCCGCGCACTGGGATTTAACGATCCCTGGCTGGCGTTGGGAAAATCACTTTTTTACCGGGAGAATAATGTGCCGTATACGATTTCCGGGGTAGTCAAGGATTATCACCAGGTCTCTTTCCATGAAACGATCCGGCCGCTGATCATCATTACGTGGCTGTCGGATGCCAGAAGCGTGGCGGTTCGGCTGGGGGTGAAGGGGGACTCGGCGAAGATGGTGATGGCGGCATTGGAGTCGGAGTGGAAGACGCTTTTTCCGCGCGAGCCGTTTACATCCAGCTCCCTGAAGGATACGATCGACCGGCTATACATAGAGGAAAACCGGTCGGCCCTGCTGATGCAATCGGCAACGGTGATCATGATCCTCATCTCGTGCATGGGGTTGTTTGGACTGGCATTATTCTCCGCGAGCCGGCGGGCAAAGGAGATCGGTATCCGTAAGGTCCTGGGTGCTACCGTGGCAGGTGTGTCGTTGCTGTTAAGCCGCGAGTTCCTGCTGCTGGTGGTAACGGCGATAGTGATTGCCTCGCCATTGGCATGGTTCCTGGCCATCACCTGGCTGCGGGATTTTGGCTATCGCACGGTGATGGATGGCTGGGTGTTGGTGGAGGCTGGCGGTGCAGCAATGGTGTTAGCCATGGTGACGGTGGGATTCCAGGCGTTCCGGGTCGCCAGCGTAAATCCGGTGGATGTAATACGGGATGAGTAGGCTGCGACCGCGGGGCCAGCCTGCTGCTGGTTCGGCAGGTGTCCGACAATAAATTTCTTAACCGATTTTGGTTCACTATCTTTAAACAAATTCACCGGTTATGAATAAATTTATTTGCATATGTTTAGTGTCAGGCTTTTTGGGTGCGTGCAATAACCCGGATTCTCCCAAAGAAAATTTTGTTGATGTAGATGGAATTGACTCCTCGATAAAACCCGGCGACAATTTTTTTCGCTATGTCAACGGGCGTTGGTACGACACCGCTAAAATTGCAGGCGATCAAACGGGTGTGGGTTCTTATATGTTCCTGAACATTCCGCAAAAACAACTTCTGCAACATATCCTGGATAGTGTTTCAAAAACGCAGCATACTCCCGGAAGCATTGACCAGAAGGTAGGGGACTTCTACGCTTCCGGTATGGACACGGCAACCATCAACCAGCGCGGATACGAACCCATCCAGCCAATTCTTGCACGTATCGATGCCATCAGCGATGTTCCATCGCTAGTCAAATTTGTGGCAACTGAACTGAAAACAGGAGACCGGTCCGTTATTGGTTTTGGTATTTCGCCCGACAACAAAAATAGCGGCATTAATATTGCCCATGTTTACCAGGCCGGCATCGGCTTGCCTGACCGCGATTATTATTTTAGAACAGATTCGTCTACCCTCAGTATTCAGCAAGCCTATAAAAACTACATTGGCACCTTATTTCAATTAACCGGCAGTAATTTGGCTGCCGCCACGCAGCAAGCAGATATTGTTTACAGCATCGAAAAACAAATCGCATCATCACATAAGACGAATATCGAGATCAGGGATGTTAATGCAAATTACAATAAGACAGCGGTATCATCAATCAGCAAAACACAACCTACTATTGGTTGGGAATCATTGCTTGCCAATTTGGATGCAAAGACCGATTCAATCGATATGGCTCAACCCGCCTATTACGACAGGTTAAATGGGTTGCTGAAATCCATTCCCATAAATGAGTGGAAAGCTTATTTGAAAGCAAGTACCCTGGAAAACTATGCTACATCACTTAGTATGCCATTCGTGAATGCCTCATTTGAATTTACCAAAGTATTATCGGGGCAAGCCAAAGAGAAATCGCGCGGGCAAATCATGACTGAAAACGTTGATCGTCTTTTGGGACAAGCTTTGGGACAACTCTATGTAAAAAGATATTTTAATGAGGATGCAAAAAAACGTGTGCTCGCCCTGGTGAACAACCTACAAAAAGCTTTCGAAAACAGGATCAATCATGTCGATTGGATGAGTGATAGTACAAAACAGAAAGCAAAGGAAAAATTATATGCGATCACCAAAAAAATCGGTTATCCTGATAAATGGCGGGATTACGATAAGGTACAGATTGAAAGAGCCAAATACTTCGAAAACGTACTCTCGCTCCACCAAAATGAATATCAATTCGAATTGGCAAAATTGAATAAGCCGGTTGATAGAACAGAATGGGCTACAACGCCTTCTACCGTTACCGCCTACTATAATCCGGCTTTTAATGAAATCGTTTTTCCGGCTGGCATTTTGCAATTTCCCTATTTTGATTTTTCGGCAGATGACGCCATCAACTATGGCGGAATCGGGATGGTCATTGGACATGAGATGACGCACGCCTTTGATGACCAGGGGGCACAGTTCGATAAGGACGGTAACGTAAAAAACTGGTGGACAAAGGAAGATTATGAGAAGTTTAGGGTAAAAACAAAAAGAGTAATTGACTTATATAGCTCGTTTACTGTTTTAGACACTGTTCATATAAAGGGAGCCTTGACGGTGGGGGAGAATGCTGCTGATAATGGTGGCATGGCTATTGCTTATGACGCATTTAAAATGACTCCAGAAGGACAGGATTCCACGAGTAAAATCGATGGTTTTACGCCGGATCAACGCTTTTTTCTGTCCATTGCCAGGATATGGAGGGTGAAAACAAGAGATGCTTTTCTGCGCATGTATGTGAATACCAATCCACATTCTCCAGCCATGTGGCGTGTAAATGGTCCGCTGATGAGTTCCGCCCCGTTTTATAAAGCATTTAATGTGCAGCCCGGGGATAAAAATTACAAACCCGAAGACGAAAGAATAAAGATTTGGTAGGAATTAAACGACAGCTATGGAAATAGGAGTGGACAGTTTTGCCTCGGGTATGTATGGCACCAATTTAAAAAGCGCCATGAGCCCCGTAGACGCCATGGAGCAGCTGCTCGAGCGGATGGAACTGGCGGATCAGGCAGGGCTGGATGTTTTCGGGATCGGGGAACACCATAAAAAGGAGTTCCTGGATTCGGCTACGGTGGTCATCCTGGCCGCGGCTGCTGCAAGGACCAAGCGCATGCGCCTCGCCAGTGCGGTGATGGTGCTCAGCGCGGCAGACCCGGTGCGAGTCTATCAGAGCTTCGCTACGCTGGACCTGGTCTCCAAGGGCAGGGCGGAGCTGGTGGTGGGCCGCGGGTCGTCTATAGAAGCCTATCCGCTTTTTGGCTTCGACCTCAAAGACTATGACCGGCTATTCCAGGAGAAGCTGGACCTGCTGCTGAAGATCCGCGACAACGAATTCATAACCTGGAAGGGTCAGTTCCGGCCGGCGCTGAACAACCTGCCGGTATATCCGCGGTCGCTTCAGGAGAAGCTTCCGATCTGGCTGGGGGTGGGCGGCACGCCGGAGTCCTTTGCCCGGGCCGGAAGCCTGGGCCTGCCCCTGATGGTGGCCATCATCGGCGGAGAGACGCACCGGTTCAGACCGCTCATAGACCTTTATCGGGAAGCGGGCCGTCATGCCGGTTATACGCCGGACCAGCTAAAGGTCGGCCTGCATTCACCGGGTTATGTGAGCGAGTCCAATGAACAGGCTATCGCGGAATACTATCCCGGTTACGCAGAACTGTGGACGAAGCTGGGCAGGGAACGTGGTTGGCCGCCGGTGACCAGGGGTTCGTTCGACCTCCTGATCGCTCCGAAGGGCGTCCTGATGGTGGGCGGACCCGAGGCTGTCGCGGAGAAGATATTGAGGCATAGCGAGGCATTGGGCGGGATATCGCGGGTGACGTTCCAGATGGACAATGCGGGGTTGACGCATCGGCAATTGATGCGGTCTATCGAGTTGATTGGGACAAAGGTGAAATCGCTGATCCAGTGAGTGGGAAAAAATGCGACCTTTCCAGCGAAAATAAAAGGAAGTTTATGTCATCCCCACAGGAGCAAAAAGATAAATTCGAAGATGGATTTCAGCAGATCGTAGACGCCGCACCCGTCAACGTCGGGTCGAAATGGAATGGCCGGTACAACTGGGTGGATCCGCCGGGAAAAACGGCATCTCAACCCAAGGTCGACACGGTGGTCAATAAGCTCCCGGAGGACTTAAAGGAGCAATATGAAGACTTATTGAACAATTTCAAGCATAATCGATTATGAGGCCTGACCGATTTGACGGGAAAGGTGAGGGGACTGGATTTGAGTAATCAGGTGAAGGTGGAAGAGATTATCTTATTAAGATCACCGTTCCCCTGGCCAGCGCCGGCATCCCCGTAAGAAGGTCTTTGTATTCGATCATCCACACATAGGTTCCCGTGGGCTGCGGTTGGCCGCCAAGGGTGCCATCCCATCCCGCAGCGCTGTTTGCGGTATAGAAGACCGTCGCCCCCCAGCGGTCATACACGGCAAAGGCGCTTATTTTCACTGCCAGTGATGGAGGTATGCGGAATAGATCATTCTTCCCATCCCCATTTGGAGTAAAAGCACCGGGCATCTTCAGGGTCTTAAACACACCAACTGTCACCTTTCCAATCGCCGTGCAACTCGCATCGGTGCTAACGATTACCTGGTAGGTCGTAGTATTTTCGGGGGTGGCCACCGGCGCTGAGGCATCCGGGTTGTCCAGGCCTACGGCAGGCGTCCATTGATAGCTCGTCACGGGACCCGTGACGTTGGCTGCCAGCAGCACCGACTGACCCAGGCCTATTATTGTATCCGGCATCAGGACAACCGTCGGATTTGCATTCACCGTCATCAGCACCTGGTTTTGAGAAGCCGCCGGGGCGCTGCAGTTCAGGCTGCTGGTCAGGATACAGCTCACCACATCTCCATTGGCCAGATCATTGGTGGTGAAGACTGTTTTGTCAGGTCCCACCTCTCCCCCATTCACCTGCCACTGATATCCGGGCGACGCCCCCCCCATTCACCGGCGTCGCTGTAA
>Ga0302179_10000232_pt1 | contig 41459 bp, 39 predicted proteins | sample I_Palsa_E3_1_FD_198788 | JGI IMG/M metagenome (GOLD analysis project Ga0302179, IMG submission 198788) | Peat permafrost microbial communities from Stordalen Mire near Abisko, Sweden - I_Palsa_E3_1 | ecosystem: Environmental > Terrestrial > Soil > Palsa > Peat permafrost | place: Sweden...
GGCGCATGGCTTTCAGCGTGCACCCGGTGTCGCGTACGCCATCCTTGGTGAAGCGGCTTCGCACCCTGTTTGCTATCCGGCTTTGAACTCGTTTGAACCATGTGTCCCGGCGATTCAACCGGTAACCACAGACCAGGTCGGCGCCTTGATCAATCTCTGCCAATAACCGGGGAATATCGCTGGGATCATTTTGCAAATCGCCGTCAATGAGGACCAGGACCTTTCCGCTCGCGGCAGCAAGGCCGGCATACATCGCTGCGCTTTGGCCGGTATTCTTTTCGAATTCGAGGACACGCACACCCGGCGTACGTTTGATCCGCTCGATTGTCCTGTCCCGAGAACCGTCATCCACAAAAAGGAGTTCATGCGAATACTCTTTGAGCGCCAATCCCAGTTCCATCTGCAACTGGACAATGCTGCCTTCCTCGTTGAAGACCGGGATAATGACCGAAACCTGGGGCGTCATCACAGTGGCAGAGTCTGGTATTGATAACACGCGAATATCCGAATCTGGCGAAGTGGAACTTCATTCCGCGTCAAATCGTACACGGCGACAAGTTCCCATCGGGTAAACGCGCTCTGAAGGTTTTGTGGTGGACTGGCTTCGGGCCGATCCGTGATGTAAAGAGCCGTCCGATCGATGAAGCGATTAACTCCAGCCTCCTCGGTAAAAGTTGTATCACGGTTCGAAGAGGGATCGGCCTCCACAAATTCGTCATACCGTGGCCAGAAAGAGAACTCGTTCTGGATGTCCTGGGATTCAGGAATATAAACCGGAGGGTGCCCCGGTCCTTCGCTGCGTTTGTCCTTCAGGTAAAAAGAAAGCATCGACGACGTCTGATATTCGTTGCCGATTAAGAATACTTTGGCGCGAAGTTTATTTTCGAAATCGGCCCGAAATTTGTCGATGGCCGCCGCGACCGTTTGCCATCCCTGCATTCTTGAGTTTGCCTCAAGATCGTAGGGGAGCGAAATGCCGATTGTGCGCACCACGTTGGGATTCATGGCCAACGATGCTTGCAGACCGCTCAGGATCAGGGCGGCGAGACAAAGGCCGCTCACCAAGGCTCTCCGGCTTGCGGCCTGGAGCCAGTAATGGGTGGCCAATATCCCAAGACCAATGAAGGCGGGAGCGGTCCATGCGGGGTCACTGACCTCGTGCAAAGCGATGATCACGTAAAAGAGAAGGACAGGCCAACTGAACGTCAGGAGTAAACAGATTTTACTGTTCTGAAACGCCTTTCTGATCGAGCCGAAGAGCGCAATCATCAAACCGATCAGGAGCACAGGAGAATAGAGTGCGGGCTGCGCGAAAAGGGAGTCGCCCAAGTGCGAGAGCCGAATCGTAAGCAGCGCATTCAGAAGAGCTTGGTTGGTCACCTGGTCCAAGCCGAGCCAGTCGTGGCGAAGATTCCAAAGGACCGGGGGCGCCAGCGACGGCGCGAAGCAGAGGAGAAGAATATAAAAATTGGGTCGCCTGAGTTCGCTCCGGTACTTCGGCACGACCAATAAAAACAAGAGGACCGAAACGAGTTCGAGCGCGCTCTCATATTTGCAGAGGAAGCCGAGGCCAATGACAAGTCCGGTGACCGGCCAGAAAATGGAGAATCCAGGGCTCCGCTCTATCGCGAGCCAGAACAGGCAGAGAGCCGCCACCCAGAAGAAGATGGACAATGAATCGACAGTGAGACGCACCGATACAACGTTGAATAGTGGCAGCAAATTCAGACCCACGACCGACCAGAACGCGACTTTTTCCCGAGCTAACTTATATCCAAGCAGGTACACGAGGAGGGAAGTGCAGAAACCCAGCAGGGGGCTAAAAAATCGTACGCCGAATTCCGTTGAACCAAACAGGGAAGTGCCCGCCAGAATCGCAACGGCAACTCCTGGGCCGTTCTTATAGTAGGAAACGTCGGGATGCTGCGCCCATTGGTAGTAATAACCCTCCTCCGGCGAGAGTTCCAAATTCGCGCTGAACCACCAACGTATACCGGTCAAAAGGAGCAAAAACCCGATCAGGACAAAAAGACGAACTTTCATGACCGTGATGTGCCAAAGAGCGAACGTTGGCGCGGATAAAAATTGGGAAACCACTTTGGAGCGAGTTGCTGGTAGACCAGGTTGGCGGCGCTGGCCAGGATCAGGCTGAAGCCGATCCCCAGGACGATCGAAACGAAGACGTCGCTCGGCCAGTGAGAACCGCAATAAATCCTGGAGTAGGCGACGATGCCCGCAGGAATGATGTAGAGCGCGCCCAGCCTTCCAAAAAAGAGAATGGCCAGCGTGGCAATGATGGTGTTGTTCATCGCATGCCCGGACGGGAACGACCGCCCAATGACCGGACCGTCGGGCGGTTTGGAGAGAGAGACCTGGACGGGCCGCCAAACGCCAAGGATTGCAGGTTTTGTTTTTTCCAGGCTCACTTGGCGCACTTCGGCAAGTGCCTGATTCGGACGAGGTCGATTCACCCACTTTTTCATGAACTGGGTAAAGAGCCCGTCCGTACAAGCGATAGTCAAAAGGGTCAAAACGACAAAGCTGCGGACCTGAAAATTTCCGCGCCATAACAGGACCAGTGCCACAAGGAGTAGAAGAGGCATCCAGACGTCGAAGCTGGTGAAGGTCGCCATCAGCCTGTCCATGAACGGATTCGTCCATTCTCGATTTATGAAGAGCAGCAGAGTTTTGTCCATGCCGGAGCCGCGAGGCCTGCGTAAGCTAAGAACACCTGAGAGATGAAACAAGCAAAGAAATTCCTTGGCATTGCGCTCTTGGCCTGTGGGCTTATCCCGCATCTGGGCCTGGCGCAACAAGATGCAAACGCTATTCTTGACCAGCTACGCTCAGCGCAGGCACAGATCAACCGGACGCTTTCCGGCCGCCTGCGTCCGGAAAATGGGGATCCGATCCCTTTTCAGCTCCGACTCAAAGGCCCGGAGTGCGATTACAAATTCACTAACCCGCCGGAAGCCATCAAGTTGCAGCTGACCGATAGTAGCTCGGTCCTGACCGACGAAAAAGGCGGGGGGCAACAGGTCCTGGCCGGTCCGCGATTGAGCGAGTCCGTGCGCGGTACCGACATCACGTACGAAGATCTCTCGTTGCGTTTTATCTATTGGAACAATGCCAAATATGAAGGGGAACAACGCGTGCGGACCATCACTTGTTCGATCGTCCTTGTCCAACCGTCTGCTCACAACACCGAATATGGCTCTGTCCGTCTATGGATCGCGAAGGATCGCGGCGCACTGATCAAAGCCGAAGGCTACAATTGGCTTGGCAAACCGATCAAGCGTTTTGAAGTAATTTCCGGTCAGCAGATCGAAGGAAAGACGATCTTTAAGCAGATCCGGATTGAACGGCTCGATCCACAGAATGGCAAAGTGCTATCCCGGACATACCTCGAACTCGACTCGACGGACGGGTAGGGGAGCGTCAGTGCCATTGGGGCGTTAGCCTCAATCGTCCTTCGGCCTTCGGCCTCGATCTCTCCGGGAGCAAGCAGACCCAACCGCTGTCCGTTCGTTCGCGCGTCTTCTCTTCTTGCAAACCGCTTTGACCAGCAATCGTCCGTGCCCGACGAGGACGAAGGACGATTAGGGAGCGGTAGGCAAAGCGTCCCGCTTTGCTTCTTCGACCCCGGGCAAGTATCTGTTTAGCGTCACACGGCCCGAAGGAGTTTGGGCGTTTCCAATCCGTGGCCCGAAGGGCCCTGCACTTTGGACATTTCGAGAACGCTTCAGTCAGGATGGTAAGGCGAGACGCCTTACGTACGGCGGATGCCCGCGCGCGTAAGTACGGCGTCCCGCCTTACCCTCTTCCGTCAGCAAACCGTCCCGTTGAATTCGCTTTTCTCTCTGCTGGCACTGACACTTAGTTTTGAGAATGTGGCCTAAATTAATGTATTCGAGGGTGCAATATTGCGGACGTAGACCGGTTTGTGACGTTGGTCCATAGCCTTCTACAAAATCGGGGCAATTTCAGCCATTGACAGGCATATCAAGCCCTTCTAAGATTGGGGGCTTTTATGATAGGAAATGGCTTCTCCCTGGTATTCTTGTGCGGCTTGGTCTCGACCGGAGCTTTTGCGCAGACTGCGACCGAGAGCGCTGCGCGGTTTACCGACAACGCGATGAAACTCCGGGAGAGCATCCTTTTCAAAGTGGAGCCCAAGGATCTCGCCTCCGATCCATTGCAGGATCCGGTAGCGACGTATCCCTGGCACGCGCAGATTGTGACCACCGTTTTTTGGATCGGCGAAACGCCGTCCGGAAATAATCCCGTTCCGAATCGTTCCAGCGCCTGGGATTCAAACTGGGCCAGAAACTTTGGCGGATCTGACAGTCCGGAACCCGGTGCACGGAAGGGGTTCATTCCTGCAAGGTTCGTACCTCGTCAAAATCCGTTCTACCTTGCGCTTCCTTTTAACGACGTCAGCGGGGGTCGCACGAAGGCTGAGTCGTACAAGGTTATCCCCTGGTTCCGCGAATCATTTGAAAAATCGGGTCAAAGCATTTTGAAAGGGCGATGGGTCGCGATCCGAAAAGGGAATCGGACCTGTTACGCTCAATGGGAAGATGTCGGTCCATTTCGCAGCGATCATTGGGAGTACGTTTTCGGCAGCGACCGACCGCGCCCGAACCTGAATCGTGGAGCTGGTCTCGATGTCTCGCCTGCGATCCGGGATTATTTGCAGTTGGGGGACAGTGATCTAACTGATTGGCGCTTTCTCGATTTTAAAGAGGTCCCACCCGGACCATGGACGCTCTACGGAGACAATAACACTTTTGTTATCGAACGCCGTCAGCGCGAAGAAGCCTTCGCGAAGAGACAGTAGCGCGAAAATCTCGCAACCCAGGCACTCGCCGGTTCTCGCGTCCGGCATTCTTTGGTCATTTCATTCGGCCTCACCAGAGCTGGACGTGGTCTCCTTCTGCGTACCGCTGAAGGCGGCTTGTACTCCCACGCAGGTAGGAGATTTTCAGCCATTTCTGCCGGCCCGGATCCGGGTCGACGCAGAATGTTTGGTTCGAAACCGTGAACGGCCGCTGCATCCGTGCCAGTTCGCGAACCTGGTTGGTGACGTCCACGTAGCGCCCTTGCGCGCCGTACACAGCCTTAATGACTCGAATTGCAGGTCTGTCGTCCTCCCGATTGGCGCCGATTTTCGTGCCGTTCCTGAAGTAAAATACGTCACCCTCCGGTACGCAGTCCGAAATCCGCTGGCCATTGACCTCGTAGATCACCACGAGAGCCTTTCGGTGGTTCGGGGAGGGGTCGATTCTCAATGTCTCCTTGCCGACGCGGAAAGGTTCCCCGTAGTCGGCAAATTGTTGAACCCGGCCGGTAACATCGACGCCGACGCCGTTCGTTGAGCCGTAATAGGCTGACGCAATCCGGATGGCCTGCCCACTCGAGCAAAAGACCCCGACATGAAGGAATAGCAGTATCAGGGACAGGGACCAATACGGTTTCATACGCTCTTCGACTGTAGAAGACGAGACGGAGCGGGAAAATCATCAAGAAATCCTAGTGCAACCACGCTTCGGACCAAGAGCAGGATCTGTGCCTGATCCGGCAAACTTTACCAAGGATCCTTCGTGCGCTTTTTGCGCGACAAAATCCATTCCGGGAAAGTATACTCCCGTCCGCCATGGGAAACGTTTTAGCCATCAGGAAGTATGTGTTTGCCGTTGTCGGCGTCTGTTTATTAGCCGGAGGTTCCGGGCTTTGGGCAGCGGATGACTTTACCGGGACGCTCAAGAAGATCAGGGATGCCGGATCCATTTCTATTGGCCATCGCGAATCGTCGATCCCATTCTCCTACTATGACGATAAGAACGCGGTGGTCGGTTACTCTCAAGACCTGGTGCTGCTTGTGGTCGACGCCATCAAGAAGAAGCTGAATCTGCCGAATTTGCAGGTTAAATTGATCCCGGTCACTTCACAAAACCGGATTCCGTTGATTCAGAACGGGACGATCGATATCGAATCCGGATCGACAACCAACAATCTTGAGCGCCAGCAACAAGTCGCTTTCTCGGACACGATCTTCATCATCGGCACACGATTGCTGGTAAAAAAGGATTCAGGAATCCAGGATTTTCCGGATCTGAAAGGCAAGAACGTCGTCGTGACGGCCGGGACGACCTCCGAGCGTTTAATCCGCGAGATGAATGAGAAACAGAGTATGAAAATGAATATCATCAGCGCCAAAGATCACGGCGAATCTTTCCTGACGTTGCAGAGCGGCCGTGCTGTGGCTTTCATGCTGGATGATGCGCTATTGGCGGGAGAGCGTGCGAAAGCGAGGAAGCCGGCGGATTGGGTGATTGTTGGAACTCCTCAATCCAAGGAAGCTTATGGGATGATGATGCCAAAAGGAGATGCGCAGTTCAAGGCGCTAGTCGACGAAACGATCGCGGGAGCCGAGACCTCGGGCGATGCCGAGAAGCTATATCAAAAATGGTTTCAATCACCGATTCCGCCGAAGGGTTTGAATCTGGAGCTACCTTTGAGCGACGACATGAAAGAGCTTTTCAAAAGTCCGAACGATAAAGCCTTTCAGTAAAGATCAGGGTTCTAGTTTTGCTTTTGAGACGATGACAGATTTAGCGCACGGCGAGGTTACCTCCGAACTCAGAATTTTCGGTTGACGTTGTTTCGATCGCCCAAGGGAGGATGAACCTATGGCAACGCTCGCTTCAGGATTGGATTGGAACATCTTTTTCAAACCGGCTTTTGACGGGAGCGGCACGTATCTTCAGTTCCTGATTGTCGGCTTAGAATGGACCCTCCTGTTGTCGATTCTTGCTTGGATTCTGGCCTTTACTCTCGGCTCAATCGTCGGTGTAATTCGAACGTTCCCCGGGAAAATACTTCCGATGCTGGGCACAGCGTACGTCGAGATTTTTCGGAACATTCCGCTGCTGGTTCAGCTTTTTCTCTGGTATTTTGTGCTACCCGAAATCATTCCGGGGCTTGGAACATGGTTCAAACAGGGTCTAAGCCCGATACTCCAACAATTGATCACCGGGGTGTTATGTCTTGGTTTCTTCACGGCGGCTCGCGTCGCGGAACAGGTGCGCTCAGGCATCAATGCTCTCGGGCCCGGACAACGAGCCGCCGGTTTAGCGCTCGGGCTGAATCTGTTGCAAGTTTATCGGCTGGTCCTGTTGCCGGTCGCCTATCGGATCATCGTGCCGACTCTGACTTCGGAGTTTTTGAACACGATCAAAAACTCGGCTGTCGCTTCGACGATCGGTTTAGCGGAATTGTCGCGCCAAAGTCAGCAACTGGGTGAGTTCACAGCCCATTGGTACGAGGCGTTCATCGCTGTGACGGTTCTTTATGGCATCATCAATATTACAGTGATGATCGCTTCCCGGTTTCTCGAGCGAGCTGTCCGATTGCCTGGGTATGTCGGAGGTAAAAGTTAGTGTCAGGAGTTCAGGAGTCAGGAGTTGCAGAATTTGAGAGCCGCTTCTTTTGAGCGGAAGAATTCCAAGAAGGAGCTTGACTTGCCAGCGCCTCTCCAAAAATAACTCCTGAACTCCTGAACTCCTGAACTCCTGAACTCCTGAACTCCTGAACTCCTGAACTCCTGAACTCCTGAACTCCTGAACTCCTGAACTCCTGAACTCCTGCAACTCCTGCAACTCCTGCAACTCCTGATTCAACGCCGCCAATTTCCGAGACAAGAGATTTATGTACGAAATTTATGTACGAGTTTGACTGGAGTTCAATTCCCGGAGCGCTCCCCTTTTTATGGCAGGGGATGCTGAGGACACTCGAGATTACCGGAGTAGCGATCGTCGTCGGCGTCGTTCTTGGTACGTTGATCGCCCTTCTGCGTTTGTCCAAGAATTGGATTCTCTCGAACTTGGCGGCACTTTATGTCAACGGATTTCGTTCCGTCCCGCTCGTTATGGTCTTACTCTGGTTTTACCTGCTGGTTCCCCAGTTGATCAGCAGTTTGATCGGCCGACCAGCGATTGATATCCGGCTGCTTTCGGCTTTTGTGGCCTTTGCGCTTTTCGAAGCGTCTTACTATGCCGAGATCATTCGAGCCGGAATTCAAAGCGTGTCCAGAGGCCAAGTCTCGGCAGGGTCGGCCCTCGGGATGACGAGTGGTCAAACGATGCGTTTGATCGTTCTGCCGCAGGCTTTTCGGCGAATGATACCTTTGCTCCTGACCCAGGCGATCATTCTTTTCCAGGATACGTCGTTGGTTTATGTCATCGGATTAGCGGAATTTTTCGGAGTCGCTTACAACACCGGAAATCGGGACGGCACTCTGGTCGAAATGCTTCTATTTGCAGGGGCCGTTTATTTCGTCATCTCTTTTAGCGCCTCGATGCTCGTCCGGACACTCCAAGGGAAACATGCGTCATGATCTCGATAAAAAAGGTCTCCAAATGGTACGGGGAATTTAATGTGCTCAAGCAGTGCACGACGGAAGTCAGCAGAGGCGAAGTCGTTGTCGTCTGCGGCCCTTCGGGTTCCGGCAAATCCACCTTGATCAAATGCGTCAACGGATTGGAGGTTTTTCAGGAAGGCGAAATCCTGTTCGACGGCATTTCAGTTGGTGCCCGTACGACCAATCTTTCCAAGCTGCGCTCACGGGTAGGGATGGTGTTCCAGCATTTTGAACTCTTTCCGCATCTTAAAGTCATCCAGAATCTCACGATCGCTCAGTGCAAGGTGCTGGGGCGTGGAAATCAGGAGGCAACAGAAAAGGCGCTGAAACTTCTGGAGGTGGTCGATCTGTCCACACACGCCCAAAAATATCCTGCGCAACTGTCTGGAGGACAACAGCAACGGGTGGCGATCGCCCGAGCGCTGGCGATGGATCCGGTTGCGATGCTGTTCGACGAGCCGACTTCAGCACTTGATCCTGAGATGATCAAAGAGGTGCTCGATGTGATGGTGAAGCTGGCGCGAGAGGGAATGACAATGATGGTAGTCACCCATGAGATGGGTTTCGCGAGAGAGGTCGCCAATCGCGTCATATTCATGGACCACGGCGAGATTGTTGAAGACAGACCTAAGACGGATTTTTTCAGTGCGCCCGGGACCGATCGCGCTCAGCAGTTCTTGTCAAAAATCCTCTCCCACAGCGGCTAGATTACCTTCAATGTACAGCGTTCAGCGTTCAAGGGCGGCGACCTGCGTCGTTTTCCTTAACGTCAACCAACCCAGACGGTTCGCCGGCCACGGTGCCCGTCGCCGAACGCTAAACGTTGAACGCCGACCGTTGAACGCCAGTCCTCGCGAAATTTCCAGGCTTTATTAGCGGTTTTTCTTGACCTCGTTACCCAATTCCCGTATGCGAGATGCGGTGGCTTTCCTGGTGACATTTAAGCAGGTTCCGGGAGCTGACGTTGTTCGTGCCGACAGGCGCGTCTCGTCTGCAGCGAGCGCCATCTTCCCCCCTCGAACTGTATGCCTACTCCAGTATTCTCCGCTTCCGAATTGACCAAGGGCGAGTTGCAAGCCAAACAGCGCCTGGTGATCATCGCCTCTTCCCTGGGTACCGTCTTTGAATGGTACGATTTTTATTTATACGCCGCACTGGCCGTCTTTTTTGCCGGCCTGTTTTTTCCCTCCGGGAATCCAGTCACGGCAGTCCTGAGCAGTTTCGTAACACTTGGGGTGGGCTTCGTTGTTCGCCCCTTTGGAGCGCTCTTCTTTGGAAGAATCGGAGATCTGATCGGTCGAAAATACACCTTTTTGGTCACCATCACCGTGATGGGGCTTTCGACGGCGCTGGTCGGAGTATTGCCAACCTTTTCCGCGATCGGTTGGGTGGCGCCGATTATTCTGGTTTTGCTGCGTGCCACCCAAGGCTTGGCGCTCGGCGGCGAATATGGCGGCGCCGCGACTTATGTCGCAGAGCATGCCCCTCAAGGGAAACGCGGTCTATTTACCAGCTGGATTCAAACAACAGCCACGCTCGGTCTGTTCCTTTCGCTGGCCGTCATTTGGGTTTGCCGGGTTTCGCTCTCAGCCGACGCGTTCAAGACCTGGGGCTGGCGAATACCGTTCCTGCTTTCTGTGATCCTGCTGGGGATCTCCATTTACATTCGGCTAAAACTCCAGGAATCGCCTCTTTTCACGGAAATGAAGGCGCAAGGCAAGGGATCAAAAGCGCCGCTGCGGGATAGTTTTCTGACGATGCCGAATGTGAAGTTTGTCTTCCTCGCGCTGTTCGGCGCGACGGCCGGTCAGGGTGTTGTCTGGTATACCGGTCAATTCTATGCCTTGTTCTTCCTGCAGAATGCACTAAGCCTCAAAGACTTCACGACGTTGTACGCGCTGATTGGGGTTGCGCTGTTGATCGGCACTCCGTTCTTTGTCTTTTTCGGCTGGCTTTCGGACCGCATCGGACGCAAGGGGATTATCATGACTGGCTGTCTGTTGGCGGCTCTCACTTATTTTCCACTTTTCCATCAGCTCACCAATTGCGTGAACCCGGCGCTTGCCGGGGCGTTGAAGAGCGCGCCGATCGTGGTGTCGGCCGCAGACGGTCCTGATCTGGAGAAGATCAAGCTGGACCTCAACACGCGCGGGTATTCATTCGCTGTGAAACCTCCAGAAGGAGGCGCCACCCTCAGTGTCGCAATCGGCGCCATACAACTCCAGGGCTACGACGCCAAGGCTCTCGGAGCTTCTTTAGCCGCTGCTGGATATCCAAAGGTGGCGGATCCGGCAAAAATCAACTTCCCGGGAGCAATTGTTGTCCTCGTCGTGATGATCATTTACGTCACGATGGTTTACGGACCGATCGCCGCCTTTTTAGTGGAGCTGTTCCCGACTCGAATTCGCTACACGTCGATGTCGTTCCCGTACCACATCGGCAACGGCGTTTTCGGAGGGTTGCTGCCGTTAATTGCAGCGTATGTGAGCGTGGCGACCGGAAATATTTATGCGGGTCTCTGGTATCCCATCATCGTCGCTCTCGCGACTTTTATTATCGGTATGCTCTTTGTGCCGGAGACCAAGGACCGGGATATTCGGGCTTGACGAGAGGAGTTCAGGAGTTCAGGAGGGAGGAGGAATTGTAAACAACGCCCTCGAAAGTCAAGCCATCTCTTTGAATTCGCCCATTTAACTGCGCTTCCCTCCCGTGGGGTGCTCCTGGCTTTTGTAACTTCGGGTGGCGAATTCGGTTGAACTACCTTATGAGTTCAAGCGTATGAAGATTTTGGCCTACTCGAAATGGGATGTTTTACCGGCTCTTTGCGGGATTTTGCATTTTGCGTACGTATTGACCTTGTTTGCGCTCTTTCCAGTTGCGCCCTGGTGGGTCTTGGGATGCCTGGGAATCGTCTACTCGATTAGCGTCTCCTGGAACATCAACGGAATCTCACACAACTTCATCCACAACCCGTATTTCAGTTGGTGTCCGTTCAATCGCATTTTTGCCGTCGTGGAATCGATGACGCTTGGGTTCTCCCAAACATTCTACAAATACGTGCATCATCGGCATCACATGGGGAACAGCGACCGGCCCGACGAAGAAGGGGAGACCGTCGATTGGCTGTCGATTTACCGCCATGGCCACGATGGCGAGGCCGAAAACGTCTGGAGCTACATCTTTCTCAGCTATCTGAGAGACGAGCCCAAAGCGATCTTTGGGGAAATCAAACGGAAGAGTAAAGCGGACGCGTATTGGGGCGTTTTTGAAATTGCCGCGTTCATCAGTTTCTTTGTTCTCATGGGGATCCTGAACTGGAGATTTATCTTGTTCTTTCTACCGTTTTATTACATCGGGCACTGTCTGTCCTACTTGAACGGGTACTTCCTGCATTTCGGCGGGAACCCGGATAAGCCGATCGCCTGGGGTGTAAGCTCCTACGAAAAGATCTACAATTCACTCTGGTTTAATAACGGGTACCACGCAGAGCACCATTTCCGTCCCAAATTGCATTGGACGAAAATGCAGCGACTGCATGAACAGATTGCGGAACAGCAGCGACGAGAAGGGACGCGCGTTATCAAACCGCCGCACGCACTCGCGTTCCTCGATCCAACGCTTCCGGCCAAGAGCAGACCGCTGCCGGCGCAAGAGGCACAGAGGTCCTGAAGGGAGGCGCCGGCTTCCGATCGTCGTCGTCCTCTCCTCGGGCACGGACGATTGCTGGTCAAAGCGGTTCGCATAAGCACTGAACCGGTCTTTGCCTGCGATGGCAGGACCCCGATCGATCCCCGATCCCCAAATCACGACTACGATTGAAAATGCGAGGACAAGAGACTAAAAGACCGCGACCAAAGCGATCCCGATCGCGATCAGAAAAGAGGCGAACCAGGCCCGAATGGTGATCTTTTCGCCCAGAAAAAGTGCGGAGGCACAGGCCACCAGGAGAGGGCTCACGCCTTCGAATGCAAAGAGTCGATTTAACTCAAAGAAGCGCATCAGGTGCAGCCAGAGAAAGAACCAGATGGACATTGAGGTGATCCCGACTGTGTACCAACCTGCTCGCACCGGTCCGTGTGCAATCGGTTTATGGTCGGAACCGGAAGCATGTTTCAAAGAGACTTGGCCTGTTGCTAATGCCAATTGGGAGAGGGCAACCAATGCAAAGGTGGATAGAGTAATCATCGGTTGACAGTTCTACTCGTGTGAGAATCCCAACAGTAAGGTGCCAGCCAGAATGAATGACATTCCGAGGCACCGGCCGATCGGAATGGTCTCATGCAGCACTAGCCAGCAGGCGATCGGGACCATGAGGTGCACGGTCGACGACAATCCGTAAGCCAGATGAAGGGGTAGGCGCGGAAGCGCCACTAACCACAAGGATAAACTTCCGATATACGCAATAATGCCCACGACCACCCAGAAACTGAAGACGGGGGAGATGAATCCGATTGGTGTCGGCAGAATGATCGCCGGAGGGTGAGAGGCGCCGACTTTTAAGAATATTTCGGCGACCGTCGACAGCAATGCGTTCAAAAGAACGAGCCCGATTGGAAACCACTGGCGCGCGATGAATCGCTCAGTTCCGTCGGAAGGGCACGGTTTGCGCTGGAGCATGCCAGAAACAGATTTGACGGTTTTAGCCATTATTCGGGTTGCGCCCCCAAGGATGCGGCTCTATGAGTCAGCGTTTTTTAGACGCCGCCTCACCAAGAGCTAATTTATTTACACGTGATGCATCCTTCAGGTTCTTCCGCTCAGGAGTCAAAGACCGAATCCCGGGCAAGTCAGCTATATAACGGCCCATCCTCTATTCAGTTCAGCGTTGAAACCTCGTTTGGATCAGCCGCTGTGGCCGACGCCGTTCCACCGGAGGATTACGAGGTCTGGGTTGCCGGTTTCGAGGGATATCCCGTTGATCACCGATATTACGAGGTTGTTCACGAATCGCTAAGAGATCAATTTGCGCATTACTACCTGTTGCTAAAGGACGCCGGTGGCATGACCCGGGCAATACAGCCGTTTCTGATTGTAAGTCAAGATCTCGCGACCGGAACTCCTGCGATGATTCGGAATCCGCTGGCGCTTGTCAGGCGACGTTTTCCAGGATTCTTGAAGTTGCGGATGCTTATGGTGGGATGCTCCGCAGGGGAAGGAGATATTGTTCTTGAGAAGCAAAGCAGGGACATCGCTTGGACTGTTGACGCCTTAAGGGAAAGCCTGACTCCGGTTACGCGGCGCCTTAAGGCGATGCTCATCGTGTTCAAGGATTTTCCGAAATGTTACCGGCAAGCTCTTGATCGATTGCGCCTCTTCGGATTTACCCGCGTGCCGAGCATGCCGGCCACTAAACTGGATCTCAATTTCCCGGATTTCGAGGCTTACTTGAAAACGCGTGTCGGGTACACGATGCGCAAAAATCTGCGCCGGAAGTTTCGCAAGACGTCGGGACAGCCGATCGAATGCGAAGTTGTCGCGGATATCTCCCCTTATGTGGACGAAGTTTATCCGCTCTATCAGCAGACGTTGCTCAGATCGGAACTCAAATTTGAAGAACTGACAAAATCGTATCTCTGCGAGCTAGGGCGGCGGATGCATGACCGCGCGAGATTTTTCATTTGGCGACAGGAAGGACGGATCATCGCGTTCGCTTCGACAATCGTTTACGAGGGTGTGCTACGGGACAACTATATCGGCCTCGATTATGCGGTGGCCTTGGACTATCACCTCTATTTTGTGACTTGGAGAGACACCATCGTCTGGGCGCTCAAAAACGGGATTCATACATATCACAGCGCACCATTGAACTATGATCCCAAGTATCATTTTCGAATGGAGCTAGAACCGTTGGATCTTTATGTGCGTGCACCCAACGGCTGGTTGAACGCGGTTTTTAAGCGAGTTCTGCCATGGTTGGAGCCGACGAGATACGACCCTGTGATTCGAAAGTTCGCGAACGCCAAGGAGCTATGGTAGGAAATCCGAATGGGACCCTAAAGGCGCCTGAAACGGTCTGGTTCGCATTCGACGATGCATGGGATTTTGAACGTTCTCCATGGTTTAAGGCGCCTCCGCGCGTCGACGCGCTCGGAGCCGGTCCGTCGCTGCGCTTTATCACGACTGCTATGGCGGTGGAGTCTTTCTGGGCAATGTTCAGTGAACATTTTCGACCGTTCACCCTTTCGGGTTCGGGGGATTTCCATCATCTGACAGCGATTTTTGTCCGCAAGGTCAAAGAACCCTTTATAATTCTGTCATTCGATAATCACCCGGATTGGGACGTTCGTCCGCCACGCTGGTCTTGTGGTGCGTGGGTCAATCGCGCGCTGGAGAATCCCATGGTTCAACAGGTTGCGGTTTGGGGCTGCGGCAGTTTTGAGTGCAGACTTCCGTGGCGCTTGCTTGGAAATCGATCCGCCTGTCGTTCCGGTCGCCTGCGGGTTGCGCCCTGGCGATCGGAAGGGCAGAATTATCCTGCCTGGCTTCAGCCGGTTTCGCCTTCAAATTGGCGCGCGGCTTTTGCGGAATTTGTCGAAACGCTTCGGATGCCTGCGATTTATGTGACTGTGGATCTGGATTGCCTTGGAGAAAGCGATGCAATCACCAACTGGGAGAATGGCCGTTTTGTCTTGTCCGACCTCGTCTGGGCAATCACGCTCCTGCGACAACAAGTGCGAATTGTCGGAGGAGATATCTGTGGCGCATTTTCGGCGATGCGCTATAGCTCACGGTTTCAAGCGCTCGCTGGCCGGTTCGATCATCCGCGCCAACGTTCCGTGACGGATCATGAACGACGTTCGGTCAACCTGCGCGCGCTAGAAACGATTTGGCCTCATCTCGTTGGAGAATGAGCCCAGCCTTTAGCGTCGTTTAGCCAAAAAGCAATCTTCCATCCCGGCCGCCGATCTGCAGGCACGCCGACCCACCGAGACGTTTCCCCTCAAGTCCGCCACGGAGCGCCTGAGCATCGAAAGATTCTCCGACGTCCAGGCGTAAATTTGGGGAATAACACTGTCACCGCTGCATCTATCAATATGCCGACGCGCGCACAATGAGAAGACGGGAAGTTTGATTGTCTTCTTTGAACAGCAGTGCTGTGGCGAAGGCGACCAGACACCAACCAAATAATACAGAGAAAGAATTGACAGATGATTAGACCATCCAAAGCAGTGATCACAGGTGCGGCAGTCGCCGGCCTATTGACGGGTTCCTTCGCGGTTCGTAGCTATGCCACGAGCACCGTGACCCCGCATGCCGGCGTCGCGTTGCAAGCACAAACCCTGGCTGATGCCGAAAAGGGCACGCACGATTGCAAGGGAAAGAACGAGTGTAAAGGGCAGGGCGGCTGTAAGACGAGTGACCAAGGATGCAAGGGAAAGAATTCCTGCAAAGGCAAGGGAGGCTGCGCGTCTAAAGGAGGGTAATTCCGGGTCGTCGAGCGAAAATTTTGGTTGTTCGAGTTGCCGGACACCCAGAATGAACTTGGGGGAGGGACGGCTTCTATGTCGTCCTCTGGAACCTGGAGCGGAATAGGATCCGTCCCTCCCCGCGCAACTGGTAGGTTTTTGATAGAAAGTCCCAAAAGATTATGCCCGCAAACGCTTTTAATGGATTTACGGAATACGGCATTGGCATTGGCCTGCGCGTTCCACATTACCGGCACATTCTCGCGAAAAAGCCTGTCGTCGACTGGTTTGAAATAATCTCTGAAAATTTCATGGTCGACGGGGGCCGCCCGTTGGAGGTACTTGACTCGATCCTCGAACAGTACCGGGTCGTGCAGCACGGTGTGGCAATCTATTTCGGCTCTGCCGACAAATTTAACCGGGAGCATCTCAAGCGTCTGAAAAAACTGGTTAAATACACGAATACCCCCTGGCTTTCGGATCATCTGTGCTGGGGAAGCGTCGATGGCCGCTACACTCACGATCTGCTGCCGATGCCTTACACTTTTGCCGTTGCCCGGCATACCGCCGAGAAAATTAAGGCTGCGCGCGACTTTCTCGAAGTGCCGATCTGCGTCGAGAACGTCAGCAGCTATGCCGAATACCACGCCTCTGAAATGACGGAATGGGAGTTCTTGAGCGAAGTCGTGGAGCAGGCCGATTGCGGTATCCTCCTGGATGTGAATAACATTTATGTCTCGTCGCAAAATCATAACTTCGATCCGTACGACTATCTGAACAACGTGCCGCACCATCGCGTCGGGCAAATCCATATTGCGGGACACTCGAAGTTTGAAAAATACACCCTCGATACCCACGATCATCCGGTGCTCGACCCGGTCTGGAAGATGTACGCACATGCCGTTCAACTGGTCGGCAGCACCGCTACGCTATTGGAATGGGATGACCGCATCCCGTCGTTTGAGGAAGTTCACAATGAAGCGCTCAAAGCCAACAATTTCCGAGATCAACAACTCGCCGCGACCGCCCCGTAAGATCGATTCACGCGCTGAACTGCGGCAGTTGCAACGCGTGATGACCGGCGCCCTTTTCCGTCCGCTGACCTCGCAATGGGGAATGCAGAAGCGTTGGACCGACGGCGCTCCCATGAAGGTGCTGGCATCAGAATTTATCAAACCGAATGATCGGCTTAGTTCGTTTGAGCGGTTGGAAATTTATAATCGGCAATATTGGTTTCGCGTACTGGACTGCCTCTACGACGACTATCCCGGGCTTCGCGCGGTGGTCGGGGAGCGCAGATTCATGAAGCTGGCAACGGCCTACCTGACAAAATATCCGTCGGACTCGTACTCGCTTCGGGATCTCGGTAATCGCCTCGAGCCGTTTCTGCAGGAGGCTCCCCACTGGGCCGCTCCGCGAGAGGAATTGGCGGTGGACATGGTCCGGTTTGAATGGGCTCAAGTGGTGGCCTTTGATGGACCAGCCAAACCTCCGGTGACTCCGGACGACATTCTGGACATACCTCCTTCGAAGTTGCTGCTCGGCTTGCAACCCTATCTCTCACTGTTGGAGTTAAATTTCGCTGTCGACGATTTCTTGATTGCCGTGAAAAAAGGTGAATCGGAAGCTTTGCGCGGCGAAGCGAGTAACGCTATGGATGGCGCGCCAAAAGCGGCGGTACGCCGAAAACGTGTCCGCTTTCCGAAGCGAGAGAAAGTCTATCTAGCGGTTCATCGGCACGACAACATGCTTTTCTACAAACGTCTGGACCAAGAGGCGTATGCGATCCTGACCTCGCTTGCCCGCGGTGACACGGTCGAAGATGCGTGCGTCGGAGCGGTCACCGCTAGCGAGAGAACGAACGTCGACTGGTCGGCTCAAATCAAGGAATGGTTTGACGGATGGTCCGCGCTCGGTTGGTTTTGCCGAAAATTATGAACGGAATCCTGCATCTCATTCGGCGCGCTTACGAACTGCTCGTGACCGCTGCCAACTTTCTGCAGTCGCCGTTGTTATTAGCGCTGCGCGTCTACTTTTTCTGGCAGCTCTTCCTGACGGGGAAAGGCAAGCTTTCGAACATCGGAAAAGTCATCGAGTTTTTCGCAAGTCTCGGTATCCCGGCGCCAGCCGTAAACGCCTATTTTGTGAGCACCCTGGAGTGCTTCGGCGGGCTTCTGTTGATTATCGGCCTCGCGTCTCGACCGATCGCGCTCATGATTGTGATTTCGATGTGTGTCGCGTATCTGACTGCCGACCTTGAAGCGGTGACCAGTATCTTTAGTGATTTCGATAAGTTTGTAAAAGCCGATCCGTTTCCCTTTCTATTCACCGCTTTGATCGTGCTCGCGTTTGGTCCTGGTTTGCTCTCGATTGATGCGCTCTTGAAGCGTGTCATTGGACAGATCGCTTTTCCGCCTGCCAATCGTTCGGCCGGCCTTTCCTCTCAACAAAAAGACAGGAAATAACCGATGGGCCGCGGGCTGGCAATTCTGTGTGCGTTTGCGCTGCTCCCTTTCACCCGAGCGCTGGCTGAGGCGAACACAATCACCTGGCAACCATGGTCTGACTCCGTTTTTGCCGGGGCAAAGAGTCAAGGGCGTTTCGTGTTGCTCGATCTGGGAACTGGATGGTGCCACTGGTGTCATGTGATGGAGGAGGTAACCTATCGCGATCCGGCGGTCATCGACCTCGTCGGCAGGCGCTATCTCGCGGTGCGGGTCGATGCCGACGCGCGGCCAGACCTTTCGAATCGGTACGAAGATTACGGTTGGCCGGCGACAATTGTGTTTAACAGCGACGGGAGCGAAATCGTCAAACGGCGAGGTTATCTGCCTCCCGGCCAGATGGCTTCCATGTTGCAAGCGATCATCGATGACCCGTCACCCGGTCCTTCGGTGGTTCCCAAGGCGCCGTTGGTCCCGAGTGAAGAGACCGCGCTTGGTCCAAACAGACAAAATGAACTGCGCCAGACTTTGATCGACCGTTACGATAAGACAAACCGCGGTTGGGGTACGACGCAGAAATTTCTCGACTGGGACACCATCGAGTATTGCATGAGCGAGACGGAACGCGGCGACCAGACCTTTGAGCGTATGGCGCGGGAAACGCTCACAGCCCAGCTCAACCTGCTCGATCCGGCGTGGGGCGGAGTTTACCAATATTCGACCGATGGGGACTGGCAGCATCCGCACTTTGAAAAGATCATGCAGATGCAAGCGGAGGACTTGCGAATCTACGCGCTCGCTTACGCGCTCTGGCATGACGACTCCTATCTGCGGGCGGCAAACCGGATCCGAGGCTATCTGAAAAATTTTCTGACGTCGCCGGAGGGTGCATTTTATACGAGTCAGGATGCGGATCTGATCGATGGCGAGCATGGAGGGGAGTACTTTCAGCTCAGCGACACCGATCGCCGAAAATTGGGCATGCCGCGGATCGATACGCACGTCTATGCACGCGAGAACGGATGGGCGATTAACGCGCTTACGGTGCTTTATTCAGTCTCAGGGGAACGGGAATGCCTGGACGGTGCCATTCGAACCGCAGATTGGATTTGCGCAAATCGCGGGCTTCCCAATGGCGGTTTTCGACACGATGCAGCCGACGCCGCCGGCCCTTATCTCGGGGACACGCTTTCCATGGCTCGGGCGTTCCTGGCGCTCTACGCGTCCACGGGGGACCGTGCCTGGCTCCAGAGAGCGGCGCGAGCAGTTGAGTTCATTTCGGAAAATTTTGGGAGTGACGTCGGATACCTCACCAGCGCACACAGCGGTGCGCTGAAATCGCAGCCTGAACTCGACGAAAACATCGGCATCGTCAGGATTGCAAATCTGTTGTGGCACTATACGGGTAACGCGGAATACAAGAAGGTGGCTGAGCAGGCGATGCGTTTCATCGCGGCGCCCGAAGCGACGGATCATCGGGGATATCTTGTGGCCGGCCTCCTGCTGGCTGGTCAGGAGATGTCCTCCTCTCCGCTGCACATTACAGTCGTGGGTCGGAAGGATGACCCGAAAGCTCAGGAACTATTTGCGGCTATTATTCGGCAACCGATAACGTACAAACGGACTGAGTGGCTCGACGAGCACGAAGGGACGTTGCCAAACCCCGATGTCGGGTACCCGACGCTGAGTCACGCGGCGGCTTTCCTCTGCACGGATCGAGCGTGCTCCGCACCCGTCTTCGCGGTCGACGATTTGATCGGGAAGATTTCGAAGAAATGATGTCGCACAGTCTTCAAGCCCGTAGAGGGTCGCTTGCTCTAGTGTCCTGTCCCCGAAATACGAGGTATTTGTATGTGTTTAGCACCGTATTGGTACCTCCTGAATCGTCGTCGTTCTCGTCCTCGACTTCTGTGGATGCGGGAATCGCGCCGATTGCCAACGACGTTGAAAGATCGAGAACGAGAACGGGACGACGACGAGGACGATTGGCGCTACACGGCGCTAAAACAGATACAGGTATTTCGTGGACAGGAGACAAGGTCGGCGCGGTTGTTTGAGGTCAAACCATTTCGGTTTAACGACCCGGAAATATGGATTCAACCGGAGATGATATTTTGGCTATGCTTGTCCCATGAGCGACGAGTCCAATTCCCAAACGTCTGAAGAGCGCGCATGGCAATATTTTCTGCAGCTACAACCGAGCATTGCCGACGTGAACGCTGCTGCCGAGTTGGCATTTCGTGCGGTCGACGCGTTCGACAGAGTTCTGAAGCGCAGGCGAACGCAGGCGTAGATGCTTTTGGTGCCACCGGTCCCCGAAATAGCAGGTATACTCGCTGTTTCGGGGACAGGACACTGGTGAGTGGCTGAAACCTAGCCTCGCCCAAGTCCATCGCCACTGTCACATCCCGACCACAGTTCCGGCGAGATAATGGCTCCTGAGGTAGGATTCGAACCTACGACCAATCGGTTAACAGCCGACCGCTCTACCACTGAGCTACTCAGGAGTGTGGTGGGCCAAGACAGTAGTCGCGACACCGGTCGATTCAAGAGAAAACTCTCTAGAGCATCCCGGGTGGCAACCCTAGCCCGGAAGTCAGTCGTCCCATCTCACCCTGCGCTAGACCCTTGCCCTTTTCGATCGCCTGTTTAACGCCGCTCAGGATCAGGTCCTCCAGCATTTCTGTGTCTTCCGGGTCGACGACTTCCTTCGCAATCTTGATCGAGATGATGTCTCCGAGGCCGTTTGCAACGACAGTGACTTTCTCGCCGCCGACGCTCACCTCCACCGTCTTCTGGACAAGCGCATCATTCAGTTGCTCCTGCATTTTTGCAGCCTGCTTCATCATTTTCTGGATGTTCATCGTCTAAGGCTCAGACTGGATCTCCGCTTTGAATAATTCCAGAGCTTTTTGAATCTTCGGATCGTTCTTGAAGACTTCCATCGGATCGACCACCGCCGGTAGCCCGGATTGCAGCCGACCGATAGAAAGATCGTCTCGCAATTCGAACTCGAGTTTCCAGGTGCCCCCGAGGAATTCACCGGCGACGTCCTCCAAAATCTTCCGGTTATTCGGCCGAGACAACGATTCAACCGCTATGGATTGAGCCTTCGGAAACACCAGTTTCAGTATTCCGCGCTCAGGATAGGACGGGATCGCAGGTTCCAGCCACGAAACAATCAAAGGCCTGCGAGTGCGTATCGCTTCCAAAATTTGCGGCCATTGCGATTTTTCCTGCGCGGCCGGCTCTATTTTCGTCTCGGTCGCTTGAATGGAAGGTTTCTCGGAGGAGGCTTTTTCGCATGCGTCGATCGCCGGCGATGCGCTGGTCGCTTGTTTCTGGCCGGCTTTCTCCCGGTTCGGTTCCTTAATCGCCCTCTTTTCCTCTGTTGGAGCCTTTTTGCCCTCGGGCGTCCCGGATGCGCCTCGCAGGTTTTCAAGGGCTTCAATCACATTGTCCAAGCCAACTTCGCTCAGGGTCTGAATTGCCCGGATCAGGGCGATTTCCAAATGAAGCTTCTTGTTTGAAGCCCATTTGATCGTGGCTTCCACTTCGGAAGTCCCTTCGATTAACCGGAGGAGTCGTTTCGTGTCGACGACCGGCACCAACTCCTCGAGCGCGGCTCTCGCATGGTCGCTTATTTCCTCGCGGAGACTTTGCGGGTCGATCTTGTAAATCAGTAGATTGCGAAAGAAAGCCAGCAGATCCCCGAGAAGTTTGGTCAAATCTTTGCCTGCCTCCGCCTGCTGGTGAACGATCGCCAGCGCGTCTGCGGCTGTTTGCCTTAAGATGGCGCAAGTCAAATTTGCGACGATGTGTTCGGCGGTAAGACCAAAGACCTCGAGCACTTGATTCTCCCCGATTGTCCCGCCGCAAAAAGCGACAAGCTGGTCCAGCATGGACTCCGCATCTCGCAGGCCTCCCTCAGCAGCTACGGCGATCGCGGCAGCGGCAGCCGGGTCAAGATGGACCTCCTCTTTTCCGGCGATATATTCGAGGTGCTTCGCGATAGTCTGCACGGGAATTCGCCGCAGATCGAATCGTTGGCACCGGCTCAGGATGGTCGGCAAAACCTTGTGCGGCTCAGTGGTTGCAAAAATGAAAATCACGTGAGCTGGCGGTTCTTCCAAAGTTTTCAGCAACGCGTTGAACGCCTGTGGCGTCAGCATGTGAACCTCGTCGATGATGTAGACTTTGAATTTGCCGCGGGGCGCGAAGCGGACGTTATCGCGAAGTTCACGAATCTGATCCACGCTATTGTTGCTGGCGCCGTCGATCTCAAGCACATCGAGACTGATCCCTTGCGATATCTCTCGGCAGGAGTCACAGACTCCGCATGGGTGAATGGTTGGGCCTTGGACGCAGTTCACGGCCTTGGCCAAAATGCGGGCAGTCGACGTCTTGCCTGTGCCACGCGGACCGACGAAAAGGTAAGCGTGAGCCAGGCGCTGTTGCTGAATCGCATTCTTCAACGTTCGAACAACATGATCCTGACCCAAAACGTCGTCGAAAACCTGGGGTCGATATTTTCGCGCAAAGACTTGGTAACTCACGCGGATACTGTAGAGTCCCCTCCGCGAAATAGCATCCCTTTCGTTGCCACCTCTCGATCGGTGTCATCGTTTCCCCGTGAGCCACCTGACTGTCTTGCGGTCCAAACAGCTGTCGAGTACTATCGGCAAGTGCAGTATTTTCGTTGGGTGCTCTGGCTGATCTTTTTCGCGATTGCCACGTTTTGCTGGGTCGTTCTTATAGAGCACGGAACGGAGAACTTCATCGAGGGCGCCAAGATTGAAATCGAAAACCTGGGATGGTCCACCTTCCGTTTTTTCAAGTAACCCTGGTGCCGGTACAAGAGAAACGGATCAGCGTATTCGGCGGGCCGGCGTTCGGGCGAAAGGTAACCGCGCTTACACTCGGACTCGAACAGACGCCCGTAGGTGGCAACGTTTCGGCCCAATTTGCGCTGTGCAAATCATTCGATATTTTTCACATGTGACGAAGTTTGTAATCCCCCGGAAAACTGTCTATCGGCTCTCGCTGTACTTTCGAATTGTAGAGCGACTTTTCCAGAATCGAATTGATACGGTGTCATCCGCGGCTTTGGCGAAGGCGGCTGGGGTCAAGCCGACCCAGCTTCGAAAAGATCTCACGTACTTTGGCCAGTTCGGGACGCGGGGTCTGGGATACAAGGTCGAGTCGCTCGAGCGGCAACTTGCCAGTGTGCTTCGCACGGCCCGCTTTCAACCGGTCATTCTCGTCGGCGCCGGCAACCTGGGATCAGCCCTGATCCATTATGATGGCTTTGCAAAAGAGGGGTTCGAGATTGTCGCGGCATTCGATATCCGTCCGGCGCGAACGAAAGGCGGGCAGAAGCGACTTCCGATCCTGCCCATGGATCGCTTGAAATCATTTGTCTCCGAGCACGGCGTGAAACTTGCCATCTTGACGATCCCGGGAACCGGCGCGCAAGCAGTCACGAACGAGCTTGTCGAAGCGGGGGTCCAGGCGATTCTGAACTTCTCGACCATCATTCTGCAAGTTCCGAACAATGTTGTTGTCAACAACGTCAATCTTGCGATCGAGTTAGAGAACTTGAGTTACTTTGTCACGTAGAAACGTTCAACGTTCGGCGTCAGGATCTGGCGCTCGTCGGCGCCGGTCCAGCGCGTTTGCCGGCAGAGACAGCAAGAAGAAAACGATTTACATTTATCTAAATATATAGATATAGTCCATCGATGCATTCCCTCCGCGCTGGCCAACCGAGCTTTGGCGATCTCAACATTTCCGGCGGCGCAGGGACGAATAGCCTTTTGCATGCGCGGAATGTGACAAAGGCTTTTAACGGAATCCCGGCGCTCAAAGATGGACAGCTCGATTTGGCTACTGGCTCCGTGCACGCGCTCTGCGGCGGCAACGGGGCGGGAAAATCAACATTTCTAAATATACTGACCGGAATTATCCGCAGGGACGGTGGTACAGTCTTTTTGCGAGGAGAAAAGATCGATTTTCATAGCCCGAAACAAGCCCATTCCGCCGGGATTGCGATCATCGCTCAAGAACTGAGTCCCATTCCGGATATGACAGTCGCCGAGAATTTGTTTCTCGGTCGCGAACCACGTCAGTTGAAGTATCTGGTGGATCAAAGGAGGCTGGATAGGCAAGCGAGGGAGTTGTTGGATCGGCTGAAATTCGGTATTAATCCTCGAGTCAGGATGCGCGATTTGAGCATCGCACAAGCTCAACTGGTGGAGATCGCGAAAGCGATTTCCCACGATGCGAGTGTCTTGATCATGGACGAGCCCACGTCGTCACTTGGGGAAAAAGAAACGGAATCGCTTTTCGGCGTCATTCGTAGTTTCGCACAGCGCGGCATTGGAATCATTTATGTGTCACATCGGACTTCGGAAGTGTTTACAATTGCCGATGCCTACACCGTCTTCAGGGATGGTCGATTTATCGAAGCCGGGCGGATGCAAGATATTACCAGGCGTCACCTGCTGAGCCAGATTATCGGACGCGATGTTAAGGATCAATTTCCGGCAATCGAACGAAAGCCGAGCATCCCGGTTCTCGAAGTCAAGAATTTGAATCGGACAGAAAAATTTCATGATATCAGCCTCACCGTCCGGCAGGGAGAGATTTTGGGAATATACGGGCTTGTTGGATCAGGAAGAACCGAATTTTTGACCTCTCTCTTTGGCCTTGATCGCATCGATAGCGGTCATGTCTTGATCGATGGCAAACCCGTCCAAATAACCAAAACCCAAGATGCGATGAATCATCGAATGATGCTCGTAACGGAAGACCGCAAGGAGACGGGGCTCGTTCTAACTCTTTCTGTACGGGATAATATCTCTCTCTCCTCGTTGCCTGCGCTGTCGAGATTCGGTTTTGTCAAGAAAGGCACGGAGGCGAAACACACCCGTCAACTCGTCGACAAATTTAGAATCAAAGCGGCTTCCACAAGCATGGAGGTCCGATTTTTGAGTGGAGGAAATCAACAAAAGGTTGTCCTCGCGCGATGCTTGGAAACGCAGCCCAGGATTCTGCTCTTGGACGAGCCGACGCGCGGTGTTGACGCGGGTTCAAAAGAGGAAATCTATACATTCATGGATGAATTCGTTGGTCGTACGAATTGCATCATCATGGTTTCTTCGGAAGTTGACGAAATTATTGGAATGAGTGACCGAATAGCAGTGTTCCGCAAAGGCATGCTAAGCGAAATTGTGGACAACATCGATCTGAAGCCGGCTGACCTTCTCCACCTTGCTTCATAAACTTGCAACAACGACTTCAGACCGAGTTAAGTCTTAATCGGACGAATTATCATGCCGGAAACTAACACGATTATTGCCGAGCCATCTGCCAGCCGAAAATGGCGCTCTCAGATGTTCAGGTCACTTTTTCAGCAGTACGGCATTGCGATTGCCTTCATTGTGTTGTGTCTCTTTCTAACATTTTCGAACAAGTATTTCCTGACCTCCGGTAATATCATTAACGTTCTTCGTCAGACCTCGATTAACGGAATTCTCGCGATGGGAATGACGTTGGTGATTCTGACGGGAGGTATCGATCTTTCCGTCGGTGCCGTCTTGGCCTGTGCCGGGATCGTCGCCGGAAGCCTTGTCACCGGAGACCACCCCTATCCAGTCGCGCTCGCTATTCTCGCCGGCCTAGCGGTCGGGGTCGTGTTAGGTTGCGTCAACGGGCTTTTAGTTGCGAAATGGAAGATTCCGCCATTCGTTGCCACTCTGGGTATGCTAAGCGCTGCGCGTGGCCTCACCTATGTCTATAGCAACGGACAACCCATTCCCGGCCTCAGCGACGAATTCTTGACAATCGGCCAAGGCGTCTTCGCCGGGGTACCGATCCCGGTATTTATCTTTATTAGCATTTTTGCCACTCTCTATTTGGTTCTCACTCGCACCGTGTATGGGCGAAGGATTTATGCTGTTGGCGGCAATGAAAAGAGCGCTCGCACAGCGGGTGTTTCAACGAAACCGGTCATCTTTTTCGCGTACGTCATTTGCGGATTGTTGTCCGGACTTGCTGGGTTGATCTTAACCGCTCGCACGAGTTCGGCGTTGCCGCAGGCTGGGCTTGCTTATGAGCTCGATGCAATCGCTGCAGTCGTCATCGGCGGAACCAGTCTATCGGGCGGAGTTGGCGGCGTGATCGGCAGTTTACTTGGGGCCCTAATTATCGGTGTCATCAACAACGGTTTGGATTTGCTTGGCGTCGACTCGAGTTTCCAACAAATAATAAAAGGCGCCATCATCGTCGGTGCGGTCTTTTTGGACAGTCGCAGACATGACACCAAGTGAACGGCCGGTTGCGAATTGTCTGCAACTCAATCAGCTTCGAAACCAAATAGAAAGTTAATACAAACCTGTTCCATACCCCAAATCATGAAAATAGTTAAAAAAATCCTGACCACAGTTGCGGTCTCATTGACCGCGCTATTCATAGCGAATTCTGCCCACGCTGCGCAACCGATCCGAGTGGCGGCCGCTGTCTATGGCCTGAAAGCGGAATTCGCAAATTTGTGGGTTGCATCGCTTAAAGAACATCCGGCTGTTAAGAGCGGTCAGGTTGAAATAACAGTCTTTGACGGCAAGTACGATCCGTTAGTGCAAAACAACCAATTTGACACGATCGTTACCGAAAAGTTCGATGCTGCGATTATGATTCCGGTAGACTTCCAGGCGAGCGTCCCTGGAGTCAAAAAAGCCGTCGCGGCAAAGATTCCTGTCATCGTTTCCAATGCGCGGATCAACTCCGATGTTCAGACGTCGTATATCGGATCAGACGACGTTCTCGGCGGTGAGATGTTGGCCGAGGCTGTTTGTAAAAAGCTTGGCGGGAAAGGTAACGTCGTCATTCTTGAAGGTCCAATCGGGGGATCTGGGCAAATAGATCGAACAAAAGGCGTTCAAAACGTTTTGAAAAAATATCCCGATATCAAAGTGCTGGAAATGAAGACGGCGAACTGGTCGCGCGCGGAAGGACTGGCGCTCATGGAGAACTGGCTTACAGCTCACCCCGGCCAGATCAACGGCATCATTGGTGAAAACGATGAAATGGCGCTTGGGGCAATACAAGCGCTCAAATCTGCGAAGCTCCCGGTAAAGGATTTTGCAATCGGCGGAATTGACGGAGTGGCTGACGCTCTGACGGCTGTCAAGAATGGCGAAATGTTCAGTATCTTGCAGGATTCCACTTCGATGGCGCAAGGTTCCCTTGATCTCGCACTACGCCAAAAGATAGGGGAATCTTATGCGCCGCAGGCACCTCTTTGGAAAACGTATGAAAAAGAAATGCCATGGAAGGATGGCACTGAGAAGACGTACTGGGTGCCATGGACTCCTGTGACAGCTCAGAATGTCGATGAACTGATAGCTTCCCGCAAAAAATAGCGACCCAACTGTACTTGCGGGCGACAGCGATGACCACGTTTTCTGTCGCTCGCACCAATGAGCTGCGCCTGACTCGTAGATCGGCAATGAGTTCAATTCCAACCAAACAAAGATTCTCATTGGAGAATCAAGTGGCCTTCATTACCGGAGCGAATTCCGGGATAGGATATGCGATCGCGTCGCTCTTCTCAGCAAGCGGAGCAAAGTTGGCTCTTTTCGATCGCGATCCGCAGATGCTGGAGACGGCGGAAGCGCTTGCCGTTCCGGCCCAACCGGCGTTGGCCTTGATCGGTGACGTCTGCAACACAGCGGATGTACAGAAAGCGGTCAAAATCGCCCACAAACATTTTGGGCGAATAGATATTCTGATTAACAACGCTGGAATCGGCCCGTTAAGGCCGTCCGAAGAAATGCCGGACGATTTGTGGGATAAGACGATCGCGGTGAATCTTCGCGGACCGTTCGTTGTCGCTCGTGAGATAGGCAATATTATGATCGCGCAAAAGCGGGGAAAAATCGTCCATGTCGCATCGCAAGCGAGCGTTGTCGCCATTGAGGGTCACGTCGCATATTGCGCCAGTAAGGCAGGTTTAGTTGGCCTCAGCAAAGTTCAAGCCCTTGAGTGGGGTAAATACAATATCAATGTGAATTGTGTCTCACCGACGGTGGTTCTCACGGAACTCGGTTCGGTTGCTTGGGGTGGCGAAAAAGGAAACGAACTCAGGAAGCAAGTACCGATTGGACGCTTTGCTGAGCCGCACGAGATCGCTGCCTCCGTCGCATTCCTCGCCAGCGATGCTGCGGACATGATCACGGGCGAGAATCTTATGATTGACGGCGGCTACACCATTCACTAGGGCCCGTTTTTACCTGCTACGCATTGATATGCCGAAGCCGACAGCAGCGGAATGGCTCCCAAAATGGACACTGAAGCGTCAGCCCGGCTCACCGCTTTACCTGCAAGTCGAGGAGTTTCTGAGAGGATTGATCCGTCTTCATCGCTTTGAGAATGGGGAGCTTCTTCCAGACGAAGTGACGCTTGCCAAGGAGCTCGGAGTTAGCCTTGGAACCGTTCGGAATAGCCTTTCACGCCTGGTAAATGAGGGGATGCTCGAGCGCAAAGCCGGCGTCGGTACGCGTGTGATCAGACGCCCGGTTGAGTCCGGCATCGTCGCATGGCGAAGTTTTTCCCGGGAGATGCTCAAGCGAGGAATCCATGTACAATCTCTTTTTCTGGAGGCCTCACAGTCCCAAGCGACGAATGCCGCGGCCACCGCACTGCGTATCAAACCGGGAACACCGGTTCTATTTCTCGAACGTGTCCGTGGATGGGACGATACGCCGATGCAACACGCGCTTACTTGGTTTCACCCGCGGCTCGGACTTTCGGGGAATGAAGATTTTCACGAGCCTCTCTACGATCTATTGAAAACGGTGACCGGAGCGGACGCGGAACGGGCACACGAAGAATTCGCGGCAATTGCGGCTGACCAGGATATGGCCAGACGGTTATTGGTCAAGAGAGGTACGCCGTTGCTCAGCCGCCAGCAAACGACTTTCGATCCTTCTGGCAACACGATTGATTACACTGAAATTCGATACCGAACGGATAACTTTAAGCTCGAGATGGATTTGTCCCGTGGACCGAACTAATGCTAGGGACCGAACTAGTGTCCTGTCCCCGAAATAGCAGGGACGTCTCTGTTTAGCGTCAGGGGATACCCTACAGTTTTTTTCTTCTGACAAGCCACCTGGACACCGCGTCCAAAGAGACGGCGATCACTACGATCGCCCCGCTGACTACTGTTTGCCAATAGGGCGAAACTCCGAACAAAACGATAATGTTTTCAATAACACCAATGATCGCCGCGCCAACGATAGCTCCTGCCGGGTTCCCAATTCCTCCCGTCGTCGCGATCCCTCCGATGACCGGAGCCGCTATCGAGGTGAGTACCCAAGTTTCGCCAATTGAAGGCTGCGACGAACCTAATCGCGCTACCATCAGCATCCCGGCAAGAGAGGCCAGAAGGCAAGCGAGCATAAAGCAGATCACCCGAATGCGAGCGACCCTGATCCCTAACATTTTTGCGGCGTCACGGCTGTTCCCTATCGCGTACATGTATCGCCCAAATGGGGTAAACATCGTCAACGCATAGACCAATATCAGCATCAAAACGAGAACGACAAAAGGAAACGGCAAACCGAACAAATCACCCGTACCAAGGAATCGGATCGCCTGCGGAATTCCAATAATAGCTTTCCCTGTAGTAATTACCAGATTGATCCCACCGTAAACTCCAGCCATGCCAATGGTGACAACGAGGGCATTAAGATTTAGCGCATTGATAATGAGTCCGTTTAAGAAGCCGCAGCCCGCGCCACACACGAGGGCTAAGGCAAACGAAAGAAAGGGATCTACGTGGAAATCCACCATGAGTTTGCCACCAATGACTCCGCACAACCCGGCAATCGATCCGACGGATAGATCGAGATCGCCGAGAATCAGCAATAAAGCTTGGCCAAGCGATACTAATCCAACAAATGCCAAAGAGCGGATGGTGATACTGATATTATAAGGAGTCAGAAAATAGGGAGAAAATAAGCTGGCGACGAGGATGATCAACAGCAACGCGAGCACGATGCCGCTTAGTTGGTTCCCAAACAAAAGCCTGAAGGCCGGAGAAATAGATTTTCGATCAGGCTTCTGCATCGCGTTCTTGGTTTGTTGCTATCATCGCTCGCAGGATAGCTTCACGAGTCGTCGTATCCGCCTTGAATTCTCCAGACTGCCTGCCAGCATACAGGGTGACAATTCGGTTAGAGCACTTCAAGAGTTCCTCAAGCTCGGAGGAGACGAGAATGATCCCGAGCCGTTCGTTTTCTGCCAGACTTTTCATCAAGTGATAGATGTAATTTTTTGTTCGGATATCGATGCCTTTTGTGGGCTCATCGCAAACGAGGACCTTTGGAGTAATATACATTGACCGGCCAACGATCGCCTTTTGTTGGTTGCCGCCGCTCAAGTACATGATTTGCTGGTCAGAAGAGACCGCCTTGATCTCGTATTGGCGAACGATTTGGTCGATTATTTGTGACTCAATTTTCGCGGAGATGAAACCTCCGCGTACCGTCTTGGGGAAGAGCGTGATACCAATGTTGTGCTTAAGGCTCAAGTAAGGAAATATACCGTGAAGTTTTCTCTCTTCCGATAGATAGATGAATCCGTTTCTTACCGAATGATGCGTGTCATTGAAAACCCAGGCTTTACCAGCCACCGTCGCTTTGCCCGCTATGCGAGGCAGAAAACCGAAGAGAGTCTGCATGATCTCCGAACGACCGGCTCCTACCAATCCTGCAAAACCGAGTATTTCGCCTTCTCGCAACGTGAAACTAACATCCGAGAAACCCTGGCCTGACAAGTTTTGCACATCAAGGACAACCTCTCCCGGCGAGACTTGCGGTTGACAATTTTCCTCAAAATCTAACTCAGCTCCACACATACTCTGGATAACCCAAGGGATCGTGGCGACAGACGCTCTGCTTTCGCCCACTTTTTCGCCATTCCTTAGTACGGAAATCGAGTCACCTAAAGCAAAGACTTCTTCGAGCTTGTGAGAGATGAAGAGGATTGACTTCCCTGCAGATTTGAGCTCTCGGATTATTTCAAAAAGTCGAGTCCCTTCCTCGCCGGTTAACGAGGTTGTCGGTTCGTCCAAGATAAGAATTTTGAAGTCACGATTTGTCGCGGCTCGAGCGATTTGCAGCAGTTGCTGATCGGATACGGAGAGATTTTTAACTTTTTCGTTTGGATCGGTTGCGATGCGGAATGTCTTCAAATACCGATGAGCCGCCCGGTGAAGCTGACCTTTCGTGAGAAAGGTTCTGGAAAAGCCGCTTTTTTCAAATGGGATGAAAAGGTTTTCGGAGACTGTTAACTCTTGAAATAGATTAAGCTCCTGCGGGACGTAGGAAATCTTTTCGAACCCTTTCGGCTCTGTCGAGGCGGACACTCCATCTATGATGACCTCGCCACTGTCCGGCAGGTAAAACCCGATGAGAATCTTTACCAGCGTGCTCTTGCCGGCTCCGTTTTCTCCGACAATGCAGTGGATCTCTCCGGGTTCCAGCGCGAGGTTGACATTGCGTAGAGCGACCACACCGGGAAATTCTTTGCCAATCTCCCGAGCTTCGAGAACGGCCATCTACGGCTCCAAATAATGGTTACCGACCATGCATGCGGTTTTAGGCGAATCTACGCGCCTCAAAAAGCCGATTTTCGAAGTGACGGTTTAGAATCCTTTGTAGCCCTTTATCATATCCTTTGTGATCGTGACAGTGCCGGTATCAATTCGGTCAGGAAGGTTCGCTCCGGCCGCTTTTTGCCATAGAGCAAGAACGGCCCAATAACCTTGCATCTTCGGCTTCGTCGACACGGAGGATTCAACGACTCCTTCATCGATCAGTTGCAACAACTGGTTCAGGTCGTCGAGTCCTACTTCGACGATCTTTCCGACCTTATTCGCCTCTTTGATCGCGATTCCGATTCCGATGGGACCTGAAGCATCACATGCCACGAAGCCACGCAGGTTCGGGTGAGCGCTGATGATTGACGAAGCTTCTTTCTGGGCTTGTTCGATGCTATCGTTATCGACCCCTTCAGCGACGACTTTGATATCAGGGTACTTCGCGAACGTATCGCGGTGGGCCTGGGCGCGGATGCGATGGTTCGGAGCAGTCGGTACTCCCTGCATTATTGCGACCTCGCCTTTGCCTCCGATTAGTTTGACAAGCCTTTCAGAGGCTGCAGAGGCTTGCGCGGCATAGTCGTTACCGACACTCGTAAGGTGAAGATCTTTAGGGGCCTCGGAATCAAATATCACGACTGGAATGCCTTGCGAAATGGCTTCGTCCAGCACTGCCCGATTTCCATCAGCGTCCAAAAGGTCGATCATAATGCCGTCCGGTTTGGTCGAGATGGAACTCTCGAGGATTTGATTTTGCATTACTACGTCTGCGGTTTGGGGCGCGCGATAGTCGATGACGACCTTGCTTCCGGAGAGATCCGTAAGCATTTTGGCTGCTTCGCTTGCGCCATCGTGGACCTTATCGAACCAAGGGTGAACGACTTTCGGCACGATCACAAACTTGTATTCCTTTTTTGTTGGAACATCCGCGCCCAATGCTGTCTTTGCGACCATGCCAATGCAAAGTCCGGCGATAACCAATCTTAGTAGAGGTACTGACGTTTTCATATTCGTGGGGGGAACCCCGCGAGATTACTTTAACGTAGTAGCGGGTGTCAAGACCCACTGCTTCTCGAACGCCGGAAGTGCATTGAGCCGTTTGGTTGAGCGCCGCGTTGTATCGAGGCTATTTATCAGGATCCACCTATTTTCCAGCTAAGCAGAGACTTTCAACGCCTACCTGGCCCTTCGGACCCTGCAGTTTGGACATTCCGAGAACGCTTCAGGCAGGAGGGTAAGGCGGGGACGCCTTACTTACGCCGGATAGGCCACCGCTGGTAATTGAGGCGTCCCGCCTTACCCCGCGGCCTGACTAAATAGTTCTTGAAATGTCCAAACTCGAGGGCGCTTCGGGCCGGATCTTACTCGGCGTAACGGCTTCGAAACGACTGCTGCCGGAATGGTGGAAATCGGAGTCCAAATTCCCCTATAGGCCATAAATTTCCTCGAGCTTTCGCCTCATGATCGTGGCGTCAACGTCGATTCCAGTCCAATACTTGATACTGATAACACCCTGATTGACGAGCATCCCCAGGCCGTCGACAATTGTGCAGCCGCGTGCTTCAGCGTCCGCGATGAGTTTGGTGCGGGGCGGACTCGGAACGACATCCGCGACGACAATTCCGGGCGTCAGCGACTTGACGTCAATATCCAGCCGGCCATCGACGTGTGGATAAAGGCCAATCGACGTGGCATTAATGACGATGTCGGCGTCCGGTTGCACCACATAGGTCCTGTCCCAGACAATCAGTTCCGCTGTCGCAGGCGTCTTTGCGTTGATGACTTCGACCAGCTCTGCGCCGCGCGCGACACTGCGGTTCACCACGGTGATCGAACAGGCCCCGGCGAGGGCTAATTCAACCCCGAGTGCTCGGGCTGCTCCGCCTGCGCCGAACAAGATAACACGCTTGCCGCGCGGGTCCACGACACCTTCCAGCGACAGCAGAAAACCTTTTCCGTCGGTGTTCTCGCCCACGTAGGTATCGCCGCGACGCACCGCGCAATTTACCGCGCGCATGATCGCCGCAGACTCGCCAAGTCCATCAAGGTGCTCGATCACCGCGACCTTGTGCGGAAGAGAGCAGTTGAAACCAGCCCACCCCATGGCCCGAGCGCCGCGAACAGCGTCGCCCAACCTTTCCGGGGTTACCTCGCAATTGATATAGCGCCAGTCCAACCGGTGATGGCGATAGGCTGCCTCAATCATGGCGACCGTCGGGTTACCGGCGGCCACGAGTGCAAATGAGCCGGTTAGCTGACTCAGAAAATTTAATTCGTTGAGCATTGTTCGTTGTTGTAAGTCGGTTCAAATGGACGCTTTGGAATGCCAGGCGTCCTTTATGGATGCCACCCTTCGTACCAGAATTCCGGGAGCACCTCGTGAAGTGCCGCACCGCTGAAGGTCGGGAGATAAGCTTTGCCGTGAGCGCGAGTGATCGCATTCAACTCGGCCAAGCGCGCGATTGCGTTGGCGATCGCGCCAACTTTGGCCTTAGGGTCGTGCGTCGACACAGCATCGCGCCAGATCGAGCGTCCCGCGAGGTAGCCCGAAGCGCCCGCCTGGCAACTGATCTTGACTTGTGTTTTAAAGCTGTCGAAGGAAACACCGGCCGACAGGATCACCCAAGGAACATTGATGCCCTTATTAAGTCGCTTGCACGATTCGAGAGCCTTGCCTTGACCTTCCTCTGAACTCACATCTCCCGGGAACTCGACTTTCAGCATATCGACGCCGTAGCTATTCGCCTCGTGAGCTGATTCGATGATGCCCTCGATGCGGCGCGCGTTCCAGTCTGGTTTTGTCGGATCTTCCTCGGGTAACGGGTACCAGATCGGCTCGACGACCAGCGGCAGTGAAAGTGCCGCACACTCTGCTACCAGGCGCTTGAGAACGCCGCGCTGGAAGTCGCCAGTGCTGCTGTCGGGCCGGAAGAACCAGAGAAGCTTGCAGACGTCGGCACCGATAAGCTTAATCTTGCGAGTGCCCCAGCCCGCGCGGAGTTTGGTCATCCGGGACTCAGAACCGTAATAACCTTCGTCCTCGATTGATGACATAAAACCCATTGAGGCAGGGAGCGCCCTGGCAGCGATGACCTGCGCCAAGGCAAAACGGGGATCCAGCAAGAAGGCGCTGACCTCGCTCGCCAACGCACTGATAAGGTCGAGCTTCGAGTCTACCGTGCGGGCGTAGTCGACCGCTTCCGGATCGGGATCCAGGAGCTCCTGAAAATCCGAGAGATGGTCGAGTGCGCAGATCAGAAAGAATCCATCCTGCGAAACAACCCGTTGAAAGCTGCGCATCTTGCCGGGATCGATACCGGGAGCACAACTGTTGCTGTGGTTCCTCAAACGACTATTCATGTGTTTCCTCAATCATCCAATGGTTGTAGAGAATGCCTGATGACTCTGCGGCGTGCGCGGACTCGGCGCTGAGAACGAGCAGTGTGCCGGCAAGAAAAGTGTCACCGAGACCTATTGTGGCGACCGGAGCTATAAGATAGGGCGCCGGACAGCAGACGACAAACCAGCCATTATGCTGCTTCCAGACCGGCAGAGGCGGCTCGATGAATTGTGCGCCTTCCGGCAGTCGCTGCGGCACGTTAACGTACCCAACCGCGGCACGAGAAGAAGCCAGGAGGCAGCCCATCATCAGGGCTTCCAGCTCTTGTTCGGGATTGTCGCGAGTGACGGCCAGCGCCCAAGTGTCAGCGTGGACGCACAAACGAGAGAGGTTGAACGCTGCACTAAGCTCGCAGGCTCTATCGATCGGGTTAGGGGAACCGTCACACAACCCGCGAAGCTCTGAGTGGTTCATTCCCAGGGATGTGATATCCCGAACGAGACTCTTCAGGACGGAGTCCCTGCTCCGTGCACTCGAATAATCGCCCAGCTCCAAATGAATCGTCTTAAGGCCCCGATCTTTCCAAGCATGGATTAGTGTCTGAGTCTCTGCGACCGCCGTCTCCAATCTCTGGCTGGCAACGCCATTGAAGCCACAGACAATTCCGGCGCCGGCTGTAGTAGCAGCAGCAATACTCTCGCGAACGAAGTCCGGATCATTATCGAGCGAATCATCGGCGAAGCGGACGATTGTTCGGGTCGAACGTCTCGGAATGACAGATCCCACTTTTACTCCAATGGTAAATTCGAAAATGTAGTGAGCAGGTTTCAAGGCTTCAGATTCAGGAAGATCTCCGCATTTAATCAGCCCAGAATTGCCTGCTATCTGGATCTCCGGGTGAATGACCGATAGCTGCCGCGAACCCCGGTCTCCCAAACTCATCAGAGTCGGCGCGCCAACGGTGGCCAGTGTTTGCGCTGCTTGAGCCCCTGTTCCCCCGAGGCCCCAACTCGAAATCCGGAGGTTCTTTTCAATCCAGGTATCGCCCCCCGGCCAATCCATTCGAAGTTCTCCTCCAACGCCGGCTGCTGCTCTTCGAAACAGTTCCCTGGCCAGTTCGGCTTGCGGGGTTCCCGTCTCGGCGCTTAATAGCGCCTCCGCCTGATCCAGGCGCACATAAGCGTCTACGCAGGTGGCCAATCCGCATATCGCGAGTCGAGCGTTACCCGCATAAGCGGGTAATCTACGGATAAGATCGCGATAATCTTGGTGCCAGCGATCGCTCGTCATTCCTTGATCGCCCCTCCTGTCAGACCAGCGATGATGTGGCGTTCAAAGGTGAGCACCAGCACCACGAGCGGAAGCGTGACAACGACGGAAGCCGCCGCAATATCACCCCAAGGGATATAATGAACGTCGGTGAAGTTTGCGATGCCCACAGGAACGGTCTGGTGGTTAATATCCGACGTGAAGGCCAGAGCAAACATGAATTCATTCCAAGCTGCGATAAACGACAGAAGCCCCGTCGTCACGACTCCCGGCAAAGACATCGGGAGAGTTATCAGGAAAAAGATGGCCAAGGGTCTGGCGCCGTCGATCCGCGCGGCTTCGTCGATCGACTGTGGAATTGTCCGGAAGTAGCCGAAGAGAACCCAGATGACCAGCGGCAGACCTAGCGCGAGGTAAACAATAATCAGAACTCGGTAGGTGTCTAACCAGCCGAACTGCGAAGCTAACATGTAAAGCGGAGCGACGATCGCAATCTGTGGAAACATCGAGACCGCCAGAATGACGCCAAGGATTCCGAACCGGCCGCGGATTTCGAGTCGGGCAAGCGCGAACGCCGCGATGGCGCCAAAAAGTAAACAGAGGAAGGTCGTAGTACCAGCGACAATGATTGAATTGACAATGTAGCGTTGGAAACTCTTGCCGACGAAGATATTAATAAAATGACCGAAGGTTATCGGATTAGGCAGCAGCGTCGGATTACCGCTCACCAGGCGTTTGTCGAGCTGTAGCGAGCTAGACATTTGCCATAGAAATGGCCCTACCGACCAACACAAAACGAACAGTGCGCATGCGTAGACTAACACGCGGTTCCACGGAATAAATGTATAACCACGCGCTGCTGTCTGCTGATTGGTTCGGGTCACGCTCATTGAGCTGCCTCCTTGAATTTGCGCAAAATGAAAATCCCGAAGCCTAGAGCGATGAAGATTTCGGTAATGAACATTGCCGTGGATAGTGCGGATCCGTATCCAAACAGGAGCGCTGAAAAAAGAATCTTGTAAGTCAGCGTTGAGAGAACCTCGGTAGAATCTGCCGGACCCCCACCAGTTATGACGTAGACAAGATCGAAGATCCGGAAAGCATCGAGGGCGCGAAACATCGCTGCGATCAGTAGAGTGGGGGCAAGCAACGGCAGTTTGACACACCAAAAGCGCTGCCAGGAACTAGCTCCGTCAATTAAGGCGGCTTCGGAAAGAGAATAGGGAATGGTCTGCAGCCCAGCCAGCAAAAGCAGGGCCATGAAAGGCGTGGTTTTCCAGACATCGGCAATGACGATCGTCCACAAGGCGAGATCAGGCGATCCGTACCAATTAACGTTTCCATGAAGGAGGCCGACGCTTCGTAGAAGATAGTTAACGACGCCATTCTGTCCGTCGAACAACCATCCGAACATCTTAGAGGTGACAACGGTTGGAATGGCCCATGGCACTAACATTGCCGCTCGTACCAATCCGCGACCCAGGAACCGTTGCGCGAGAATGAGGGCGATGACTAACCCGATCAGTGTTTCCAGCACTGTCGACGCACTTGTAAATTCCATCGTGTGAATCCAGGCGTTCCAGAACTGACTGTCCGAGCAGAGCTGTTGGTAATTTTCGAGCCCGACAAACGCATCTGTTCGGGACGCCAGCGTCGTGTCTCGAAGCGAGAGCCACAAACCAAGAATCACGGGATAGACCGAGACCGCGGCAATCGCAGCCAGCGCAGGAACCAACAGCAGGGCCGGCCATGGCCGCCCAATCCTGAAGCGCATCTCCGGTGGACGCAGATCCGCTTCCCGACTGAGTGTTTTAGCAATCGCCATGACCGCACCTGTTCAAGCCTGCACGAACCCCTTGCCTGATGGCCACCGGGAAGATCACCTTTTAAGCCGCAACGATCTTCTCGATCTGTGTCTTTGCCTTGTTGAGCGCGCCCTCGATGTCACCTGACACCAGTGCACGCGATATCTCCGACTGCAGGACAAGCGTGACCTGCGGGTATTTCGGTGTGACCGGACGTGGTATTGCGCCCAAGGAGAGGTTCTTCAGCTTCTGAATGAAGGGCTGAGTCTTAGCGAGTTCCGGCTCGTCGAATACGGCTAGGCGAGTCGGCACAAACCCTTCCACTGTCGCGAAGTGCAACTGCGTCGCGGGCGTCGACAGCCAACGGAGGAAGTCGATCGCGGCATCCTTGTTCTTCGTAGAGGCATTGACACCGTACTGATAGCCGCCGAGGCAGGCAGCGCTCTGCTTGCCGGCAAAATGAGGAAGCGGGGCAACCTCCACCTTGCCGACAACATCCGACTGCGTCTTATCTTGCGCGATCGACCACACATAACTCCAGTTCCTGAGGAAAACCGACTGGCCGGCCGTGAATGGCCGACGCGACGGTTCTTCGTCCCAGGTGAGTACGTCGGAGGGCGTGATCTTGTCCTTGTGGATGGTGTCATACATCAACTGGACGGCCGCTTTGGCCTCCGGTTCGGCGATTCTTACCGATTTCCCGTCAGGACCGAGAATAGCGCCGCCGTTAGAGCCGATGAAGGAGACTAGGTCGCAGGTTAGGATCTCCGCCTGCTTGGCTTGCCAGATAAAGCCAAAGCGCACGTCTCCTCCCATGCCCTTCTGAGCCGTTTCGATCAGCTGATCCCACGTCTCTGGAACGCCCGCGCCGAGCTTTTCCAGTATGTCGGTCCGGTAATAGAGCTTACCGCAGTCGATGAACCACGGCATCGCGGTGAGTTGACCTTTCCAGGTACAGCCCTGGACGATGCCGGGCAAGTAAGCCTTCATCTCGTCCGCGCCAAAATAATGGTCGAGCGGCAGGGCCCAACCGGCCTCCGCAAATTCGGCGATCCAAATGATGTCCTGTGTAAAGACATCGGGGGAACCGCTTTTGCGGGCAAGTTGCTGGACAAGTTGCTGATGAACTTCGGTAGAGCTGCTCGGTGGCGGCAGTTCAATATAGCTAACGTGTACGGAGTTCTGCGATTTGTTGTACGATTCGATCACCTGCTGCATCGTGTCGGTTGAAAAAAAGCGAGCGCTCGCGAAGGTGATCTCCGTCCGACCGCTCTGCGCGTAGAGGCGGGTCGGGAGGTTAAGGGCGCCAGCCGCTACGGTTGCGGCCGCAGCACCGGAAGCAACAATAAAATCGCGGCGTCGCATCCCGGTACCCTCCGGTTTGCCGGCATCATGAGTCAGTTTCTTAGACATTGTTTTCCTCCTGAAATATCCACGCATGGCACACACGAATCTGCGTGAGTCATGCATTTTTTCCGTTTTTTTTGCTAAATATCAATATAAAAATGCATTGTCACGCGAGCGTCAAAAGATATGTTGTAATGAAAAATTGCCTCCGGGGGGGAAGTTAGGAACGGCATGAATATGGATTCGGAACAAGATGTTGCAGCGGCGGAGAGTGTTCTGCCAGATTATGCAATACCTGCACAACGCCGCGGTGAGCTGCTCAAGGTCGCAAAAGAGCGCGGTGCGATCACCGTGGTGGAGAGTGCGAGCCAGTTCGCGGTCTCGGCGGACACCATCCGCCGTGACTTGGACTATCTGGCCGAGCGCGGCCTGCTCAAGCGGACCCACGGCGGCGCGGTTCCCTTAAACGACGTGATCGTTCCTGACATACCGGTCACGCAGCGGTCGGTTGCACGAGCCGCCGCAAAGGGGCGTATCGCGCGACAGGCCGCAACTTTGATCGTCAATGGCGAGACGCTGTTCATTTACGGCGGGTCAACCACCCGCGCTTTCGTGGGGGAACTGGGCGAGCGGCGAGGACTGACAATCGTTACGAACGATCTTGGTATACCAGGGGCAATGACGCCAGACACCGCCCGCGCCGTCTATCTGGTGGGCGGGCAGGTCCTTACTCAATCTCAGATCACGATAGGCATGGTGGGCTTTCCGGAAGCGGGCCCAATCAGTGCTGATACGGCGGTGATTGGGGTTGGCGGCATCTCAGAGCGCGGATTGTCTACGACTATATTAGAGGAGGCTGCGATGATGGCTGAGATGATGGACGCAGCGCGGCGTGTGATCGTGTTGGCCGACGCGACGAAACTGGGGCGATCGGTCTTTGCGCACATCGGTCCCCTTGACAAGATAGATGTGCTCGTCACAGACGCCGAGCCCCCTCCACAATTGGCTGCCGCCTTGAGCGAATCCCGCGTCGAGATAGTGGTAGCTGATTGATCGTTGAAATCTCGTCTGGAACCTAACTTGACTTCTCGACTTCCTCTTGGTGCCAGGCGAGCTCTCGCAGAGAGCCATCACGGCGCCTCAGCGTCGAGGGATCATAGACGGAACCATCACAGGTTCCCGCCCGGAAAATGACGACGTCATCTGCAATGGCCAGGATCTCCTCTTCTTCACTCGATACGACGAGAACCAGGACGTCATTGTTCTCTTCGGCCAGACGACGGATAATCCGATGAATCTCACCCTTTGCGCCGATATCCACGCCTTTTGTGGGCTCGTCAAGGAGGAGAAGTTTTGGGTTTTGGCGGATAGCCCGCGCAAAAAGGACTTTCTGCTGATTGCCACCGGACAGCCTGGCCATCGGGCCATCCAAGTCTCCCCGTATTTGCACGTGCTGAAGCGCTATCGACATTTTACGTCTCATCAGACCACGCCGCAGCCACTCGAATTTGACAAAGTCCTTCAATACCGGCAGGGCAACGTTCAACTTTGCGTCGAGTTGAGGTATAAAACCGTCTTTTTTCCGGTCCTCTGTGACTAGGACAACTCCGCGTCCGGCGGCATGTCTTGGACTCTTCGGCTCGTACGGTCGGCCAAATACCGTAATAGAACCGTCGACAAGCGGTTCCATACCGATTAGCGAGCGCAGAAACCTCGAGCGGCCGGAACCGACCAACCCGTAGAGGCCCAACACCCTCCCG
>Ga0302179_10000234_pt1 | contig 41000 bp, 36 predicted proteins | sample I_Palsa_E3_1_FD_198788 | JGI IMG/M metagenome (GOLD analysis project Ga0302179, IMG submission 198788) | Peat permafrost microbial communities from Stordalen Mire near Abisko, Sweden - I_Palsa_E3_1 | ecosystem: Environmental > Terrestrial > Soil > Palsa > Peat permafrost | place: Sweden...
GGACAGAGGGCTGGTTCTCGACCAATTCGGACATAAGTTAGCAACGCGTCTGAAATGATCTGCGGTGAAGATGTGGCCTGGCTCGTTACTCCGAGAGGCGCTGCCGATGACCGACACCCTGGACACAATGACCGCCGCGGCTGCCCTCGAGCGGCAGAAGCTGCAGCGCCACTTCGGCCGCTTCGACATCTTGTTCTTCCTCATCTGCACCATCGTCGGCGTGGACACGATCGCCACCGTCGCCCAGGGCGGGGGCCAGGCCTTCACCTGGATGATGGTCTTCGCCGTCGTGTTCTTCGTCCCGCAGGCGCTGCTGTTCGCCGAGCTTGGCTCGGCCTTCCCGCAGGAAGGCGGCCCCTACTTCTGGACCAGGCTGGCCTTCGGGCACCTGGCCGGGGCGGTGAACAACTTCCTGTACTGGATCACCAACCCGGTGTGGATCGGCGGCTCGCTCACCATCACCTGCATCACCGCCGTCGAGGTGTTCTTCAACCACGGCGCCAACGTGTCCACGGTGGTGTGGTTCGTCATCGCGCTGGTCTTCGTCTGGCTGTCGATCGTCGCCGCGATCACCTCCTTCAGCGTGGGTAAATGGCTGCCGACCGCGGGAGCCATGGCCCGTTTCGTGCTTCTCGGGCTGTTTACGATCTCGGTCATCATCTACGCCGTCAAGCACGGCGCGCACGGCCTGGGGGCGAGCGACTACAAGCCCTCGGAAAGCGGCTTCGTGCTCCTGGTCGGCGTGCTGCTGTTCAACTTCGTCGGCTTCGAGCTGCCAAGCAGCGCGGGCGAGGAGATGACCAATCCGCAGCGGGACGTGCCGTTCGCCATCGCCCGGTCCACCGTGTTCAGCGTGGTGCTCTACGCCCTGCCCGTGATCGGCATCCTGATCGTCCTGCCCGTCAGCGCCATCACCAACTTCAGCGGATTCGTCAGCGCGATCCAGACCGTCTTCACCGTGTACGGCGGCCACGTCAGCGGCAGCGGCGCGGCCACGCTGAGCGGGGCCGGCCTCGTGCTGGGTGACGGCTGCGCCATCTTGTTCATCTTGTGCCTGATCACATCCGGCGCGACCTGGATCATGGGCTCGGACCGGGCCCTCGCCGTGTCCTGCTACGACGGGGCCGGGCCCCGGACACTCGGCGTGATCAACGCCCGGTACGGCACGCCGGTGCGCGTCAATGTCTTCAGCGGCATCGTGGCCTCCATCGTCGTCGTGCTCGCGCACCAGATCAGCAGCGGCGACGCGGCGAAATATTTCAACGCCGTGCTCGGCGTGACCATCTCCACCACGCTGATCAGCTACCTGCTCATCTACCCGGCGCTGTGGAAGCTGCGCCGCAGCCACCCGGACACGCCGCGACCCTTCAAGATGCCCGCCTACCGGCCGCTGACCGTCATCTTGATGGTCCTGGTGGCCATCGCCAGCGTCCAGCTCATCGCCCCCGGGCTTGGCAGCTCGTGGTTCGGCGCCGACTTCCTCCCGGAGAGCTGGACGTACGCCGAGCGGTTCACCTACCTGTGGACCGAGCTCATCCCGGTGCTGGTCTTCATCGCCATCGGCGTGCTCTTCTGGTGGCTCGGCCGCCGGACCAGGGCGCAGGCCGCCGACGCTTTCCCGGAGCCGGTCCCACCCGCCTGACCGGTCAGGCGTCCCTTGCCAGGGCGCCCTCGGGTGGGAAGGATGGAACGGTGACGACTGGGGTGAACACGACCGGGACGGACGTCAGCGGTAACGTCCCGGCACGGGAAGCCGCAGCACGGGAAGCCGCAGCACGGGAAGCCGCAGCACGGATGGCCGCCGCCGCGGCGGCCTGGCTCGACGCGCTCGACCCCAGGCAGCGCGCGGTAGCGACCGGCGCCGCGCCCAGTCCGGACGCCGAGTCAGACGCTGAGCGCCGGCGCTGGTACTACACCCCCAGCGACCACGGCGGCCTGCCCCTGGGCGCCCAGCGGCCGGCCCACCAGCAGCTGGCGCACCAGCTCGTCGCCACTGGGCTCTCCGCCGCCGGGTACGTCACCGTGGCCACCATCCTCGGGCTGGACAACGTGCTCGACCGCGTCGAAGGCTGGTCCGTCGACTGGGGCCGTGAACGGGGCCGCGACCCCGGACTTTACTATCTGCGGGTCTTCGGTGAGCCCGGCGGCGCGGCGCCGTGGGGATGGCGCTTCGGCGGCCACCACATCTCGCTGAACAATCTCATCGCTGACGGCATGGTCCGTTCGGTGACGCCCTGCTTCCTGGGCGCTGACCCGGCGGTCTCCCCGCTGCTCGGGCCGGCGCCGCTGCGCCCGCTCGCCGGGGCGGAGGACCTGGCCCGCGAGCTCGTCCGCTCGCTCGACCCCGGCCGGGGCGCCCGCGCGACGCTGCTGGACCGGGCGCCGGCCGATATCGTCGGCGGCAACCGGGCGCGGCTGGCGGACGGCGACCAGATGATGTACCTCCGCGACCTGTGGCGCGGCAGGTTCACCGAGCCGCGGCTGGACAGCCGGCTAGTCCGGATGGACGCCGACAACGAGCAGGCGACCGGCTACGACGCCGCGGACCACCGGCGGGTCGCGCTGACCACCGCGCCGAAGGGCCTGCCGGCCACCGAGCTCGACGCGGCGCAACGGGACCTGCTGCGCGCCTTGCTGGCCACCTACCTCGGGCGCGTCCCGGACGGCCTGTCGCCGCAGGCGGACTACGACGACGACGACGCGCTGGACGCCGTCCACCTGGCCTGGGCCGGCCCCACCGACCCGGGCCAGCCGCATTACTACCGCCTGCAGGCCCCGAGGTTGCTCATCGAGTACGACAACACCCAGCGCCAGGCGAATCACGCTCATTCGGTCTGGCGTGACCCGGAAGCCGACTTCGGCTACGACGTCCTCGGGGCGCACCTGGCGGCGGCGCATCACGGCTGAGGACCGCCACGTCCGGGCCGAGCCGCCGATCCTTCGTCAGGTTGTCGTCATAGCGGCAGACGGCAGCGGCGACGCAGGTGAGAACTCGTGCGCCGTCAGGCGATGGCCGAGAGTTCGTCGAATTCGTCGCCGGTCAGCCTGATGCCGGCGCCGCGCACGTTGTCCTCAAGGTGCCGCACCGATGAGGTGCCGGGGATCGGCAGCGTCACGGGTGAGCGGTTGAGCAGCCAGGCCAGCGCCAGCTGGGCCGGCGTCGCGTCGTACCTGGCGGCCAGCTCGGCCAGGGAACTACCCGCAGCGGCCAGCGCTCCGGTGGCCAGCGGGCGGTAGGGGATGAACGCGATGTCCTGGCTGGCGCAGTAGTCGAGCACGGGCTCGGCGGAACGGTCAGTGAGGTTGAACTGGTTCTGCACAGAAACGACGGCCGCGATCTGCTGCGCCGCCGTCAGCTGGTCGACCGAGACCCCGGACAGCCCGATGTGCCGGACCTTGCCCTCGTCCTGCAGCCTCTTCAGCTCACCGAGCTGGTCCTCGAGCGGCACCTTCGGGTCAATGCGGTGCAGCTGGAAAAGGTCAATGCGGTCTAGCTTCATCCGGCGCAGGCTCATTTCCGCTTCCTGGCGCAGGTACTCGGGCCGGCCAACCGGCGGCCACTGGCTAGGGCCCGAGCGGGTGACCGGGCCGAAGCGGGTGAGCCCGGCCTTGGTCGCGATCACCAGGCCCTCCGGGTAAGGGTAAAGCGCCTCGGCGATCAGTTCCTCCGCCACGTACGGCCCGTAGGAATCAGCGGTGTCAATGAAGTCCACCCCAAGCTCGACCGCCCGGCGCAGCACGCGGATCGCCTCATCATGGTCCCGCGGCGGACCCCACACGCCCGGCCCGGGCAGTTGCATGGTTCCGAAACCGAGACGGCTGACCGCTAGGTCGCCGCCTAGGTCGAACGTGCCGGATTGCTGGACTGGGAAAGGTTCCGTGCTCATCGGTCCCGTCCTTCCGGGCAAGGGCAAAGAGTGCGGCGTTCAAGATTTATGGACCAGTTGATCCAAATATTTATCCGAACCTTCGATGACTTCACTAGGTTCGCACGACAGGTCAGGTTGAGCGGCTTGGTACTGCCGGCCGGGCCTGGCGTGTCCTGTATCGCTTGGCCGGGGCCGGAGCTGTATCGCTTGGCCGGGGCCGGAGCTGTATCGCTTGGCCGGGGCCGGAGCGCCAGGGACGCGGAGGTCATGGCGGTGCGCTGTGAGGCACTGTCCGTTCCGCTTAAAGGTGGAGGACCTTCGTTGCTTGGGGCGGGGCCGGCCCGGCGGTGGGTCAGGCGCGGAACTCTCGCCGGGCGGCTTGAGTCACTGCGAGCTTGAAGGTCACGGCCTCTATGGCGGGCATGGGGGTGGTGACCGCGCTCACCTCGTGGCAGCCTGGCATCAGGCAGTCGAGGAGGTCCGGCATGATCAGAACCCACAGTTACGACGTCACTGTCGCCTGGACTGGCAACCGGGGCAGCGGCACCAGCGGATACCGGGAGTACGACCGTGATCATGAGGTGACGGTCAGCGGGGCCGGTGCCGGCGAAGGGGCTGGGGACGCCGGGCGGCCGCAGCCCATCGCGGGCAGTTCCGACTCGGCTTTCCGGGGCGACCCCGGCCGCTGGAATCCCGAGCAACTGCTCACGGCCGCGCTCGCCCAGTGCCACATGCTTTCCTACCTGCACGCCTGCACGGCCGCCGGCATCGTGGTCACCGAATACACCGATGAGGCACAAGGCACCATGACCGAGACCACCGACGGCGGCGGCCACTTCATCGAGGTCGTGCTCAGGCCGCGGGTCACTGTCACCTCACCGGACATGGTCGAGAAGGCGGCCGGGCTGCATCGGGAAGCCCACGAGAGGTGCTTCATCGCCAGCTCGGTGAACTTCCCGGTCAGGCACGAACCCGTCGTGCTAGCCGCCAGCACCGCAGGATGGCGAGGCTGACCGGGAGCCGGTTCTCATCGGCTAGCATCCCCTGACATGGCGAGTAAGAAGGCGATCCTCACACCGCAAAGGGAGAACTTCCCTCGGTGGTACCAAGAGATCATCGCGAAAGCCGAGCTGGCGGACAACGGACCCGTGCGCGGCACCATGGTCATCCGGCCGTACGGCTACGCGCTGTGGGAGCGCATCCAAGCCGAGATGGACTCGCGGATCAAGGCGCTCGGAGCCCAGAACGCCTACTTCCCGCTGTTCATCCCGGAGTCCTACCTGCGCCGGGAAGCCGAGCATGTCGAAGGGTTCCAGCCCGAACTGGCCGTAGTTACGCACGCCGGGGGCAAAGAGCTTGAGGAGGCGATCGTGGTGCGCCCGACCTCCGAGACCATCATCGGCGAGTACATGGCGAAGTGGGTGCAGAGCTTCCGGGACTTGCCCCTGCTGCTGAACCAGTGGGCCAACGTGGTGCGCTGGGAGCTACGCCCGAGACTGTTCCTGCGCACTAGCGAGTTTCTGTGGCAGGAGGGGCATACCGCCCATGCCAGCTACGAGGAGGCTCGCGACTATGCCCGCCGGATCGCGCACGAGGCGTACGCCGACCTGATGGTTAACGTGCTCGCGATCCCGGTTGTGCTGGGGTGCAAGACCGCGCGCGAGCGGTTCGCCGGCGCCGTCAACACCATCACCCTGGAGGCGATGATGAAGGACGGCAAGGCCCTGCAGATGGGCACGTCACACGAGTTGGGGCAGAACTTCTCGCGCGCATTCGGCATCGGCTTCACCGGTCCGACCGGTAGCCGGGAGCTGGCCTGGACGACGTCCTGGGGCACCTCCACCCGACTGGTCGGCGGCCTGATCATGGCGCACGGCGACGACCAGGGCCTACGCATCCCGCCGGTGCTCGCGCCCACCCAAGTCGTGGTGCTGGCGGTCAAGCCAGAAGCATGCGACGCGGCGCACCGGATCGGCCGGGAACTGGTGGCCCAGGGGGTGCGAGCCGCCGTGGACGACCGGACGGACGTCGCGTTCGGCCGGCGAGCGGTGGACTGGGAGCTAAAGGGCATCCCACTGCGGGTGGAGCTGGGGCCGCGCGACGTCGAGGCGCAGACCGCGATCCTGGTGCGGCGGCTGGCCGGCGGGGTGCGGGACACCGTGCCGCTCACGGACCTGGCGAGCACCGTGCCGGCCCTGCTCCGGGACGCCCAACGGGAGATGCTGTCCGCGGCGACCACCGCGCGGGACGCCCGGATCACGCCGGCGCGCTCGATGGCGGAGGTGCCCGAGATGGTCAGCGAGGGCTGGGCGACCCTGGACTGGGACCTGCTCGGACCGTCCGGCGAGCTGGAACTGGCCAGCGCAGGCATCACGGTGCGGTGCCTGCAGCGTGCGGATGGCTCGATGCCGGAGTCCGACACCGAGCCCGGCCTCACCGCCTTCCTGGCTCGCGCATACTGAAGCCGATGAACCGCAGAGTGCCGTCACAGGCATCAGCACCGGTCCATTGGCCCCAGGCGCCGGCGGGTCGCCCGCAGGACTTTGAACGGGGAAGGGTGAGGCGCTGGCGGCCGCCGACGGCACTTAGCGTTTGGTGTCTGGGGCGCGCAGCTCGGCTTCGAGCAAGTCCATGGCTTTGAGGAAGGCTTCCTGCTCGCTGGGGGCGAGCCGGTCGAGGACCCGGGCAAGCGGGTTGGCGGCGCCGTCTAGCCATGCGCTGATCGCCGCGCTCTGGGCGGTGTTTATCTGGACGATGGTGCGCCGGCGGTCGGCTGGATCGGGTTGCCGGCTGACGAAGCCAGCCCGGTCCAGTTCGGCCAGCACGCCGCTGACGGTGGGCAGGGTCAGTTCCAGCCGGCCGGCCAGCTCCGTGACGGTGAGCGGGCCGCCGTGAAGCTGCTGCAACGCGGCCACGTGCCGTGGGCTCAGCGGCACTGAGGTTGGCGGCGCGGCGCTGTCCTGCCAGCGCCGCATCCCCTTGGAGACGCGCGGGAACAGCTGCATGAGGCGCAGGCAGAGCACGGAGTGCGCTGAGTCGGCTGCTTCGTCTGCCGTGCGTCCTCCCCTGACAGCTAGGTTCACGAGCATATGTGGCTTTGCTATCAAAAATATTTGGATAGGCGAACCAATATAAAGGGGAAGCCAGCATGGGGATGCGGTCAGGCGGCGGCGCGTTCATTGACGGGCCGGCGGCGGAGGTCCGGGCGCTGCAGGGGCGGGGGCAGGTAGGCGGCCTGGTCGGGCGCGCCGACATCGGTGCCGGGCGGAACGATCTCGTCGATCCGGTCGAGGATCTCGTCGGTGAGCGTGACGTCGACGCCGGCGAGCAGGTCGTCGAGCTGCTCCATCGTGCGCGGCCCGATGATCGCGCTGGTCACGCCCGGGTGGGCGATCGCGAACGCCATCGCGAGGTGCGTCATGGGCAAGCCCGCCTGTTCGGCAAGCGGAATGATCTGTTCGACGGCATCGAGCCGGGGCTCGTCACTGAAGCTCGTGAAAATGGCGGCGCGGCGGAGGTCGGTCTGCTGGCCCTTGCGGATGCGCCCGGTGAGCATTCCCTTCGCGAGCGGGCTCCATACCAGCGTGCCCATCCCGTAGCGCTGGGCGACGGGCAGTACCTCGGCTTCGATGCCGCGGTTGAGGATCGAGTAGGGCGGCTGTTCGGTGCGGAACCGCGCCAGGCCGCGCCGTTCGGCTACCCATTGGGCTTCGACGATGTCGGAGGCGGGCATGGTGGACGAGCCGACGGCGCGGACTTTGCCGCTGCGGATCAGGTCCGAGAGGGCGGACAGCGTCTCCTCGATGTCGGTGCCGGGGTCCGGCCGGTGGATCTGGTACAGATCGATGTGGTCGGTCTGCAGGCGGCGCAGCGAGTTCTCGGCCGCGGTCATGATCCAGCGCCGCGAGTTGCCTTGCTGATTGGGATCCTCGCCCATCGGGCGGCCCAGCTTGGTGGCAAGAACGACGTCGTCGCGGAGCCCCTTGAGCGCCCTGCCCACAATCTCTTCTGACTCGCCATGGGAGTACACGTCGGCGGTGTCCACGAAGTTGATCCCTGCATCCAGTGCTTTGTGGATGATGCGGATCGAGTCGTCGTGGTCAGGGTTGCCGATGGCCCCGAACATCATGCGCCGAGCGCATAAGGGCTGACCTTGATGCCGGTCCGGCCGAGGGTGCGGTACCGCATGCGGCTCCTCCTGGAGGTGGTCGATATGTGGTGAGCGCCCCTCCGATGCCGTACCCTGGACCGAAACGGAAAGTTATTCCGGAACTATACGGAAGGACTTTCCGGAAAGCAAGCGAAGGAGTGTCGTGACGGAGAACTCGGCCCCGCCCGGGGCCGGCCCGGCCGGCCCTGCCGATCCGGCCGGCTCTGCGGGCCCGGGCGAGCCCGAACGCGCGCCGCGCCGGCTGCGCGCCGACGCGCAACGCAACACCGACTCCTTGCTTGAAGCAGCGAAGGCCGTCTTCGGCACGTCGGGCGTGGATGCGCCCGCGAAGGAGATAGCTGATCTGGCCGGCGTCGGAGTCGGAACGCTGTACCGGCACTTCCCGCAGCGCTCGGACCTGGTCAAGGCCGTGTTCCAGCGCGAGGTGGATGCCTGCGCCGACGCGGCCCTGGTGCTGACCACCGCGCACGAGCCAGGAGCAGCACTCGCGAAGTGGCTCCACAGGTACACCGAGTTCCTCGCGACCAAACGAGGACTCGCTACAGCCCTTCACTCCGGCGATCCGGCGTTCGACGCCCTACCCGGCTACTTCATGCAGCGACTCGGACCCACCCTCGGGTCGCTGCTCGAAGCCGCGACAGCCAGTGGCGAGATCCGCGCCGACATCAGCCCCGAGTACCTCCTGCACGCCGTCGCCAACCTGTGCCTGCCCGTGGCGGACGAGGGAGTCGCGTACAGCCAGCGCATGGTCGCGCTCCTCGTCGACGGACTACGCTACGGCGCCGATACGAGCCAGTCTCGCTCCTGAAGTCGCGCACGGATCGGTTCATTCCTTCCCGAGGCATGGCCGGTCCGCCTCGATGAACGACAAGCATCCGGCACCCCAGGTCCGCTCCGATCGGCGACCTCCACCCGGACCACGCCGTCCCCGGCTGACCGTGACCGTCTTGCCCGGAACATTTCTTACGGTCGAGATATCCATGAACGAGGCAGCAGGATGGCTAAAACTAGCGTCGACATCGACATCCGAAAAGCTCGCTCACCAGGAGGGCGGCGTTATCCCCACACGGGTGAGCAGGGCCCAGCACACCCCGCACGAATGCGCGGGCGACCCGCGCCCGCTCCGCGCGCCCCGCAAGCGTCACAGTTTCCCGGACCGCCGGCCCAGACATCAGTACACCCGCCTTCCCGGCCGCCCTCGTCCCCGGGAAATCACGCGGGCCGGGCGGACACCACAGGGATGCACGCCCGACTCGGCAGCGCTCGTCAAGCCCGAACGCGGCCCCAGACCCGGCACCGGAATCCCGTCAAGCGGCTACCCACACCGCTCCCTGGCACCGATTCCCGTCCGCTATGTGTCCGCGGACACCGCAACACGCCGATCTACAGCGCGACAAGGTGACACACCACGGGACAAAGGAAAACGGCCCGCCAGCGCGAGAATTCGCAGCTAGCGGGCCGTTTCCCCAGGGTGCGGCAGGTGTTGCGGCAGGTGTTGGGTTCGAACCAACGTAGGCTGAGCCGACGGTTTACAGACCGTGTGCGCCATGAGGCGCACTGTTGTATCGCCCGCGCAGCGGGCAGAGATGAGAGGAGATATCTCTGGATCTGATGGCTTACCGGAATCCGAAAGGGTACAAGGGAAAATAGCATGCCAGGAAACGGGTGGCCGCGCTCAGGCGTCAGGGGCGGCGCACCGGGAGATCCGCGTGATATGGCGAAAGCCGGATTGCCTGAATCCCAGTCTCCAGAAGGCGCAAGTAAACGCCCGCCGGAAAGATGCCTGTAACCGGCGCTGGCCCCTGCGCGAGATAGACGGTCGCTCGCTGCAATCCTCCGGGGCACAGGAGCGATGCCCTGTCAGGGCATTCAAGGAGACGGACGGGACGCCTAAGTCACGCTCGACACGTACGGCAGTGATGAACATGGGATCGCCTACGGGACGCGAGTCCTACGGCGACGGAGTGCCCGTAGTAATCGGCGGGGTAACGTCCGCCCAATCTGGAGACCGGGAAAGCCGGACCACAGGGTGAAGGGGCACAGGTGATCGAACGGCTAAGGACCATGAGGTACGCGAAATGCAGAAAGCCGAAATGGTACTGGGCGTTCTCCGCGAGCGCGGCAGGAAGGGCCTGCCGCTGACGCAGCTGTACAGGCAGATGTTCAACGGGGAACTTTACCTGCTGGCCTACGGGAACATCTACCCTAACCAGGGGGCGATGACGCCCGGGGCCAGCGAGGAAACCGCCGACGGCATGTCCGAGAGAAAGATCGACCAGATCACCGGGCTGATGCGGAACGAACGGTACCGGTTCTCACCGGCCCGCCGCGTCTGCATCCCGAAGAAAAACGGGAAGCTCCGCCCCCTCGGCCTGCCGGCGGAGGCGGCATAGTGCCGTTTCTTCCAGGGAGCCTTCGGGTTCTGTTCTTATCACGCATCCGTTCCACCCGCTGAGCGGGCAGCGGCTGGAGGTCTTGTTCGCCAAGCGCCGGGCCGGCGCGGTGGTGCTGGTCGGCGAGAGCGCCGAGCTGGGCCGGGTGACGGTGCGGGAGTCGTGGACGGACCGCGGCCCGGCCCCGCTGGGGTGCCGGCTGTCGGCTGAGGGCCTGGCCGCGCTCGACACGCTGATCCGTTCGCTTCAGGGTCGTTGATCCGGGTGTCCGGTCACGGCATGCACTGGCACGCCCTGACGTCCATGCTGAAAACCCTGGCCGCCAAGCACCGCTCCACCGTCACCAAGATGGCCGCCCGCCACAAGGCCGCCATCGAGACCAGTGACGGGCCGCGGACCTGCTACGAGGCCAGGAAGCACCGCGAGGGCAAGAAGGACCTGGTAGCACGATTCGGCGGGATCACCCTGCGGCAAGATCGGCGGGCGGTCATCCGTGACCCCGCGCTCGCCCCGGCGGCCTACCCCCGCAAGGAGCTGATCAGACGGCTCCGCAGACGGGAATGCGAGCTCGGCGAGACCGGCACCACGGTGACAGTCCACCAGGTCACCGGCCTCAAGACGCTCGGGGAACCAGGACCGGGCCAGCCCGCGTGGGCCGTCCTCATGGCGAGAATGCGGCGCGAGACCCTCATCGTCTGCGCCGTCTGCCATGACTGGATCCACGCGAACCCCGTCGCGCACGCGGCATAAATCGCGGGAGAGCCCGGTGCGGTGAAAGCCGCACGCCGGGTTCGGAGGGAGGCCGCTCGGAAAAGGCCCGGGTTCACGCAACATGAACACGAGACCTCGCCAGGCGGCCCACCCTACTTGTCCTGGTGAACGGGTATATGCTCCGACCTGCAGTTTACGGCTGATAGGGATCGTGTACCGCTTCAAAACCCATCGTATGACGCCTGACCTGGGGGTGGCTGATGCGCGCCCGGAAGCGCTCGCCTGCGAGTTCGACGAGGCCAGCGGTCCACTGGGCGCTGAGCGCTCAGGAACCTGAACGCCCAATAGTTACCTCCCCCCTTGCTGACCAGCGGTAGCGGCGCAAGATTTAGACCAGTTGCCCGCGGAAAAAGGGAGGAAAAGGGAGAGGCTACCCGCAGGAGATTCATGACCGCCTGCAACGGATGCCATTTAGTTTCGCGCGGCAAACCTATCTGCACTTTAGCCTACTACGTCCTGCTCGCTAGCCGTTTTTACACGGATACCGATATTCGGTGGAAGGATGCAGAGTCATGCCATCAACCCCTCCCCCTGATTTCCGCTCTGCGGCACCGGTGCTGACTCGTTTCCAGGAACTCGGACCGCTTGGCGAGCTTCCGGGAACGTGGTCGGGCCACGGGTTCAACCTGATCGCCCGACCAGACTTCCAGCAAGGCAATGACATCTTCCTCGAACTTAACCCTACCGACGAGCACCTGGTCCTGTCCGCCATAGGCGGCGCCATTCCGAACCGCGGTTCTGTACAAGATGACATCGAGCTTTTCGGCCTCCACTATCTGCAGCAGATTAGTGATCATTCGACTGGCGGCGCGATTCACATCGAGCCCGGCCTCTGGCTGAATATCCCCTCGACAACCGACCCGCAGCAGGGAGCGACGGTGGCACGCCTGGCGAGCATCCCGCACGGGACTGCCGTCCTCGGACAAGGCACCTCATTTGAAGTGCCCGGGCCGCCCGAAATACGCCCTGCCAACACGGTGCCATTCGCGATCAACGGGCCGGAGCCGGCGCCGGGGGCGGCTAACTCGTTCCCGGAGTACAACCTCTCGCAGCCGAACCCGTTCCGGACCACGCCCACGCCCGCCGGGGTGACGCAGGAAATCGTGACGAACCCGAACTCGCTGCTACTGGCCGACATCGCGGGCCAGAAAATTACCGAAACAATTGTACTGACCGTTTCGTCGGTCCCGCCCAAGGGGATTGCCACCTTCGGTCCCGGCGCCGAGGACATACCCTTCCTCGGGCCGAACGCGACCGTCGGGCAGTTCAGCGCCATCTTCTGGATCGAGACGGTGCAATTCGGGGACCGGCATTTCCTGCAACTGCAGTACACCCAGACCGTGCTGCTGAACTTCGCCGATCTGAGCTGGCCGCATGTCTCCGTCGCCACGCTCAGGAAGGTCACCTGATACTCCGCCCGGTTCGTCACGTCTTACCTGAAGGCCAGCGCCCGGGCGCTGGCCTTAGGGAAGGGGGACATGCGTGGCAGGCTTTCCCGACGGCGTGCCATGGGTGCTTCAGGCAGCCGGCCCGGCGCTGACCGTCGACGCCGCGCCCCTCCAGGCCCGGATCTCGCGGACGACCGGTCATATCCAGCTGGCCGGGCCGGATTTGTCCGGCACCGCGGAGGCGAACGTCGTCGACCTGAGCCCGCCGGCGGTTCTCACGCCGAACGGGCCGGTGCTGTTCGGCGCCGTGATTTCGTCGACGCCCGTGGCCAATGGACTGTCCGTCCGGCAGGCGGTCGGCGACGCCCAGATCGAGGCAAATCTCACCTTCGCCGGCGAAGGCGTGCTGCGTTACGAGGTCGTGGACTGGGGATCGCTCCAGCCGCTGCAGACGGCGATTGCCGGGCCCACCAGCGCGCAGGAACACTTCTTCGGTTTCGGCGAGAAGTTCGACGCGCTGGATCAGGCCGGCAACGTCGTGGACATGCTGACCTTCGACGACCCGGGCACCAAGCACGACCACTCCTACAAGGTGGCTCCGTGGTTCATCAGCACCCGCGGCTACGGCTTCCACCTGGACTCCTCGGCGGAGAGCAGCTTCGACATGCGGGCAGGAGCGGCCGACCGGTTCGTCGTCACCAACCGCTTCCCCACCTTGCGTATCAACCTGGTATACGGGCCCGCCCTGACCGACGTCCTGACCCGTTACACCGGACTCACCGGACGGCCGCCGCTGCCGCCACCATGGGCGTTCGGCCCGTGGATCTCATCTGACATCTGGCGCAGTGGAGGTGAGGTCCGCTACGCGGCCACCCAGTACGGCGACCGCGGCATCCCTGCTTCGGTATTCGTGTTCGACTCTCCCTGGGAGGTTGCCTACAACGACTTCCAGTGGAACATGACCCAGTTCGGGGCTGACGCCACGATCGACGGGGTCCACTACCCCGGATTCGCCTCGCCGGCCGAAATGATGCAGTTCCTGCAGAGCAACGGCCTGAAGGTCATCTGCTGGATGACGCCGTTCGTCAACGTGAGCTCGGACGACGAGAACGTCGCCGGCCAGAACCTCGGACAGGCGGCCAACTACGCCGACGGGGCGGCGAAGGGGGCATTCGTACGGCAGGCGCCGGACGGCGCGCCGCTGGTCGTCCCCTGGTGGAAAGGCCGCGGCAGCCCCGTCGACTTCACCAGCGCGGCGGGACAGCAATGGCTGCAGGACCAACTCCAGAAGGTCGTCGCGGGATCCAGCGCGGTGACGGCTTCCGGCGCCACCGAGCCGGTGATAGGCGGGTTTAAGACAGACGACGGCGAAAGCGGCAACGGAACCAATACCTACATACCCCTGACGGCGGCGTACGCGGACGGGCGGACGGGCACTCAGATGCAGAATGGCTACTGCCTGGAGTACCACAAGACGGTGTGGAACGTGCTCGGAACGTCCGGAGTCCTGCTGGCCCGCAGCGGCTTCGCCGGCTCCCAAGCCTTTCCGGGCTGCTGGGCCGGGGACAACGAGCCGAACTTCGGCGACAACGGGCTGCCGAGCGTGATCGTGGCCGGGCTGTCGGCCGCCATGAGCGCGTACTCAATCTGGGGCCATGACATCTGCGGGTACCAGGACATCAACTTCAGCCAGTCACTACCCAACCTGTTCATGCGGTGGACCCAGTTCGGCTGCTTCTCCCCGATCATGCAGATGCATCGCCAGGTCACTCGCGAGCTGCAGTTCCCCTGGCGGTTCGGCGACCAGGCCCTGGCCAACTACCAGTTCTTCGCCCGGCTGCACGTCCGCCTGTTCCCGTACATCTACACCTACGCGCAGCAGGCGAGCACGACCGGGTTGCCGATCATCCGCCCGCTCGTCCTGCTCAACCAGGCCGACGCCAACACGTATGCGGTCGAGCACGTCTACTGCTTCGGCAACGAGTTCCTGGTGGCCCCGATGCTGGCCCCGAACGCGACGCAACGCGAGCTTTACCTTCCCGCCGGGACCTGGCTGGACTTCTGGACCAACGCCCCTCATACCGGCGGCCAGCTCATCACGTGGACCAACGCCAACCAGGCACAGTTCCCCCTGTTCGTACGCGAGGGCGCCATCATCCCCATGCTGCGCAGCGACGTGCGCTCCCTCTGCGACGCCAACTACGTTAACAACCCCCAGGTCAGCACCATGGACGGCAGCTGGCTGATTCAGGCCTACCCGGCCGGCACCTCCGGGTTCAGCGCGTTCGACGGCACCAGCCTGCAGTGTCAGGGCACGGCCGCGTCGGGAACGATCACCATCTCCTCGACAGCCCGCACGATCACGCTGCGCATTCTGGGCAACCAGCCGAGCTCGGTCCGGCGCGACAACGTGGTCCTGCCCGAGCAGGGAACACCAGGATCGGGAGTTCCCGGCTGGCGCTACGACGCGGCGGCGGGGTTCATCGAGATCGACTTCACCCATTCCGGGGGGACGACGATCATCGAGTACTGACCAACGCACGTCCGGCACTGAGCATGGAGGCTTCCACATGGTGAACCTCGGCAATGCATGGCACCTGCCCAGCAACCCCGAACCGTTCGGTAACGCCGGCATGCGCTCCCCCGTCTTCCCCACAGATCCCGTGCCGAGCGTCACCGTCTTCAGCGGCAACCAGTTCCAGGGCGGCGGGAACCCCGGCAACCAGCTGCAAGACGGCAGCGTGGTGAAGTTCAAGCGGACGACCGACACGGCGTGGACGACGGTGCCCATGGCCTTCGCCACCGCGATCGACAACAACAAGTACTACTCGGCGGCGATCCCGGCCGGCGCGTTCGCGACGGGCACCGTCGTCCAGTACTACCTGGTCATCGCGTACGACGATCACGACACAACGTTCCTGCAGGCTGCCACCGACATGCTCTCCGTGACGACGGGGGACGAAACTGCGGCGCAGTCGTCGCCGTTCACCTTCACCATCGAGACACCGGCCGTGCGGGGCCAGTGGGGGGCTCCCTTCACGCTGCTGAACGTCGGCATCCATGCGCACCTGCTGCCAAACGGCCTCGTGCTCATGTGGGGCAGACGGGATAACCCCCAGCAGTCCCTGGATACCGATCCCCCCAGCCCTCTCAGGCCGGGACTGCCGCCCGCCCCTCCGGCCACGTGCACTCCCTTCCTGTGGAATCCCGCGAACGGCGACCTGACGCCCACGCCGCAGCCCCCACCGGCCGACGGCGAGACGAACGCCAACCTTTTCTGTTCCGGCCACGCGTTGCTGCCGGACGGGCGCCTGCTGGTGGCCGGAGGCCATCTCGCCGACGGCCATGGCCTGGACCAGTCGACGACCTACGATCCGGTCGCCGGCACGTGGACACCCAGCGCCACGATGGTCGACGGCCGGTGGTATCCGACGGCGATCGCCTTGCCGTCCGGCAGTGTCCTGGTCCTGTCGGGCAGTTTCTTCAGCCAGGGGCAGGTCGCCAACAACGTGATACCCGAGATATGGAGCACCGGCACTTTCACCTCCATCGCGCAGATTCCGAACGGGGCGTTCGACCTGTTCCCGCGCATGCACGTCGCTTCCTCGGGCCTCGTCTACATGACCTCGCTCGTCCAGACCTGGTCGCTGGACGTCTCAGGAGGAGGCACCTGGACGCCGCTTCCCCACGTCCTTAAGCCCAACGGGCTGAGCGACTATGCCCCATCGGTGCTGTACGACGTCGACAAGGTTCTTTTCGTCGGCGGCGGCAACCCGCCGACCCCGAATGCCGACACCATCGATCTCAGCCAGGCGCAACGTGGCTGGCAGGCAACCAGTCCGATGAATTTCCCCCGCCGACAGCACAACGCCACCATCCTCCCGGACGGAACGGTGCTGGTCACCGGGGGTACGCGCGGCGGCGGAAACCCTGGTACCGCGGAAGCGTTCAACGATCTCGACCCGGGGCAGCCTGTGCACATCGCAGAACTGTGGGACCCGAAGACCGGGCAATGGACGGAGCTCGCGGCGGAAAATACGGACCGCTGCTACCACTCGACCGCCGTGCTTCTTCCGGACGGACGGGTGCTCAGTGCGGGCGGTGGTGAGTTCCTCCTGAACGAGCAAACGCCGCAGCAGGTGGAGAACGACCCGCAGGACACTCACACCGATGCCCAACTGTTCTCTCCCCCCTACCTGTTCAAGGGACCCCAGCCCGAGATCACCTCGGCGCCGGATTCGCTCAACTACAGCGAAACGTTCCAGATCGGTACCGCTACGCCGGAAGAGATCGCCACCATCAGCCTGATCCGCCTGTCTTCCGTGACCCACTCGTTCAACGCCAACCAGCGCATCAACTTCCTCGTTCCTCAAGTCGCCGGAGGAAACCTCACGGCGACCGCACCGCCCAACGCGAATGTCTGCCCGCCCGGGCACTACATGCTGTTCATCCTGAACAGTCAGGGCGTGCCGTCGGTCGCGAAGATCGTCCAGATCTCAGCGCCCGCCGCCCCCGCCGCCCCCGCTGCCCCTGCGGCCCAGGCAGTCGAGGCCGCACGGCCCGAGGCTCTGGCCGCCAGCGCGCGAGAGGCTCCCAAGGACGCCTTTGCCCAGCGGGCCATGGTGCGCGTCGCAGCCAATAGTGCCCCGGTGGTAGTCGGGATCACGGGAACCTGCCCCTATGGCATCGCGGCCTGCTGGGGAGGCGCGAACGAGGCGCTCCGCAGCCTCGAGGGAGTGCAATATGTCGACCCCATCCCCGACGGGGACAGCTCGACAGCGACGCTCTACCTGGAAGACGATCGGCTGCCCGCGCTGGATCACTGGGACGATCAATTCCGGCGGATGGTCCGCCAGAGCTATGTGCTGCGCGGGGTCGAAGTGACCGTCAGGGGCACCATCCAAGCGCGGGACGGCGGGCTCGTGCTGGCCGACGAAGGCCACAGACCCCCGGTTGAGCTGGCCCCCCTCGACCCGGGAGGGAAGATCCAATGGGATCCTGCCGCCGGAGGCCCTCAGGCCGCCGAGCCGGGCGAGACGGCCGCGTACGACACGCTCGCTCGCTCATCGGAAGCCCCCGGCGATCGACCGCTGACGGTCACAGGACCCCTGCATCAGACCGGCGCCGGGTACCGGCTACAGGTGCGCCTGGTTGAGTTCTGAGACGGCCGGAAACACGAGCAACTCAGCTTCGTGACCGCCCGAAGAGCTCCACCACGGCGGCGCGGTCGGCGACCTGCAGCTTGTGCACGATCGAGGCGATGTGCACCCGCACTGCGCTGGCTGAAAGCACAAGCTTCCCGGCGATCTCCGCGGTCGACCGTCGTTGGGCTAGCAGCTCAAGCACCTCCCATTCGCGGCTGGTCAGTCGCTGTCCGGTGCCTTGGCTGCTAACGACCTGCCGCCATCGCGGCTCTCGCCCGTGGAAGCGGTCCAGGACTCGCGCGACCAGGGTTCGCTGGATGGCCGCCTCACCGGAGCAGACACCTATGAGCGCATCTCGCAGGCGCTTCAGGTTCATCGTCTTCAACAAGTAGCCATCCGCCCCGGCTCGCAGCGCGGCGAAGAGGTCAGCGTCATCGTCAGAAACGGTAAGCATCACAATCTTGGTATCGGGCAGCCTCGCCGCGATCTCCCAGGCCGCGGCGACTCCGCTGCCGGGCATCCGGACGTCGAGGAGGCAGACATCGGGCTGCTCGCAAACGGCAGCGCGCACGGCCTGGGCGGCGTCTGCCACCACCGCACAGATGTCGAACATCTCGTCGCCTTCAAGCGCCCGGCGCACGTCGTCGCGCGTCGGCTCGTGATCGTCGGCGATCAGCACCCGCAGTGGCTTCGTTCCGGCATTCAAAGAGCGGCCTCCACTTCGCTTCCCGTACCTGGTGCGGAGGAGATCCGCAGCACGCCGCCGACCGAGTGAGCGCGCTGACGCATTGAGATTAGCCCGAATCCGCCGTTTGCGGCTATGGGATCGAATCCGCGTCCTCGGTCGCTGACCCGCAGCCGCAGGCGCGAGCCGTCGCGTTCCAGCTTGAGTTCCACCTGGCTAACGCCGCTGTGGCGGGCGGCATTGGCGACAGCCTCGCAGGCAATCCGCACGAGCGCGTCTTCCCGCGCCGCCGAGACCTTAACACCGGCAATGAGATCGAGCTGCAGGCCTATGTTAAACCGTTCCGACACCTCAGCCGTCGCCATCGCCAGCGCTACCTCGACAGGTTCCGCGCACGGGGCCGCGAGAGCGCTTACGACTCGCCGCGACTCAAGCTGCGCTCGCTGCACCGCTTCGGCCAAGAGACTGATCGTTTCCTCCCTGCGTTCCCCGTCGAGGGAATCGTCGAGGGAATCAAGGTTGCGGGCGAGATAGGCGAGCTCCTGCGCCAGCCCGTCGTGCAGGTCGCGGGCGATCCGCTGTCGCTCCTCCAGCACGGCGGCTTCCGATAGCGCCTGCCAGTATGACCAGATCTCCCGCATCGAGCCCGCGAAGAGGACCGCATAGAAGCAAAGGCGGAATATGTCTCCGGGACTGACCAGCTGAGCGTAAGGCAAAGGGTACAAAGAGTAATTGAGATGCGCGAATGCAGCGAGGACTCCTGAGATTGCAAGCCAGCCGAGGAACTCATCACCAAACCGCCGGGAACGGCGAAGGAATCCGATGGCGGCGCCGCCGTAAAGCACCGTGGTCGCAAGCTGCAGTGTGAGCAGTCCCGGGTGCCCGCCAAGGCGGGGTCCTTCCGGCGAGGCCGACGCCAATGCCGCGACGAGGCGGTTCGCCAAGGGCCCGGCGAACCGGTTGAGCACGGCGGCCGTGAGCAGGACAGCAGCGCTCCCGCCAGCAACCGATGCGGCCAGCGCCACGCCGGGCCGCCGCAGCCGACGACGACGACGCGGAGCAAACGCGGCCAGGGCAAATAGAATAGCGCCAAATGAACGACCGATGAGCAATACCCAAACCATCAGATCCTGCGATAGCAACTGCCCAAGCGCGGGCATCGTCAGCAGGTAGAGGTTTAATAGCGTGAACACTGCGAGAGCGCACGCAAGCAGCAGGTCATTCAAGCCTCCGCGCCGCCAAAGGCGACCAAAGACCAGAAAGCCCGCGAGCAGCGCAATCAGCAGCGCAGCCGTCTCCAGCGCCACGCGTAGCAACACCCCGTGGTAAGCGAACTGTAGCTGCGGAAACGTCGCGAGGACGACCGCGAACACGAAGCTCGCAACGCCCAAAACCGCCATCACCGTAAGGGCAGCGGTTCGCTTGGTCCCCACCCAACCAGGGTAGGACCGTTCAGACATCTGGACAACCCGCATCGAATAACCGCAGAAGGTGCGATCAGCGATCTTTGCCCGCTGGGTCCGGTTCCGCCAGCCACGATCCACGTCGCGATCAGGTGCTCCATCTTATCGATGGTCAGCACCGCGACCCTCGGGCTTTTCCCTGAGCTCCGCACCCGGCTGAGCAGGACCCAGCCACGCACGTCAGGGCGGAACGGGCCTCAGGCACTGCCCGGAGTCACGTCATCAGCATCGGCTGACCTCCTTCGACGTACTCACTCAACGCGTGCGACCTCATGTCGCACGATCAGCCGATTCTGCAACAGCCCGACAGCGCCCTACAGCGATACAAGGTGACACATGACGGGACAGAGAAGAAACGGCCCGCATAGCCGAGAATTCCCCGCTAACCAGGGTTAACTCGTAGAGATTGGGTCGTGACGTCGGCTGAGTGCGGGCGTATGACCGAGGTATGCGGTATGCACAACGGGGCGGGTACACCCCCGCCGAGCAGCAGCGGCGTGAGCGGCTGCGGCTGCAGGCCGCCGGGCGGTTCGCCCGCGGCGACGGGATCAATGAGATCGCGTTAGCGGGCCGTTTTCGCAGGTGGTGGCAGGTGTTGTGGCAGGTGTTGGGTTCGAACCAACGTAGGCTGAGCCGACGGTTTACAGACCGTCACAGCTCAGCGTGGCGTTGTCGTCTTGACTTGGGCAGACAATGTAGCTCTGATCTGGCGAACCTTGGACCATCCCGCACATATCCCACGCGCGGTTCGGATCATTGTGTGATGGGTGAGCCGTCGACCATCTGATGTAACGCCAAAAGTATCGATGTGCTGGCAACCTAGATGCATATCAGGCTGATGCGCATATCCCGCAACGTTCACGGCGGATGCGACTCAAGCCCTTACCTGACCTCGCCGCTCTTCTGTCCCTACCGTTGGCACCAGGTCTTGCCGGGTGTCAGTCGTAGTCAGCGGGCCGGATCTGAGGTCCTCGTCGGCTCGGGCAGGTAGCAGGTATGTGACCTTCGTCATCATGGCGGGGACCTAGTACCTTGGCTGGATGATCGTTCGATCGGTTCACTGACGGTATGTTCGTACGCGCCGAGGCCCAGGCGGAGATCAGCTTGACCCTGGCCCAGGCAAGGCTGGGGAACCTTGCCCGTGCTGGCTGGCTGCTGAGCGCCTCGCAAGGTGCCTACGGAGCTGGGGCCACCGACTTGGCCCGGGCCGCCCCGCCAGGTCGCGGGCGGGGGAAGTCCAGGCTGGTTAATGTGCATTTCCGGGGCCTGGCCGCAGACGGCGGCTCGGCCCGTCTGACGCTCAGATGGGAGGCGATCGGGCCCGGCGGAGAGCTGTTCCCTACCCTGGATGCCGACATCACGCTCAGCCCGGCCGGGGAGCACGGCACGACACTGACCCTGGCCGGGGTGTACCGGCCACCGCCCGGCAACCTGGGCGGTGAGCTGGATCAGGTGGTTTTGCGGCGCGTCGCCGAAGCTACGATCCACACGTTCGTCAACCGCATCGCTGACGCCATCATCGCCCCCGGCCCGGTGACTGAACCGGGCGGCGGAATCGCAGATGAGGGCTGGTTCTGGCCGCCAACAGCCGAGGCGCCGTAGGCGCCATCCGGCGTGGCGCCGTGACCTCACCCCGATCCGTTCCGCGGGGCGGGATCGGGCGGCTCATCGTCGTCGCCGTCAGCGAACATGTGGTCATGGATCTCGCGGATCGTGTCGTCCAGGCGGCGCAGGGCGTCGGCGATCTGCTGCACGGCCACATCATGGGGCAGGTCAATCGCGGCCTGCAGGCTGAGGCCGACGTGAAGGAGGCCGTTGACCACCCGGTCCAGGAGCCCCCGGCCGCGGCGCGCCTGTTCTACTGCGGCAGCAGCGCGGGCCAGATCGGCCAGGTCTGCGCGCGGCAGGTCCTCCGTCACGTCCCGGATCACGGCCAGGATAAAACGGCCCGTCGCGGTCGGCACCGGGCTCAGGCTCACCCGGACCGGGAACGTGCTGCCGTCCTTGCGCCGCCCGGGCAGCCGCGCCCTGGCGGCCATCGGCCGGGCAGTCGGCTGCTGCGCGTATCCGGCCCGGTGGCTGATGTGCGCTGCCCTCAGGTCAGCGGGGACCAGCGACTCGACCGTCTGGCCGATCAGCTTACCGGGCACGTAGCCGAACATGTCCTCTGCCCGCCGGTTAGCCAGCACCACCACGCCATCGTCATCTGTCAGCACCACCCCGTCGTCCAGGGCGTCGACCAGCCCCCACACCACCGCCGGAGTGACCCCCGCGGCCTGAGACCTATTCCTCGGCGCGGCGGCCCGCCGCCGACGAAGCGGGACCGGGTCCTCGCCCTGCCCCTTGCCCGGTCTTGGCACCAAGGGGATGACACCTGTTGTCCCGGCGGTGATGGCAGCCTCCACCGACGGATAGATCGAGACCAGCCGGTCCAGCCCGCTGGCATCCAGGACCCGCCGGACAATCTGGGCGGTGACCGCCACCCGCAGCTGCGCGCCGCTGACAGAGGCACGCTGGTAGGCGCGCAAAAGAGCATCCGCGCCGCCGTGATCACACGAAACCGTCCCGGTCATATCCGCGATCAGCACGGCGGCGCCCCGGTTGACCAGTTCCAGCAACTGCTCGCGGATCTGCCCGGAATTAGACACGCTGATATGTTCCGGCAGCGTCACCACCGCCTGCCTTCCCGTCCACCGCACCGGGCACGGGCCATCAGGCATGGCAGCAACCAGCGCATCCGTCAAGGCCAGGGCACCGCAAAGCGGCGGCACCGCTGGTAAGTAGAGGGGATGACTGGCACATCGTTAAAGCACCTTACTATCAGCCGGGGAAACCGGTGGACAACCTTCTGACGTAGATACCTGTGCGGGCGTCCGGTCCCGTTCAGGACAGTCCGTGACCTCGGCCGCGTCCCTGTCGGCCGTCCGGGCACGTCCAGACAATCGGGAAGTCGTTCGTTCCCGTGGCTCCCAGCGTGGCTCCCATTGCGCTCGACGCCTGCCACCGCGGCGCCCTGATCCTCGTGGTCACGTCGTGACCGCCCGCGCGGTGCAGGGGATGGCCCGCGCCCGGTCCGGGCAGGCTTCCGCCTGGCCCCTTGGTTTCTGACCGGAGTGCCCCGAGAGGTCTCCGGGATCAAGCGTGACTTCGCGTGTGTTGACGCGACCTACCGTGGTGTATCAGGCTTAGCCGAGATGGGCTGAGAGGGCGGCGCCGGACATGTTGGAGCGGTTTAGCGACCAGGCCTGCCGGGTTGTCGTCCAGGCGCGGGAAGAAGCCAGGGCGCTGAACCACACTGGATCGGCACCGAACATCTGATGCTGGGGCTGATCGGCGAGGGCAGCGGCATGGCGGCCCAGTTGCTGGAGTCGCTGGAGATCAGCCTGGAGGCGGCGCGGTGGCTGCCGTCGAATCCGCTCGACCGGCTGAGCTGGTGGCCATCGACCTAGCTGCGTTTGCGCTGCCTGGTGTAGGCGTGGATGCGGGTCAGCACCCGCCGGGCGCAGAATTCCTCCGGGTCGGCCGGGTCGGTGAAGTGGCCACGCAGCGCGAAGCCCTCGTTCTCCAGCCGGATCGGAGCCATGGTCAACTCCGGCTCAGGCAGCCCGGTCGCCTGTGCAGCGCCAGCCCGAACGCCCGGTTGACACGGGCGCTGAACGGTGCGTGCCCGACGAGTTGCATCCCGCCGGCCTCGTCGAAGAAGCGCTCCAGGATGATGGCATTCATGGTCGGCAGCGCGCCGAGCGCGGCCAGCCTGGCCCGCAGGCAGCCGACGATCATGTCGGCAGCGGCCTGCGCCTAACCCGCCGTCTCCACGATCGCTCCACACTTGCTCCAAGAGTCGTGGCCCCGAAGTCCCGATGATGACGATGACCGGTGAACGAGCCGGCCAGAACTCACGGAGGACTTCATGATGGAGCTCATTTTCGGCCCTGCGGACGCCGCGACCGCGTCCGGTCCGGCCGCGCCGGCGGAGACCGGAACAGCCGCCAAAGGCCGCATCGACGCGGTCGGCGTAGGCCAGCACGCTGGCGGGCGCCAGATCCTCCATGAGGTGTCCTTGTCCATCCAGCCGGGTGAGCTGGTTGCCCTGGTGGGCGGCAGCGGAGCGGGGAAGACCACCCTGCTCGAGATCCTTGCGGGGGTGCGGGCGCCGTCGGCTGGCCAGGTCATGCATGACGGCGTTCGGGTCGATGCCGGTGCCACACCCGGCTCGGGCATCGGCTATGTCCCTCAAGACGACATCATCCACGTCGAGATGCCGCTGCGGCGCACGCTCCAGTACGCGGCACGACTGCGCCTGCCTGCGGGCACATCGGCTGAGCAAGCCGACCACATAGTTGACGAAACGATGTGCGACCTGGACCTGGCCGACCGGCATGATGTTTCGGTCCGGATGCTGTCGGGCGGTCAGCGCAAACGAGCCAGCATCGCGGTCGAGCTGCTCACCCAGCCGCGCACCTTCTTCCTGGATGAACCCACCTCGGGCCTGGACCCCTCGACATCGGCGGACGTGGTGCGCCTGCTGCGCCGGCTCACCGGGCGAGGGGTCACGGTTGTCCTGACCACCCACGAGCCGGCGACCATCGACCGGTGTGACCAAGTGGTCTTCCTGACACGGAATGGTTACCTGGCCTTCGCCGGCCCGCCTGCGCAGGCGCTGCAGTATTTCGGCGTCGATGACCTCGCCGACGTCTACCGCCGGCTCGCCAGCGAGGGGACGCCACGCGCGTGGGCGCAGCGGTTCGAGGCGTACCGCCCGCCGGGTGAGCCCCCGGTCCAGACGGGGCGTCCCGGCGGCCGGCATGCGGCCGGTGCCCTGCGGCAGTGGTGGCTGCTCACCCGCCGCAACGCCGATGTGCTAGTCCGTAACCGGCTGACCCTCGCCATATTGCTCGGCTCCCCTGTGCTGGTGACGGCGATGATGAGCATGCTGTTCCAGCCGGGTGCATTCGAGCGACGCGGCGCGGTCGACGTCAGCCCGGCCCAGATCGTGTTCTGGGTGGCCTTTGCCGGATTCTTCTTCGGCCTCACCTACGGGCTGTTCCAGATCGTCGGGGAGCAGGCGGTCTTCAGGCGCGAATACCGCTCCGGGCTGAGCGCCGGCGCCTACGTCGCCGCCAAGATCGCTGTCCTGGTGCCGCTGTTGGCCGTGGTGGCCGCCGTTCTCCTCAGCGTGCTGCGCGCGCTCGACCGGCTTCCCGCCGCGGGCTGGGACGTGTACGCGTCGCTGCTGGTCACGCTCCTGGCCGAAGCGGTGTCGGCGCTGGCTCTCGGCCTGCTGGCCTCGGCGGCGGTCTCCAATTCCGCGCAGGCCGCGCTGGCCCTGCCAATGCTCTGCTTCCCGCAGGTGCTCTTCGCCGGCGCGGTTGTTCCTTCCGCCGACATGGCAACTCCCGGGCGCCTGCTAAGCCTGGGGCTGGCCAACCGCTACTCGTTCGAGGCACTGGGCCGCGGGCTGCGGCTCGACCAGCTCACCAGCACCCTCCCGACCATGCGCGCTTACGGTGACACCTTCTCCGGAACGGTCGCTTACCGCTGGCTGGTGCTCGCCGGGTTCACCATGGTCTTCACGCTGGCCACGGTGTGGGTGCTCCGCCGCCGGTGTTTGCCCCGCGCACACGGAAGGCGATGAAACGGAAAGCAATGAAGCGGCCGGCCCCCCGGTAGCCGGCTTGAGGTCGTGCGCCGTCAGCTGTCCGCGGCATCAAGGCAACGCTGGACGTCGAGCGGTTGTCCAGCGATCGTAAACAGCTCCGCCGCCCCGGTCAGGAGGCGGCCGGCGGTTGCGTCGTCTCCCTCGGCCCGCGCCAGGTGGGCCCCGGCCTCGGCCACCGCGCCCTGCCATGCCGTGCCTTGCCAGGCCGCCGCCGACTTCTGGGCCTGGGCGAGCCAGGCACGAGCCTCATCGAGCCGTCCGCCCTCCACGCAGGCGATCGATGCGGGTACTGCGATCATGACCTGGCAGAACATGCAGGCAAACGGCTCGTCCAGCGTCCCGGCGGCCTCATCGACGACCGCCAGCGCGGCATCTGTGTCCGGTGCTGCGGCGATCAGCGTTCCGTAGATGCGCTGCAGGAGATGGCGGGCCAGCGGCGACCAGCGAGCGAGCGGAAGCGCACGCCGCAGCAGCCGCTCGGCCGCCAGGCGGTCACCGGCGGCCAGTTCGACCTCGGCCAGCCGCTGCAGCGTGTGCGCCGTGCCGGTGTCGGCTGCCATCTCGACATGCAAGGCAAGCGCCTCGACGAGATCCGCGCGGGCCGCGTCAAGGTCCCCGGCCAGCAGGGCCGCCTCACCGGCCACCGTCACCGCGAACGCCACCCCGCGCCGGACGCCCGCCCGCTCGGCCTGCTCACGCAGCTGGCGCGTCAGGGCGAGTACTTCCGCATAAGGTGTCGGCCCGTAGAGCAGGTACTCGGCCACGCACAGGTGCGAGTCGAACACCGCCGCGGCAAGCTGCGGATTCTCGCTGGTGGCACGGAGCTCACGACGGAGCCGGTCGAACCACTCGCCGCGGTTGTGGGCGATCATGCCCTGGAGCGTGATGACGTCGAGCAGGCGGTCCGGCGCTCCGGGCGCCAGGGCTATCGTGCGAGCCGCCTGGACCGCCGCGTCAGCGCCGTCGAGATCGCCGGCGAAGTAGGCGAGCATCCCTCTCGCCAGGAGGATGGCGCCGTCGTCGGGCCCGCCGCTCGGCTCGAGCCCGGCGAGTGCCTCTTCGGCCGAGCCGAGATCCCCGCCGAGGAGCGCGGCGCGGGCCAGCCGCGCCCGCAGGCCTGGCACCTGATCGAGGTCGGCGGCGGCCAGCGCCTTGCGGTAGGCCGGTACCGCGGCGTGGTCACCGACCGCCGCCAGCGCGTCGGCCCGCAGCGAAAGCAGCGCAGCCTCCGCCTGCCCATCGACGTGCCCGCGCACGGCTTGGGTCCAGCTCAGCACCTGTGCGTGGAGCCCGGACGCGGCCGCGATCGGCGCCGCTTCCAGCACGTACGGTCCGGCCATGGCCGGCTCGCCCGCAGCGAGGAGAAGGTCGGCGATCCGCGCCGGAGTCCCGCCGAGATCCGCGAGGCGGGTCGCGATCTCGGTCCTTACCATTGGCCGCTGGGCCGGGGTGACCTGCGCCGCCAGCCGGGCGGCGACAGCTGGGTCGGCAAACCGGTACCCGCCGGACTCCAGGCAGATCGCTCCGCAGTCACGTGCCTGGTCGAGGAGCTGACCAGCGGCCTGCGGGTCGCGACCGGTGGCCGCGGTGAACTCGAGCCGATCGAAACGATCTCCGATCTGCGCGACCCGCCGGAGGACCTCGGCCAGTTCGGCGGGCAGATCGACGGTCGCGTGCTGGCCGGCCGGCGGCCGATCGCCATCGGCCAGCTCGACGACCTCGAAGCGGGGCCGGGCCCGGGCGTCTGACCGCTGAGCGATGATGACGGCCAGCGGGTGATTGCGGGTCAGCCGGGCCGCATCGTCGATGAGCGTCAAGGCCTCGGGAGGCGCGAGATGGAGATCGTCGATCAGCAGCACCGCACCCGAATGCTCCGCCGCGGTGACGAGGAACTCGCGCACCGCCATGAACCACCGCTGACGCGTGGTGGGCGGCTGCCCTTCGAAGGCTCGCTCGAGCTCGGCCCGGCACCCGGCCGGGATCGCGCCAAGCATTCCGGGGTGCCGTTGGGCCATCTCGCTGAGAGCCTCGGCGACACACATGTACGGGCCGCGGCTTCCCGGCACCGGAGCGGACAGCCCGACGGCCAGCGCCTGGCGCCGGGCGGTCTCCGCCGCCTGATGGAGCAGCTGTGTCTTTCCCGATCCGGGACCGCCGTTGACCTGAATGGCAGCCCCGGTGCCCGCGCGGATGCCGCCGATAGCCCGGAGCACCTGGTGCGCCGATGCCGTAGTGCCGAGGGCAGCCGGGTCGTCCGCCACGGCGCTGCCGTGAGGCGGGCCGGCGAATCGGGCTTTCTCGCTTACATCGGCCACGAACCGGTAGCCGCGGCCGTAGATCGTCTTGATGACCCGCTGGTCTCTGCCGGTGTCGCCCACGGCGCGGCGCACGGACTTGACCCGGCTGGACAGCGCCGACTCGGAGACGAACCTGTTACCCCAGATCTGGTCGAGGAGCTCGGTCTTCGGCACCACCCGCTCGCGATGGCGCAGCAGATAGGCCAGCACATCGAAGACCTGGGGCTCCATATCGACGATCTGGCCGGCCCGGCGCAGTTCGATGCGCTCGACGCTCAGCTCGCACTCGCCGAATCCGATCTCCACATGTGCCATGGTGCATCGTAACTGGACGATGCCCAAATCACCGTCCCCCGCAGGCTAGCGACGGTCATCGAGGTGTCCGGCGGGGATTGCCGCGGCCGCGGCCAGGACCGCGCGTCAGTCCAGCCGCCACAGGCCGCCGACCAGGTGCGGCAGCGCAGACCCCAGGGTCAGGGCGCCGATGAGTACTCCCATGGCCAGCGCCCGGCCGGCCGGGCGAGACCAGGAGGCCATGAGCTTCATGCCCATCGGGTAGGCGCCAGCCAGGAACGCCCCGGTCGCGAACCGCAGCGGCACCGGCCGCTCGCGATTGCGCAGCGGGCAGAGCCTGTACGTCGAAATCGACGTCCCCGCAGGCTAGGGGACCGGCAAGCACGGCCGATCCTGGCCTGCGGGGAGTCGCGACACCTGGTCCGGGCGTCAGAGGGTGTCCACCTCGATGGTGACGGGCACCCGGTTGGTGATGATGTCGTAGACCGCCGAGCGGGCTCGCGACTGCTCCACGATCTCGCGCAGCTTCTCGGCCGGGGCGTCACCCTTGACCGTGAACCGCACGGTGATCCGCTCGTAGCCGTTACGCACATCGGGATTGAGCCCGAGAATGCCGTTGAGGTCGATGTCCCCGGTAACGGTCGCCCGAACCTCGGTGAGCCTGACACGCCGGCTGGCGGCGATGTTGGCAAGGCCGGCGGTGAGGCATGCGGCCAGGGCATGCAGCACGAACTCGACCGGGGTCGGTCCGTGATCCCGGCCCACGAGGACGGCGGGATGGTCGGCGTCGAAGACGAACGTACGCTCGTGCGAGCGCTCCTCCCCGACACCGAAGTAATCGGCGATGGTGCTGCGGTTGTGCGTGCCGCTGACCCACTCGTTATGGGCACGGAACTGGAATTTCGCTGCCTCGGGTGCCTGCTTGACCGCGTCGAGGGTGGCGAAGAGGGTGGCAGTGTCCACGCCGTTGCGCATCGGGCCGTCGAATTCGGTGGCGGTGGTCATGTCGGTGGTGGTCATCTCGGTATGTCTCCTTGGATTTTGATGTGGGTTGACAGGTGAAAGTTGTGCTGAGGCGTGATCAGTTCGGGGAATCCAGCTGGTGACCTCCTTTCGTCCGCATTCCGGCCTGGCAGTGTCCGGTCAGGCCGTGGCGAGCAGGCGCTCGCCTGGGACCGGCCGTGCGGCCAGCGCCGCCGCTTGCTCGTCGATGGCGGCGCTCAGCTGCTTTTGCAGCTCGATGAACGCCGGCACCGCCGGATAGGCGGCCAGGCGGCAGGTGATCTCGAAGATCTCCCTGAGCGCCTGGTCGCGCTGCTGCTGATAGAGCGTCAGAGCCGCGGTCGCCTCGGCGTCGGCACCGAGGGCCTGGTCAAGTGCGACGGCCAGGAACTCAGCGTCGCGGAACGCGTCGCTGATGCCGTAGCCGGTGACTGCGTCGCGGTGATAGCCGGCGTCTCCGACCAGAGCCCAGCCCGGGCCGAACGCCTGGCGCAGCTGGTTAGGCATCCGGAGCCTGCCCGACACCGGGGAGGTGCGGCGAGCATCGCGTAGCCGCTCGGCTAGCTGCGGGGCGGAACGCTCGAGCAGCTCACAGAAAGCCTCCGCGCGCGACGCGGTCCTGCGGCGGACCGCCTTCGCGTCGGCGGAGGGATTGCATACCCAGATGCATGCCTGCCCGTCGTGAGTCGGGAACACTCCGGCGAGTGACCGCGCGCCGACGAAGAACTCGTTGCCGGTCCACGGAATGCCTGCGTAGTACGCGTACTGGGTCGCGCCGTCCGCCTGGCGGACTTCGCTGATCACGGCGCCGACCGAGCGGGCGACCCGCGATGGCAGGCCGTCCGCGCCGATGACGTACCGGGCGCCGATGTCGATCGGAGCGCCGGCGCGATCACGCCCGTACACCCCCACCGCCCGGCCGCGTCCGTCCCGCCGCACGCCCGTCACGGTGACGCCGGAGCGCACGTCGGCACCGGCCCGTTCCGCCGCGGTCGCGACGATCGCGTCCAGCACGTACCGCCGGGGCGCGACGACAAAGTCGATCCCTGCCTTGAGCTTGACCGGCCGGCTGACCGAGTCACCAAGGGCGTGGAACATGACCTGCCTGATGGCCGGGGCGCCACTGTCCAGGACCGTATCGAGCAGACCCCAGCGGCGGAGCTGGACGACGCCGCTGCGCGAGATCGAGTGAGTAGATACTGTGTCGCTCGGGAACAATGCCTGGTCCACGACCACGACGTCATGCCCGAGACGAGCGAGCAGCATGGCGGTGGCTGATCCGGCGACCCGACCGCCCACGACGACGACGTCATGCCGGCCGCGGTTCGAGGTGCCCGTGGCTGGATCGCCCCTGTCAGATCGGCCGTACCGGCGAACGCCGCCGGACGGGAAGTCGCGAGCCTCTGCCGAGGACGGCGACCCTGGCACCGCCGCAGCATGGCTGCGGTCGGCATGAAAGCTGATCACGGCTTCTCCTGTATGCGCTGGGCCCGCCTAGCGGGCAGGACCTGATCGGATTCCTGCACCAATGTGCACGCCGGGGCCGCCCTCATCCTTGGAGGAAACGTGGAGAGGGCTGGGAGACGGGCTGAGCTGAGCCACGTGGTGCCCGGTGATCCTGCTTCGCATGGCCGCGAGGCGCGTGCCGACAATGGCCATGGCGATGCGACGGGTGATTGCGCCGACGCCGTTCGCGGTCCAGAAGGGGTAAGCCGGCCCCTGCCCCGCGCATGCTCGGGCAGGCGAACCTGCCTGTGAGGGCCGGGATAGCCGCCATCTTCGGCACCAGGCCCCCCTGGTTCCACAGGTCGCCTGCCTCCCGGGACCGGGCCAGTCCCGCCGCGCAGGCACGCTCGGCGGCGGCCAGCTCGTCGGCTGCGGTCAGCACCTCGGTCAAGAAGTAGCCGCGCACCCGGGCTATCCAGCCGGGGATGTCGGCCGTGATCTGCTCGGCGTGCCGGCCGAGCTGCACGGCGCTGCCCAGGTCATCGCTGTCATAGGCGGCGATGCTGATGGCCCGCTAGGGCCAGCGCCTGCCCGGCCGGGTAGCCAAGCTCCCGGGCCAGGGCCAGCGAGCGGCGGCCGTCATCGGCCGCCTTAGCGAACGGCCCATGTTCGTCAACGTGGCTGACCGGCCCCGCAGGCAGTCCGCCAGCGCCCGGGACGCCCCGCGGTCCGTGATGGCGTGGCGGACGGCAGTAAAGTGGCCCAGTGCCGCGGCCAGATCACCGGAGTACAGCGCCGTCTCGCCGAGCCAGAACTGCGCGGTGCACCACCCGTCGCTGCCCACCTCGACGCGCTCGGCCGCCTCGCGCAGCAGCGGGTACTGGCCCGCCAGCCGCCCCCGCAGCAGCCACCACGGCGCCAGCGCGACCACCAGCCGCCGGCAGCCCGGCGTGTCGGCGTCCTGCTGCTGTTCCGTCGGTCCGCTGGTGAGCCCGGCGTCCTTCAGCCGGGGAAGCTGGTGCTGAGGCTGGTCTGCTCCCAGGCGTCAACGTCCGCGCTGAGTTCCTTTATGGCATCGCGGAACCACGTGAGCGCGTCGGACCCGAGGACGAGCATCGACGGCATGGCGGGACTCTGGACGGCAGTGATGATCGCCCGGGCTGCCCTGGCCGGGTCTCCGGGCTGGCGGGCGTCCTCTGTGAGGTCTGCCTTGCGGCGGGCGCCCACGGTGCCGGCATAGTCGCTGATCTCCTCCCGCGGCTGGGCGAGGGAGCGCTTGTAATTGGTGCGGAACGCGCCGGGCTCGACCGTCATGACGGTGACCCCCAGCGGCTGGACCTCCTTGCGCAGGGCGGAGGTCAGCGCCTCCAGGGCTGCCTTGGTAGCCACGTAGTGTCCTGTTCCAATGGGGCAGCTGCGCACCCCGGCCGAGGAGATGTTCACGATCGTGCCGCTCCGCCGTTCGCGCATCCCGGGCAGCACGGCCTGGATCAGCGCGACCGCGCCGAAGAAGTTGGTAGCGAACATCTCCTGGACCTGGTCCTCGGCTGCCTCCTCGACGGCGGCGCGGTAGCCATGGCCGGCGTTATTGACCAGGACATCGATGGCGCCGAAACGCTCCCGGGCGGCGCGGACGACCTCACGGATCTGAGCGTGGTCGGTGACATCGAGCGGCAACGCGAGCGCGGTACCGGGGTGCGACCGGGCGAGATCCTCGGCCCTGGCCGCGTCACGAGCCGTCACGACGACGGTCTCGCCGCAGTCCAGGACGGCGGCGGCGAGCGCTCGCCCGAGTCCGGTCGAGCAGCCGGTAATGAGCCAGGTGGCCATGGTGATTGCCTTTCGTGTCCGGGTGGTACGGTGCGGCGGAGGGCGCAGGCCGTGCCGGTTCGAGCGCCGCACCCCGCCCGTTCGGCCTCATCGGGCGCTTGGGCGGGCGGTGGCGAGCTTGTGGTCGGCAAGGGTGGCGGGGACCAGCGCCGCGGCGGCGATGATGAGGATGACCGGCCGGCGGTGCAGGTCGGCGTCGGCCGCCGCGTGGCCGAAGCTGAGACTGATCGGGCCGGTAGACGCGATCGCGCCCAGGTACATGAAGGTGCGGAGCATCCCGGCCGCCGTGCCGGCCGAGGCCGCCGGGGCCTGCGCGTATATGGCGGTCTGGTTGGTGACGATGTTCAGCCCGTTCTGGGCGCCGAAGACGACGCTGACCACCAGCAGCAGCCACAGCGGCGAGCGCACGGTGAGCAGCAGCAGCAGGCCGGCCGAGGCCGCCGCGAGCGCGGTGGCCCCCGCCACCAGCAACGGCCAGATGCGGCGGTGCCGGGCGGCGAGAGGTAAACCCGCCGCGGGCCGGCCAGGTCGGCGAGCCGCCCCATCGTCGGCTGGCCGATCGCCGTCGCCAGGTAAGCGCGGAGACCAGCCAGGTGGCGGCGGACGCGCCGACGCCATTCGCGTGCCCGATCGATACCAGCGCGACCGCGATGATCGAGGAGTTGACCGGGTTCAGCGCCGAGCCGAACGAGGTCGCCGCGACCAACCTCCGGTCGAAACCGATGTCTTCCGGCCGCGGCCCGCTCCGCTGGCGCGTCGGCTCGGGCCGGACTCCGGCCTCCGTCTGGAGAGCGGCGTTTCCTTCCATCGCGTTCCTCCATCCACCGTGCTCGCCGGGAGGCGGCCCCGGCGGCTCACGTTTCCACGATGCCGCGATCGCCGGCGCGCAGGAAGACTGCCGTGTTCCTAGCAGCGACAGGGCTACGCTGGCCACGGCGCCGGATGCCACACTGGAGGCATGCCGGGGCCGAACGATCTAGGCGATTTCCTCCGGGCCCGCCGGGCGAGGCTGCGGCCCGGAGATGTCGGCCTGCCGCCGGGTCCCGGTATCCGTCGGACGCCTGGGCTGCGGCGCGAGGAGGTCGCCGCGCTCGCGGGACTGTCCATCGACTACTACATCCGGCTCGAGCAGGGCAAGGAGACCAATCCCAGCGGTCCCATCCTGAACGGGCTCGCCCGCGCCCTCCAGCTGAACGAGGAAGAGAACGCCCACCTACACGCGCTCGCCAACCACGCGGCGGGACGCACGGCGCGGGGTTCGCAGTCGGCCAGCCGGGTGGTCCGGCCCGGTGTCCGCCAGCTCCTCGAAACGGTGCGGCCCTGCCCGGCGTACGTGCTCACCCGTACCAGCGACCTGTTGGCCGCCAACCCCGAAGCCCTCGCCCTGTTCCCTGGCCTGGCGGACTGGCCGCCCGAGCGGCGCAACACGATCCGGTACACGTTCTTCCACCCGGCGGCCAGAGAGCTGTTCGCCGACTGGGATCGTTCCGCCGAGACGACCGCCGCCCACCTCCGCTCGCTCGCCGCCGACACACCCGACGACCCGGCCGTCACCGCGCTGATCGCGGAACTGCTCGACGGCAGCCCCGAGTTCACCCGGCTCTGGCAGCGGCACGACGTGCGGCAGCGGCGCGGGGAGGCCAAGCCGTTCCGCCATCCGCAAGTCGGCGAGTTCACCCTGACCAACGAGGTGCTCTACCTGGCCGACGGCCAGCGGATGAGCGTCTACCAGGCCGAAGCTGGCAGCGGCGCCCATGACGCCCTGACCCTCCTGTCCATGATCGCCAGCGGCGACGAGCCAGAAAACGCCTCCCGGTAGCCGAGACGCCGCTGCCTAGGTACTGCTCATCGCGCTGTGCACTCGCAACGGCCGACTGCAGACGCCGCCGACCATCGTCAAGTGGTTCGCAGCGGCCTGGTCTCCCCTGCCGGTGGCGGTGACACACCCGGATACATGGCGTAGTAATAGGACAACGGTCCGCCGGGCCGCGTTCTGCAGCCAGCCGACCGTTTCCCAGGTGGTGGCAGGTGTTGGGTTCGCCATTGGATTCTTTCCACGGCTGCGAGAGTTCCTCATTCAGTAGCACCGAGTGAGGCTTCGCGGTGCCGGCGGCTTGCGGGCCCCACGGACCGGGCGACGGCGCGTCTACGGCGCTAGGCACGCTCGGCGGCGATGCCGGTCAGCATCAGGTCGACGACATTTTCGATGATCGCTTCGTTCAGGGGCTCTCTTGTCAGCAGCAGCCGCAGGTATAGCGGGCCGACCAGCGTCTCCAGCGTAAGGAAGCGGTCGATGCCAGGACGCAACTCGCCACGCGCCTCAGCTCGATCCAGGATCACAGATCCACGCGTAAAGCGATCGGTCCAGAACCTGTCACGCGCCGCGTCGGAATCCGGCAGATCACGCCTCAGGGCCATCCGCACCACATTCTCCCCGAGCGGAGTGCCGATGAACGCTGCGATAGCGCGGAGCAACGCGAGCAGGTCCGCGCGCAGGGATCCGGTGTCCGGAGTGGGGACCTGCAGTCCCATCCTGCTGGCCAGGGCGTCGGAGATAAGGTCGGCCTTGGTGCCCCAGCGCCGGTAGATGGAGGACTCGTGGACCCCGGCACGCTTGGCGATCTCCCGGATCGACAGCGCATCGAACCCGCTCTCGAACAGGACATCCACGGTGACCGTCAGCACCGCTGTGCGCACCCGGGCGCTCCTGCCGCCGGTCCGGCGAGCCCGCGGAAGTTCGTTGCTGTTGGCCATGCCTGGAAGTTATCCCAAGGATTCCCGTGCCGGTGGCCTGAAGGAGCGTACGCTAACGCGAGTGCATTCGCGTTTAGGAGGAAGGCCCGTGGCGGAGAGCGAGACTCCCGCGACCCGGCAAGGCCGGGAGACGAGCGCCTGCTCCGGCGGCAGGCGAAGGCCCGGTGAAGTGTCCCGCCAGGCCGGGACCGGGAAGGTCTTGGCGCTCCCCGCCCCGGCGATCCAGCCTGGCCACGCTGGAGGGGGCTGCGTGGCCCATGCCGTGGAGGTCGCCGGTCAGGCTGCCGGCGTCGCCGTCGCCCGCGTCACCGCTGGCCGGCCATCGAGGTGACTATCGAGTGGAGACGGCCTTATGCCCTGGTCCGGCTGATCGGCGGCCGCTGGACTCTGGCGGTGCTCGCTGAGCTGGATGCTGGGGGTCTGCGCTACCTGGACCTCCATGACGCCCTGGATGGCATCTCGCCCAAGGTGCTCACCGACACGCTGCGACGCGCCGAGCGCGACGGCCTCATCAGGCGGCATCTCGATTCTGGACGGATGGGCACTGCAGCCCTCTACGAGCTCACCGATCTCGGCAGATCGCTAGATGAGCCTCTCGCTGCGCTCGGGCGGTGGGTCAACGCCAACTGGGAATTGGTCGAAGCAGCTCAGCGCGATTGGGCAAGCCGGACCAGGAGTTGACCGAGGCCCTTTGCTTTTCGCCGGAGTGCCATAGGTACTTGGAGGTAAGCCAGCTTTCGTTGAAGTGCACTATGGCCCACTGTAGCGTGAGTGGTAGCACGGCGGGCAGTCCCGTAGCCGGGCTGGACTCTGCTGATCGACTTGGGCAGCTTCCGGGAGCGTTGCTCCGGACCCTGGTAGCGCAGGTTTAGCAGATTTGTCCCTGAGAAGTCTGGTTCGGCAGGACGGCCGCCTGCGGTCTGTCGTCGCGTTCGGGCTCGACGGCTCCTCAGCTAGAGGAGAAAGCCGTGACCATTGTCCACGACGGCGCGTCGGCACCTGTCGCGGTGTCCGGAACACGAAGATGGTGGGCGCTGAGCGCTCTGGCCCTGGCCGGCCTGGTGGTGGGTATCGACGGAACGGTGCTCAGCGTGGCGCTGCCCACGCTGGCTAAGGCGCTGCACGCGTCGGAGTCCGACCTGCAGTGGTTCTCGTCGGGGTACTTCCTGGTGCTGGCCGCGGCGATGCTCCCGGCCGGCCTGCTGGGTGACCGGTACGGCCGCAAGAAGGTCCTGCTTACCTCCATGGCGCTGTTCGGGATCGGATCGGTGGCGTGCGCGTACTCCACGTCGGTGGCGGAGTTCCTGGCGGCCCGGGTGGTGGTCGGGCTCGGCGGTGCCGGGCTGATCGTGATGGGGTTCTCGGTCCTGACGGTGCTGTTCAGCAAGCCGGAGCGGCCCAAGGCGGTGGGGGTGATGTCGGCGGTCACCTTCGTGGCCTTCCCGGTCGGCCCGATCCTGGGCGGCTGGCTGCTCACCAGTTACTGGTGGGGCTGGGTGTTCCTGATCAACGTGCCGGTCGTGGTGGTCGGCCTGGCCGCCGTGATCGCCTTGGTGCCGGAGTCCCGCGCCGCGCAGCGCCCGGGCCTGGACCTAATGGGGGTGGCGGTCTCGGCGGCCGGGCTGGTGGCGCTGACCTACGGCCTGATCCAGGCCGGCCAGGACGGCTGGAGCGATATCGGCGCCCTGGCCTTGATGATCGCCGGAGTGGCGTTGCTGGTGGGCTTCTTCGGCTGGGAACGCCGGCTGACCCGCCGGCCCGGCGGCCAGCCCCTCATCGATCTGCGCCTGTTCAGCTCGGCCTCGTTCACCTGGGGCGTGATCCTGTCCGTGGTGCCGATCCTGTGCCTGCTCGGCATTTTGTTCACTATGCCGCAGTACTTCCAGGGCGTGCTCGGCACGACCGCGATGGGCTCGGGCCTGAGGCTGCTGCCGCTGGTCGGCGGGATGGTGGCCGGAGCCGTGCCCGCGGCCCGCGTCGTCCGGCTGGTGGGGGCCAAGGTGGCCGTGGCCGCCGGGTTCGTGCTGCTCGCGGCCGGGCTGGTCGCGGGCGCTATGACCAGCGTGAACTCGGGCGGCCTGTACGTGGCGGCGTGGCTGGCGGTGGCCGGGGTGGGGACGGGCATCGCCATGGCCACTGCCATGTCAGCTGCGCTGGTCGAGCTGTCGGCGGACAAAAGCGGCGTCGGCTCGGCGGTGCTGCAGGCGGTCAACAAGACCGGGGGTCCGTTCGGCATCGCCGTCCTGGGCAGCGTGCTGAGCGCCGGCTACCTGGCCCGGCTGCACCTGTCGGGTCTGCCGGCGGCCGCCGCCGCGACCGTCCGGCAGAGCGTCTTCGGCGGCGTGGCAGTCGCCCAGAAGATTCACTCGGCGGCGCTGCTCGCCTCGGTGCATACGGCCTTCGTGCATGGCATGGACCTGGCGCTGGCCGTGTCCGCCGGCATCGCCGTGGCGGGCGTCGTCCTCACCCTGGTCTTCCTGCCGGCGTCGAACGCCCCTGAAAAGACGGTGCAGCCGGGCATGGACAAAGACGGCGAGGCTGCTGAAACGCAGCCAGCAATCACCGGTCAGGCTGCGTGAACGCGCAATGGCGAAGACCCCGGGCGGCGATTCAAGGCTTTTGCGGCCGGGCCAAGATCGTGCTGCCGGACCAGCTTCGCGAAGAAATGGCGGGGACATCTCCCCGCCGAAGTCATGGTTCCGATGACGCCTCGCAGCAGCCCCGCAGCCGGCCCGGGTGAATCCGCCATCAGTGACCAGATGCTGACCCGGCTGTCCCACCTGGAGCGGGCCGACCTCCTGCGCCGCGTCCAGATGCTGCACGCGTCAGAGTTCAGTATCAGTCAGCGCGTGCTGACCGCCAGGCGCTGGTTCATCCGGTTCCTGGCTGCTTGCTGTCTCGCCCTGATTCCCTGGACCATCGGGCTTGCCGCGTCCTTGCCCCGCACCTACGTCACCGCCAACTGGCGAGTTCTGTGGACCGGCTTCGACGTCGTACTGCTCGGCTGCCTCGCGGTCACCGCGTGGGGCCTGTGGAAGCAGCGCCAGATCCTCGTGCCGGCCTCGATCATCACGAGCGTCCTGCTCTTGTGCGACGCGTGGTTCGACCTGCTCACGGCAAATGGGCACCGGGACCTGATCGTGAGCGCCGCATCGGCGCTGTTCGGTGAACTGCCCCTGGCCACGATGCTCATCCTGATCAGCATCCGGGCCCTGCGCGTGGGCGCACGCGCCGCTCGCGCGCTAGAGCAGGACGCACGGGTCTCATCGCTCTGGCGTACCCCGCTGATCACATTCCCCGGCTCGTCAAAGCTCCAGTAAACCCCGAGGAGTTCCCGTGGTGCGGCGGCCGGCACTGCCTCCCAGGCGGCGCACACACCGCTGGCGGCCCGCGGCGTGGTCTCGCTCGGCCCGTGGCACAACTGACCATCGGGGTTCCGCCGGTGTCCTGAAAGGCGCACCGCTCAGCGCAGTGCATGCCGAGACGGCTGACCTTCTTATTCCTGCGACCGCTGAGATCGCAGCAGTGCGCCGGCCGCAGCGAGACCGTGACCGGAGTTGCGGTGCGTCTCGGCCGCCCGTCCGCGACGGTCTATCTGTCGTTCGCCGCCCGGTCGCATCACGATGGCCTTGCCGTCGCCCAGCACCAGCGCCCAGACACCGGTGGCGCTGGGCGTTGGCGGCGCTCCTATTTGCAGGCTTTGTAGCGGTCATCGCCTCCGTAGGCCGCTCGACGCTCAGTGGGACCGGTTCCGCCCTCAGACATCTCGACTGGGCGTGGATCCCGCCGGCGCTGGTCGCCGAATTCACCTCCATGACAGCCTTTGCCCGGGCGCAGCGGCGACTCCTGCGCGGCGGCGGGATCGACTTGCGATTTGTTTCGGTGGTAGCCGTGACCTACGCGGGCAACGCCATCTCGGTGTCGCTACCCGTCGCCGGGCCTGAGGTAGGTACCGCCTTCGCGTTCCACCAGTTCCGCCGGCGCGGTGCCGACCTGGCCACCGCCAGCTGGGCGCTCGTCGTATCTGGGCTCATCTCCTCGTTCGCCTTCGCCCTCGTGGTCGCCGGGGGTGCAATTGCCTCGGGAAGCGGTTCGGCCGCGGCTATGGGCCTCGCCATGGCGACGCTGGCCCTCACGCCGATCGTGGCCTTCCTCCTCGCTCTCCGCTATCAGGCGGCGCGCCGTTTCATCAACCACATGACCACACCGGTGGTCAAATCGCTGAACCGGCTCAGGAAGCGGCCGGAGACCGGACCGGTACCGGCCTTTGATTCCTTCCTCGACCGGCTCGCCAGTATCAAGCTCCCCGGCTTGCACTACGCGGAGGTCGTCCTGTTGCTGATGTGGAACTGGGTGGGAGACTGCCTGTGCCTGGCCTGTACCATCCGCGCCACTGGCTCCGTCGTGCCCTGGCACAGCCTGTTCCTCGCCTACGGCGCCACCGCCGCCGGGATCATCTCTCTCACTCCGGGCGGCCTGGGTGTCGTGGAGATCGCCCTATCGGCGGCCCTCGTCGCCGCCGGCCTGGGCGGCCCCCACGCCTTCGCCGCCGTCCTCGTTTACCGCCTCATCAGCTTCTGGCTGGTCATGGCGGCCGGATGGGTGGTAATGGCTATGCTCAGCCGGTCGAGCAACGTCTCGGCTCCGAAGTCCGGCACGGCTTCGGTTAGCACCCCGAGGACCATCTCCTTCAGCCGGCCAGATCATTGACCGAGACAGACCAGTGACCACTGCCGGGCGCCGGCTGACCTCAGCCCCGCAGTTGAGGCGGATCTCGGCCGCGACCTCGTCCGCGGGTTCACCGGCGAAGGGCCGGTGGAACCCTCCCCGACGTTGTTGACCAGCACGTGATGTGCTGCCCGGCCTCGTGCAGCTGGGCGGCCAGTTCCGCCGTCGCACCGACGCAGCCGGGTCCGCAGGCACGATGTCCACACGCAGCGCCGGGTGCCGCTCGAGCAGCCGGCCGCGCAGCGCCTCGAGCCGGTCAGCCCGGCGCGCCACCAGCACCAGGTTGACCCCCTGAGCGGCCAGCTGCCCGGCGAACTCTGCGCCGATCCCGCTGCTCGCGCCGGTCACCAGCGCCGTCCTGTTCTTCCACTCCATAACCATCCCGCTCCTTCATCCGGCGCGGCGCGAGATGCGGCAGCGACGCCATAAGTTGCCGTCCCGCTCAACTTAGATTTTCATGTGCTCCTTCGGGGCTCTGCCGTGGCGGAGACGTCCTTGCCGATGGCGCAGTGGGTGTGTCTGGTACGCGGACGGGAGCGTTGATCGTCCGGTCGACCAGGGCCGCCAGGAATGCCACGTCGAGCCCGCCGATAGCGAACAAGGTGCGCATGTAAATCGGGCCCAGCACGCCGTCGATGACGTCGGTGAAATGCAGCTCGGGCTCGTCGCGCTGCCGGGCCCGGTCGAGCATGTCCTGGATCTGGCTGGCCCGGGACTGGAAGCGGGACGGGTGATCGGCGCCGTCGCGGGTGCTCCTGGCGGCGAGGATCGCATGCAGGAGCCAGAGCCCGTCCGGCCAGTTCACGTCCTCAGCCGCCTGGTTGGCGAAGGCGAGCAGGTCCCCGCGCAGGGTGCCGGTGTCTGGCATCGGCAGGTCCGCCTCCAGGCGGGCGACCGCGACGTCCAGGGCCAGGGCTTCGGGGGTGCCCCAGCGCCGGTAGATGCTCGTCGGGTGAGCGTTGAATCAACCGCTGATCTTCATGCTGCCCGCTCGTACTCGTTGATCAGCCCGCCGAGGACCCTGCGACGCCGTATCCCCGCTGTCGCGAGGTCGACGGTGCGGACCGGAGCGATGACGAGCCCGGCGCCGTCGACAGGACTTAAGG
>Ga0302179_10000237_pt1 | contig 40393 bp, 22 predicted proteins | sample I_Palsa_E3_1_FD_198788 | JGI IMG/M metagenome (GOLD analysis project Ga0302179, IMG submission 198788) | Peat permafrost microbial communities from Stordalen Mire near Abisko, Sweden - I_Palsa_E3_1 | ecosystem: Environmental > Terrestrial > Soil > Palsa > Peat permafrost | place: Sweden...
TCCGACGGTCCAGGAGCTATTGCAGCAGGTTCGGAAAACCGCGCTCCATGCCTATGCAAACCAGGACGCCCCTTTTGAGAAGCTGGTAGAAGAGCTTCAACCCGAACGAGACCTAGGCCGAACACCGCTATTTCAGGTCATGATGGCAATGCAAAATACGCCCGTCCAGGAATGGGCGTTGCCCGGGGTGAACCTAAGGGTCGAGGACGTGGAGAATGACACCGCAAAATTTGACGTCTCGCTCTTCTTGCATGAGCGTGGGAAGGGGATATACGGATCCGTTCGATACAGAACGGATCTATTCGACGCATCCACGATTCAAAGGCTGGTGCGGCACTTTCGGTTGCTATTGGAAACGATTGCGCGAAATTCGCAACAGCTTGTCCATGAAATCCCTTTACTCTCTGCAGAGGAACGCTTTCAAATCCTTGTGGATTGGAATCAAACCGAAAGGCAGTATTCGAAAGGCCGCTATATCCATCACTTTTTCGAAGACCAGGTCCAAAGAACACCGGAGAATACAGCCGTTGTTCATGAAGGCGGGGAATTAACTTACGATGAAGTGAACCGCCGGGCCAACCAGTTGGCCCATTATCTTCGCAACTTGGGTGTGGGACCAGATGTGGTGGTAAACGTTTGTCTGCAACGAACCCCGAACATGCTCGTGGCCTTGCTGGCCGTTCTCAAAGCGGGCGGCGCCTATGTTCCCACTGACCCCGCCTATCCGCCGGAGCGGCTGTTGTACATACTGGATGATGCCAGACCGAAGGTAATTCTGACGGAAAGTCAGGTATGGAAGCAGCTGGCGCGGGAAGGGCCGCCGTGCAGAGTTGTCTGTCTGGATTCCGATTGCGAACTGATCGCACAGGAAAGCCAGGACAACACGCGGGTAGCTGTCGATGAGCGAAACCTGGCGTACGTGATGTACACCTCAGGATCGACCGGCAAGCCGAAAGGCGTCGCGATAGAACACCGCAGCACTACAGCATTTCTCCATTGGGCGGGGGAATTCCTGACCGACGAAGATCTGCGTGCCGTGTTGGCTTCCACTTCGATATGCTTTGACATATCCGTGATGGAATTGTTTGCGACGCTTAGCCGGGGCGGCAAGCTCCTGATCGCAGATAATGCGCTTCACCTACCGGAACTTCGGGATTGCGATCAGATCACACTAATCAACACGGTTCCATCAGCAATGCGGGAGCTGATTTCCGGGGACGGCCTGCCGCCCGGCGTGCGAGTAGTGATGCTGGCGGGCGAAGCGCTTGACCCCGCCCTGGTGGCAATGGTCTACGCTCAACCCCAGGTCGAGCAAGTATTCAACCTGTACGGACCTACCGAAGACACAATTTATTCCACTTGGGCGCGCATGCGAAAGGGTGATGCAAAGACGCCGATCGGGCGCTCCCTCGCAAATAAGCAGGCCTATGTCCTGGACCGACGCTTGCAACCCGTTCCGATCGGAGTTGTAGGCGCGATTTATGTGGGGGGAGTCGGACTTGCACGCGGCTACCAAAATCGCCCAGGTCTCACCGCCGAAAAGTTTGTCCCGAACCCGTTCAGCCCAGTACCTGGAGCACGCTTGTACTGTACCGGCGACCTCGGACGCTGGAGCAGCTTTGGCGAATTGGAATATATCGGACGATCCGACCATCAAGTCAAGGTTCGTGGGTATCGGATCGAATTGGGCGAGATTGAAGCCGCGCTGAACCAGCACGAAAACGTGCGGCAGTGTGCAGTGGTTACACGGACGGATTCCTTCGGACAGAAAATACTCGCAGGATATGTAGCCTCGTTGAGGCAGCCGGAGCCGTCCTCCGAGGACTTGCGTGAGTTCTTGCGACAGAGCTTGCCGGAATACATGCTGCCATCATTGTTTGTACTCCTAACAGCGTTGCCTCTGAACTCAAACGGCAAGGTCGACCGCGGTGCGCTGCCCGACCCTCCTCCCGAGGGCCCTATGGGCAGGCGCCCCGGACCGCTCACTGTGCCGGAAGAGCTCCTGATCCAAATTTGGGAAGATCTGCTTGGTGTAAAGGGCATTGGAAGACACGACAACTTTTTTGATCTAGGAGGACATTCCCTTCTGGCCTTCAGGGTGGCTTCGAGGATCCGGAGTGGGTTGGCCGTTCAGGTGCCGATTCGTTGGTTGTTCCAGCATCCCACCATAGCCGAGCTGGCGCAGGAGGTGGACAACGCCCGCGGAATGAACAATCGGGATCGCTTGGTCACGCCGATCCAGCAGGCCGCCCGAGATCAGGACTTGCCGTTGTCCTCTGGGCAACAGCGCCTTTGGTTCCTCGACCAGTTTGATCCGGGAAATAGCCTTTACAACGTTCCCCTCGTGTGGCGCTTGAGGAACTCGCTGGATATACGAGCTCTGCGTTTAGCCCTGCAAGAAACCATAAGGCGGCATGAAATTCTGCGGACGCGATTCGAAAGACGCGGTGAGGGGCCGGTGCAGTTGATCGATCCACCCGGAGAAATCCTGCTGCCGGTATTGGCTGTTACAGGATCGTCTGAGAAAGAGCGAGCAGAGATAGCGAGGGAAATGGCGCAGGCAGAAGTGAAACGTCCCTTTCGCTTGCATGAGGGGGTACCGCTGCGAACAACCCTGTTGGAGCTCGACCAAGAGGAGCACTGGCTGGTAGTGACGATGCACCATATCGTCACGGATGGATGGTCCATGGATGTGTTTGCGCGCGAACTGGATCACTTTTACGAGGCGTTCTCAACGGGTGCGCACCCAGCCCTCCAGGATATGCAGATTCAATACGCTGACTATGCCGTTTGGGAGCGTGAATTGCTGCAAGGAACGCTGCTGGAAGGTCAACTGGAATATTGGCGCAGACAGTTGGAGGGGATTCCAGCGGCGCTTGAATTGCCAACGGACCGGCCGCGCCTCCCGGTAATGAGTCACCATGGCTCCTTAATCGCATTCTATGAACCGCCGGCATTGACTGCGAAATTGAAGGACCTAAGCCGGCGGGAGGGAGTCACTCTGTTTATGACCCTGCTGGCTGCATTTCAAGTGTTGCTTTACCGTTACACGGGACAGGACGACATCGCCGTGGGAATTCCGATTGCGGGGCGCAACCGCGCAGAAACTGAAAATCTAATAGGCTTTTTTGTGAACACGCTGGTCCTGAGGACCGATCTCTCAGGCGACCCGAGTTTCCGAGAGTTGCTCGCGAGTGTTCGGGAAACGGCCTTGGGGGCATACGCACACCAGGAGATGCCTTTTGAAAGGCTGGTTGAAGAGTTGAAACCTGATCGTGACCTGGGAAGTACCCCGTTGTTTCAAGTGATGTTTCTATTCCAGAGCACACCTGCAGAAGCGCCCTCGTTGTCTTCCCTGAGAATGGCAACCGAACGAATCGCGACCGGCAACACGAAGTTTGAGCTTTCGCTTTCTATATTGGAAACAGGCGAGAAATTGAGCGGGGCCTTCACCTATAGCACAGATCTATTCGATTCTTCGCGGATTGAGAGGATGGTCGGCCATTTGAGGATCCTGCTGGAAGGCATCGTAGAAAACCCGGAACAGCCTGTCTCTGAACTTCGGTTGCTCACTGAGGCAGAACGCCAGCTCATGCTGACGCAATGGAATCAGCCACAACGCATATTTTCCGGGGAAGGCGGCTGATTTCAGATTGGACAACCACGACCCGGCACATGACTAGCCGACCCGGCGCTTCAAGTGCTCGCTCGTGCTCCTGAAGCCCCAAAATCTCATTAGCGCCTCATCTGGCGCACTCTTGCCAGTTTCCCACTCAAAAGGTATCGCCTGAGCATACTTCTAGCTGCCAGCGGGCTTGCAATGAGGCAGGAGAGGCCAAACGATAAACTCTTGATAGGAATTGGCTTCCAAATATGTCAGCCTTGACGTTGCGTCTCTACGAGCAGATCTGCACTTACCAGCATGATCGGGGAAAGAGCGACTTCAGAAATCAGAAGCAGATTGCGAAGGTATCCGGCGCGCGCGCGCCGAGAGAGGAACCACGGGCGGTTTCTATAGTCCCTCCTCCGGATTGATTCTTGCCGCCCGAAGCGCGCCAGGCCGAATAGTATTGCCCACCATCTTGAAAGATAGGAACAGACCCCGATAACTAGTTGCGCCGGGTTGTAACTGTGGCGATAGGGATCTATACCAAGGTTCCGGACATCCTCTATCTCTGCCTCGCCCATCTAGTACTCCCTGTGGAATTAGATCCAGTGCGTTACAATACGTCGCATTGACGTCGGGAGCTAATCAGAGAGGAGATGCGTTGGCAACCACTTTCGTCCAGATTCAAGGACTCTTGCCCGAGATCACAAAGCGGTCCGAGCAGATCGAACGAGAACGCCGTATTCCGGACGATGTCATCGCCGCACTGCAACAGGCCGGATGCTTCCGCATGTTCGCTCCCGCCAATTATGGCGGCATCGAGGCAACCTTGCCGGAAGGCTTGAGAGTCGTCGAAGCGCTATCGTGCGCCGATGGAGCGACCGGGTGGACAGTGAGTCAAGGGGCCTCCTCCCAACTTGTGTTTGCGTATTTTTCTGAATCAGCCATTGCTGAGATTTATTCCGCCGGCCCTGACTTATTCGGTGCGGGCGCCGTGGCGCCAAAAGGACAAGCCGTCGCTCAGGATGGCGGCTGGCGGGTATCCGGACAGTGGCCATTCGTGACTGGCTGTGAGCGCGCTTCCTGGTTCTATGTGCAATGCGTTGTAGTGGAGAATCGCAGGGTGCAGATGCTGCCTCACGGAACACCGGCAGTGCGGATGATGTTGTTTCCAGCAGGTGAGGTGCAGATCATCGACACCTGGCACGTTGTGGGGCTTCAAGGGACAGCGAGTCACGATATTTCTTTTTCGGGTGCGTTCTGCCCGAATGAACGCAGTGCCAACCTATTAGGATCCAAACCCACGGTGAACACACCGATCTTCAGTATTCCCTTGCTCGATCAGGGAGGCCTCTTCATTGCGGCGGTCGCTCTGGGGATTGCACAGGGTGCAATCGAGGAACTCGCAGAACTCGTGGCCAGCGGCAAGCGGCCGGCATTTTCTCGCGAGCGCTTGGCACAGTCTGCTGTGTTTCAGGATCAGATGGGAGGCGCTTATCTGGAGTTGCAAGGCGCTCGCGCCCTGCTCTATACCCAGGCGGAGAGTGCCTGGTCGGCGGCCGCGAAGCGCTCGCCTCAGACCCTCCTGGAGCGAGCCACTCTGCGCGCAACTCCAGCCGCAGTCACGGCCGCTGCGGCACGCATCGTTGACACCGCCTACACTTTGGCTGGCGGTACCGCCGTTTACAGCCGTTCACCCCTTCAAAGACGGTTACGAGATATCCATGCCACTACCCAACATGTGTATGCCGGGCGGCATTCGTTGGGGATCGTAGGCGCGCTGGTCGCGCGCGAAAAGATTGATGAAGCCCTCTTTTGAAAGCCCAGCAGGCGGAGATCAAACAGACCGGCTCGCCGGACGGCAGCTCCGAACGCTCGCGGCATCTTCCAGTTGTGTACTTTGTCGCAATCCGCTTGCGAGTGAGACATCCTGGGCGAGACTATATCCGACTTTCGAAATGGCTTGATGCCGGACGCCCGAGGGCTACCCGTTCCCCGTCTGGGGCTGCGCGGTACGAATCTCATCGAGAATCGTCTTCAGCACCAGCGTCTTTGCCGTATTGATGAAGAAATGGTCACCAGGAAACATTTTCATCTTGAAAGATATCGCATACTGTTTCCATCCTTGCAACCCTTCCTGTGTGGTTTCCAGGTCGGAAATTCCTCCAAGAACAACCATAGGGCACAGCAGCCGCGGGCCGGCTTTGTACACGTAAGTTTCGCTGACCGAAAGATCAGCCCTTAGAACAGGAATCATCAATTGAAGGAGCTCGGGATAATCAAATGTGCCGGGCCGCGACTGGTTTAGCTCGCGCAATCGCGCAATCAGCAGATCATCAGGCAGGTTATGGGCGGGATTTGGCTCCGATATCTCCGGGGAAGTAGTACCAGAAGCAAAGAAAACTAGAGGTTGAATGCCAAAGCGGGCCTCCAGGTCACGACAAACTTCAAATCCCAACCGACCTCCCATGCTATGTCCGAAAATCGCGAATGGTCGATCCAGATAGGGAAAAATGCCCTCGCCAACAGCCCTAGCGAGCGGCACTAACTGCTGGCTCGGCGGTTCTTTGAACCGCGTTCCTCGCCCGGGCAGCTCGATCGGGCATACCTGAATGTCCGCAGGAAATCCGGTCGGCCAGCCCCTGAACGTCGAGGCTGAACCGCCTGCGTAGGAAAAGCAAAAGAGCCGCACCCTGGCAGGGGACTGATGGATGCAAAATGGTAACCATACATTCGATTTGGGTTCTCGGATGAGCATTGGCCTCTAACTAACTCGGATTGGACTAACCCTACTTATCGGCGCGGCTCCATCCTCCTGGAGCCGAAAGGTTATCTCGGAAAGTCAATTCAACTACTTTAATCTGGCCTATTCCCGAAAAGTGATCCAAAGTGCACAGACTCGGCAGCGCATGCGTGGAAGGCTTGCGAATGACGCAAGGTCTCTCAATCCACGCAGCCCGCAGCAGCTCAGGTTCAACCGGGCAATCGAAGGATTAGCTGGCAAGGTGATCGCGAACAATACCAGTCCAAAAACTTTTCAAATTATTTCCGCAAGTTGCCCATGTAGGCAATTCACGCAGTCCGTAGGTAGCGGTCGAAGCAAGGTTTCTTGCGCTGGCTTCCACGATCGACGAATTTACCCGGCCGCGGCCTCTTACCCGGATTGTCGCTTTCCGGCGCGTATTGAATGGATGGTTTTCCATGGATATTCACCACGATGCGGCGACAGAGTTGGTGCTAGACGTTGTCCGCCACCGGGAATTCATTTTGGACGAGATGCGCGACAACATCGCGGTTGCGGCCGGCAAATCCTCTGTGGGAGACGACGAAGACTTGATCGGTCTGGGCCTGGATTCCATTGCGGTCATGAGGCTCGCAAGCCTTTGGTTAAGCCGGGGAGTGCAAATCAAGTTTGCAGAATTGGCGGAGAGACGCACACTGACGGAATGGTGGGCTCTCGCCTCGTCGCGGCTGGCAACGCCGGTATCGACGTTGCACCGGGGCTCTACAGTCGATGAGAATGCGCCGTTCGATCTCAGCACTATGCAGCTCGCGTACTGGATCGGAAGGTCTCCCAATCAAGCTCTTGGGGTGGAATGCCACTACTACCTCGAATTTGACGGGCAAGACATTGAGCCAAAACGATTAGAGACTGCTATTCACGGACTCATTCGACGTCATGGGATGTTGAGGGCCCGTTTTTACGACGATGGCCGTCAGCAGATCATGCCACAAGGCGTATGGCGCGGTTTGACGGTGCATGACTTCCGGGTGCTTTCCGCGCCCGAAGCTGAACTCAAACTACTAACTCTTCGTGACCGGGGATCGAACCGCCGATTGGAAGCGGGACGTGGGGAAGGATTGGACGTGCAGCTGTCCGTTTTGGCCGGCAAGCGCACCCGCATGCACGTAAACATCGCCATGCTCGTCTGCGATGCTCTGAGTTTCCGCATTTTGATCGATGAACTGGCGCAGCTCTACGCTCAACCGTCGCTTCAACTTCCCCCGATTCGCTACAGCTATCCCAAATATCTTTCCGAGAAAGCAGCCCTTCGCCAGGACGACCGGAGCCGCGCCCGGGCATATTGGAAAGATCGGCTTGGCAATCTCGGCGCCGCTCCCCAGTTACCCTTAGCCATAGAACCGGAACGCGTTGACTGTCCTCGTGTCACACGACGCAAACACTGGCTGGCGCCAGCCGAATGGCAACACTTTTCAGAACTCTCCCGTCAGCACAATCTGACGCTCCCGATGGTTTTGATGACAGCCTTTGCCGAAGTGTTGACAATGTGGAGCACCGAGCCGAGGTTTGTGATCAATGTTCCGCTCTTTGACCGGGAGAATTTGCACCCTGATGTTGCAAAGTTGGTCGGCGATTTCAGCAGCTCGATTCTGTTTGGCATAGAGATGTCCGGCGATCTGCCGTTCGCAGAGCGCGCGACACAAATCCAGGCGGGACTCAGGGCCGACGCGGTTCATTCCGCCTATCCCGGCGTCGATGTGCTGCGCGATCTGTCGCGCACCCGTCCCGGCGAGGCGTCCTCTGCCGCGGCCGTCGTCTTCACCAGCGCTATCGGAATAGGTGACCTCTTCAGTCGTCAGGTCCGGCAGACTCTAGGCAGCCTTGCCTGGATGATCTCTCAGACCTCCCAAGTTTGGCTTGATCACCAAATCACAGAGCTCGAGGGTGGACTGCTTTTGAACTGGGACGCAGTGGAACCATTATTTCCCGAGGGCCTGCTGGATTCCATGTTCACTGCCTACCTCCGCTTGCTGGACTGGTTGACGGCCCCCGAAACAAATTGGAACGCGCCTGTTCCTGATCTGCTTCCCACCTCTCAGCGGGAAACGCGCGCCAGGATCAATGCCAACCGCCGTCGCCAGAGCGGCCGCCTTCTGCACCAGGAGTTCTTTGCGGAGTCCGCACGCCGTCCCCACCGAATGGCGCTGGCCTGGGGTGACAACGCCCAGAGGAGTTATGGAGAACTGGCAGAACGGGCTCGACGGGTTGCCGGTGCGCTCGTTCAACGAGGGTTGCAGCCAGGCGACAAGATAGCCGTGGCATTGCCGAAAGGACCCGGACAAATCGAGGCGGTACTTGGCATTCTCTATGCCGGCGGTGTCTACGTGCCGGTGGGAGTGGACCAGCCCCAACGAAGGCGCGCGCGCATCTATTCCAGTGCCGGGATCCGGCTGGCGGTGGGCGATACGGCAGAGCGCCTCGACCTCGGCAATTCGGGCTTCGTGCAGGTCGTCACTCTGGAAGAGTGCATCGCATCGGCTCCGCTGGAAAAGCCTGCTGCGGTTTCTGCCGATTCATTGGCTTATGTGATTTTCACGTCTGGCTCCACGGGCGAGCCCAAGGGCGTCATGGTCCCTCATCGCGCCGCCATGAACACCATCGAAGACATCTTGCTTCGGTTTCAGCTTGATGAAAACGATCGCGTGTTGGCTGTGTCTTCCTTGGATTTCGACTGGTCCGTCGCCGACATCTTTGAGCCGCTCTCTGTAGGGGGAGCTGTCGTGCTGATCGCCGAGGAGGAGCGCCGCGATGCGTCGCGGTGGGTCGATCTTGTTCGACGCTGGGAGGTTACGCTCTGGCAGTCTGTACCAGCTCTGCTGGATATGCTGTTGGTTGCAGCTGCGGAAAAAGGGCTGGGAACCAGTCTACGCATGGCCATGCTGGGAGGGGATTGGGTCGGCTTGGACTTGTTTAAACGGCTTCAGGATGCCGTTCCGGGATGCCGCCTCGTGGCCCTCGGTGGGATTACCGAGACATCCATTCATTGCACAGTGCATGAGGTCACTGAGGTTCTTTCACACTGGCGATCCGTACCGTACGGAGTCCCGCTTACCAACGTCAAATGTAGAGTGGTCGACCATCGGGAACGGGATTGTCCCGACTGGGTTCCAGGCGAGCTATGGGTTGGCGGAGCCGGAGTTTCGAATGGCTACGTCAACGATCCCGAACGAACCGCGCGCCAATTCGTTGAGTATGCCGGAGAACGCTGGTATCGGAGCGGCGACTTCGCGCGCTACCGGCCTGATGGTTCATTGGAATTCCTGGGAAGAGCCGATTCTCAGGTCAAGATACGGGGCCACCGCATTGAACTCGATGAAATTCAGGCCGCAATCGACGAGTATCTCGAAGTCGTCCAGTCCTGTGTCACCACGATTGGCGATCGATCGCAGCAACTGGCCGCCGCCATCGTTTCAAGAGAGTCGAGTGTCGATCTTGCCGGATTGCGGGCATTTCTGGCCGACCGCTTGCCTGCATACATGGTACCGGAGCGTATCGCCATTTTTGAACAACTCCCTCTCACTGAGAATGGCAAAATTGATCGCGCCCAGATCCGCCATCGACTGAGCGCCAATGACAAGGAATCAGCCGTGCTGGATCTCCCAAAAGGCGAGGTCGAAACGGCGGTCGCCACAGCGTGGTCGGATCTCCTGGGTGTTTCTCAAATCAACCGTAACGACAGCTTCTTCGCACTGGGCGGCGACAGTCTGCTGGCGACGAGATTGGGAGCGCGTCTTCGTTTGGCTGGGTTGCAGGGCTTTGAATTGCGGCTACTCTTTGATGCGCCGCAGCTAAAGGACTTTGCATCTACGCTTCGCCAAGGTTCAACGGCACCACGATCTTCGTCTCCGCATATCATTGCCGACCCCGACCACCGCCACGAGCCTTTTCCGCTCACTGAGGTCCAACGCGCTTACTGGCTCGGACGCAGTTCAGACTTCACTCTCGGCGGAGTCGGTTCCTATTGGTATTGGGAATTCGATGGCGCCAGCGTTGAACTGGCAAGGCTGGAAGAAGCTCTGAATCGACTTGTCAGCCGTCACGAGATGATGCGCGATGTTGTGGATGACAATGGAAGTCAACACATTCTGGAGGAAGTGCCTCGATTTGCAGTTTCGGTGACGAGTGCGGCCCCGGGAGATGAGCAAAGTTCCATCGCAGGTCTGCGCCTCGCCATGTCGCATCGAGTAATGGACCCAACGCGCTGGCCTCTCTTTGATGTACGCGCTGTGCGTTATGGTAATGATCGCACCCGGATAGCCTTCGGATTTGACTACATCGTCCTTGATGCCTTGAGCATCGCCACTATCTTTTCCGAGCTCGCGACCCTGTATGACGATCCGGATGCCTGCCTGCCATCTGTGGGCGTTTCCTTCCGCGATTACGTCCTCAGTATCCGCCCGGACCCCAAAGCGTTGGCTGCGGCCGAGGACTTTTGGGCAAGACGTAAGTTCGAATTGCCCCCTCCTCCGCAGCTCCCTCTCCGCGTCAATCCAGCATCGATTTCTCACCCCCATTTTGTGCGCTGGGAGGCGCGGGTTGACGGCCAGCAGTGGCTGGTGATCAAGGAAAGAGCGCGCAAGCACAACTTGACGGCTTCGGCGGTATTGGCCACGGCATTTGCGGAGGTATTGTCTGCATGGAGTAGCCAGCCGGACCTCACCATCAACCTGACCCTTTTTGACCGCAGCGAAGTGCATCCCGATATCAACAACGTGGTAGGTGACTTCACTTCCCTGCTCCTGGTGCCTTACACCCCGATGTCCGGGGAAGGTTGGATTTCCCTCGCCCGCCGGTTTCAGGAACAGTTGTGGCTTGGCTTGGAACACAAAGCGATTTCCGCGATTTCCATCATTCGAGATCTGGCCCGTCAGGCGGAAACGCCGGAATTGCCCATGCCCGTGGTGTTTACCAGCACTCTGGGCGTAGCGGACAAACTCGCGAGTTTATCAATGCCATTCGGCGAGTATGCGGGTGGACTCTCTCAAACACCGCAGATTTGGTTGGACAACCAAGTGGTTGAGTTCAACGGCGAGTTGCTGGTGAATTGGGATGCTGTGGCAGAACTGTTCCCGGAAGGTATGCTCGACGCGATGTTCGCGGCGTACCAGCAACTGCTGCAATGGCTCGGAACTGAGAAAAGCGACTGGCATGCGCAGCTTCCCGACTTGCTGCCGGTGGCACAACGGGCCGTTCGCACGCGGGTCAACGGCGATCCGTCGCCGGCGGCCGATCGATGGCTGCACCAGGCATTCTTTGAGCATGCCGCCCGGCGACCGGAGCGCCGGGCTCTGGCATGGAACGACTCTGGTTCCATGAATTACGGCGAGTTGGCGGAACGCGCGCTTCGTGTTGCTGCTTTCTTGCATAGCCAGGGATTGAGTCCGGGCGACTTGGTGGCCGTGACGATGCCAAAAGGGCCGGACCAGATTGCGGCCGTGTTGGGTGTGCTGGCAGCGGGCGGAGCCTATGTGCCCGTTGGAGTAGAGCAACCGCCGGCGAGGCGCCAGGCAATGTACTCCAAAGCCGGCATACGATTTGTGCTGGAAACCCTTAATGACATCTTGACAATGCCGCCATTGGATTGTCCCGTCGCCGATTCCGCAGGTTCTTTGGCCTACGTCATCTTCACCTCAGGGTCTACGGGTGAGCCTAAGGGAGTGGAGACTACGCACCGGGCCGCCATGAATACGATCGACGCCATCAACGACCGGTTCGGTGTAAGTGATGCAGATTCCGTGCTGGCGGTCTCGGCCCTCGACTTCGACCTCTCGGTTTACGACATTTTTGGGCTCCTCGCGGCTGGCGGCAGCATTGTCTTGATTGAAGAAGAGACACGGCGTGAGGCGCGAAGCTGGGTCGAACTTGTGGATCGCTGGGGTATCACCATTTGGAATTCCGTGCCCGCCCTCCTCGACATGCTCCTAATCGTAGGAGCAGAGAGCGGCGTCGGTCAAAGCCTGCGCTTGGCCCTGGTCTCTGGTGATTGGGTGGGACTGGATTTGCACGCTCGCCTCGCAACGCTGGTTCCCGGTTGTCGTCTCATTGCGCTCGGGGGTGCAACCGAGGCGGCAATTTGGTCGAATGCCTGGGAGACCAAAGGAGTTCCCCCACTCTGGACTTCGATTCCTTATGGCTACCCGTTGCCCAACCAGAAGTACCGGGTGGTTGACGCTCGCGGGCGGGATTGTCCCGATTGGGTAAACGGGGAACTGTGGATCGGGGGCGCTGGAGTCGCAGCAGGTTACCGGGCAGACGCCGAGCTCACTGCGCACAAGTTCGTCAAACAAAATGGTGAACGCTGGTACCGCACGGGAGATATGGGACGTTACTGGCCGGATGGTGTTCTGGAGTTCTTAGGACGAACCGACCAACAGGTGAAGATACGCGGCCACCGCATCGAGCTTGGGGAAATCGAGGCCGCGCTGGAGGGTTGCCCGGATATCGCTCGCGCAATTGTGGTTGCCACAGGCGAAAAGACCCGAAGCCTTGCCGCCGGTGTGGTGGCGCGGCAGGACCACACTGTCGATCCGGAACAATTGGGCGCTTTCTTGGCAGAGCGGCTGCCCTCTTATATGATCCCGGAACGCATTTCCGTCTTCGACAGCTTGCCTCTGAGTGCCAACGGCAAAGTGGATCGCAAAGCGATCATCAGATTACTGTCTGCTCAACCTGCCTCATCGGAAGAGGACGTGCCGCAGGGGGCTATCGAACTTTCGCTAGCGCAATTGTGGGCCACTTTGCTTGAACTTCCGCACGTGGACCGCAGGCGCAACTTTTTCGCTCTCGGCGGTGACAGCCTTCTCGCGACCCAGATGATTGAGAAGCTGAAGCGCCGTTTCGGACTGGAGTTGTCCTTGCGTCAACTCTTCACTGCCCCTACCGTGCGCGATTTAGCCGTACTCATCGCGGAACAGCGACCGGAGATTGAAAGCTGCAGTATGGAGGAGGGTGTCTTATGAGCGTCGCCGACGTCGTCAGGGAGATGGAAAGTGCAGGCGTTCGCCTCTGGGAGGAGTCAGGCCAACTTCGTTTCCGCGCCCCCAAAGGCATCATGACCGAGGAGCGCCGGGCAGCACTGCATCAGCGCAAAGAGGCTGTCCTCGACTACTTGCGGCAAGGTCTAGACCTGGAAGCGGTTGTCCCTGATCCCGGGTCCAGCTATCAACCTTTCCCGTTGACCGAGGTACAGGGCGCTTATCTCTTGGGCCGGCGCGAGACGTTCGCCTATGGTGGAGTGGCCTGTCATGCCTACGGAGAGATGGGCATTCCCAATCTTGATCCTGGCCGCTTGGAAGCAGCCTGGCAGGCCCTCGTCCGTCGCCATCCCATGCTGCGCGCGTTGATTCAGGTGGAGGGTTCGCAGCGCGTTTTGCCCGAGGTCCCCGATTATCACATTGCCGTGAATGATGTGCGCGGCTCGTCACCGCTGCAGGTGGAAGCCGCAATCAAATCCGTGCGTTCTGAACTGGATCATAAGATGCACGCGCCTGATCAATGGCCGCTCTTCGAACTGCGCGTCACTTTGACCGATCAGCGAGGAATCCTGCATCTGTCGATCGATTTTCTCATTGCGGATTTCATCAGTATTCACTTGTTGCTCGACGAGTTGAGCCAGCTCTACCTGACTCCAGAGGAGCCCTTGGCCCCTCTCTCCCTCAGCTTTCGCGACTATCAACTGGCGGAGCGGCGCCTGCGCCAGGGCAGCCGGTACGAACGCGACCGGGAGTATTGGTGGCAACGCGTGGACGAGATGCCATCGGCCCCAGAATTACCGCTGGCGGAACAGCCACCCTCCAACGCCGGCGTGCGCTTCCAGAGCTGGAAAATGAGGCTCGATCCCAAGGACTGGAATGCGCTGCGTCAGCATGCCGGGGAACACGGGGTCACGCCATCGGGCGCTTTGCTGGCAGCCTATGCGGAGGTCATCGGCCGTTGGAGTCGCCAACCCCGTTTCACGCTCGATATCACGCTTCTTCAGCGGCTACCCCTGCATCCCGACGTCTTAAAGCTCGTTGGTGACTTCACCTCGATCAGTCTTTTGGCTGTGGATCTCCGCTCTGCTGCGTCATTCCAGAGTCGCGCACAGGGCATGCAGGCGCAACTCTGGAAGGACCTCGATCACCGGCTCTGCTCCGGGATAGAAGTTATACGCGAAATTGCTCGGCGCCGCGGCGCCAGCAACGCATTGATGCCCGTGGTCTTCACCAGCGCAATCGGTCTCAGGAATGAAAATGCCGAGGGCGCTTCAGCCGACACTCTAGGCGAATTCATTTACAGCATTAGTCAGACGCCACAAGTCTGGATCGATTGCCAGGTGATCGAGCGTCAAGGGCGCCTTGACTTGAGTTGGGATGTCCGCGACGGCGTTTTTCCAGACGGACTGATCGACGATATGTTCGAGGCGTATAAGACCCTGGTTCAGGGTCTTGGGCGCGGCCCCGAGCTTTGGGAATCGGCATCGCCGGTGACACTCCCGCCGCGGCAGCTAGAAATGCGCCGCTTGATCAATGACGCTGCCGGGCCGGTGCCCAACAGGTTGCTGCACCAGGACGTAGTGGCCCAGGCATTGCGTACTCCCGAACGCGTTGCGGTGATCAGCGGTTTCCAGTCACGGTCCTATGGTGATTTGCTGGCTCAGGCGGCAGGCGTAGCCGACGCCTTGGCACGCACCGATGTCCGGCCCCATGAATTGGTGGCGGTGCTGATGGACAAGGGCTTGGAGCAGGTAATCGCCGTGCTCGGCACGTTGCTCGCCGGGGCTGCTTATTTGCCGATTGACACTGATCAACCTCGGTCACGCCGCAACCGGATCCTTACCGATGCTGGGGTCCGGATCGCACTTACACAGTCCTGGTTCACCACAGATTTGCCGGACTCAGTCCGCGCGATTGCTGTCGATACTGTACCGCCCGAGCAGCCCGCCTCCACAATTCTTCAGCCAGCCAGCGGCCCCGATGATCTCGCCTACGTCATCTACACCTCGGGTTCAACCGGTGCCCCCAAAGGCGTGATGATCACTCATCGCAGCGCCCTCAATACGATCGAGGATATCAACCGCCGGTTCCATGTAACTGCGGATGACCGGATTCTCGGCCTTGCCCATCTCGGCTTCGATCTTTCCGTCTACGACATCTTCGGTCCCCTCTCGGTTGGAGGCTGCCTTGTTCTCCCTGCTTCCGATCGGCAGGCTGACCCATCCCACTGGGCTCAACTGATTGGCGATCATGACGTCACGCTCTGGGATTCGGTGCCTGCACAATTGCAGATGCTGAATGATTATCTATGCTCGGAGCCGGTAGTCACGCTGCCTTCACTGCGTCTGGCTATGCTGAGCGGCGACTGGATCCCGGTAAAGCTGCCCGATCAGATTCGCGGCCGCCTTCCCGGCGTGGAAGTCGCGAGCCTGGGTGGCGCCACCGAGGCCTCGATTTGGTCTATTGTCTATCCCATCGGCGAGGTCTCGGAAAAATGGAAGAGCATACCTTACGGAAAACCCCTCGCCAACCAGAGCTTTCATGTTCTCAATGCGGCCTTGCAGCCATGCCCGGACTGGACAACAGGTGATTTATATATCGGCGGGGCTGGCCTCGCTTCCGGTTATCTGGGCGACGCGGCCAAGACCGCCGAGCGATTCATCCATCACCCAGAAACCCACGAGCGCCTCTACTGTACCGGCGATTTGGGTCGATACCTTTCAGACGGCAATATCGAATTCCTTGGCAGGGAGGACTTTCAAGTAAAGATTCTCGGCCACCGCATTGAACTGGCCGAGGTTGAAGCGGCTCTCCGCTCGCACCCGGCGGTCGCAAGTGCGATTGTGCTGGCCCATGGGGATGGCCCATTGGATCGGCGTTTGGCTGCCTTTGTAGAGCTCGCTCGTCGCCAAAACGGCACTCCATCGTGGCAGCTGCTGGCGGCCGAGGTTGCTGCGAGGATGGAAGCTGCCGGGGCCGAAATAAGGATGGGAGTCGACGGCGAGGAGATCCTTCGCTTTGCGCAGCAGCTCGATCACACAGCCCTGGTCGCGATGGTATGCGCGTTGCGTCAGCATGACCTGTTCGCTGGTGCTGAGGACGTCCACTCTCTGGACGAAATCTTGCGGCAAGCCCGCGTGGTTCCAAAGCATCATCGCCTTATCCGGCGCTGGCTCAACGCCCTCGAAGCCAACCACTTGTTACAGCGCGACCCAACCGGCGCCAAATACTGCCATCTGGCGCCAATGGATCCGTCGGCACTTACAGAAGCCTGGCAAACAGTGGAGAGCCTGCAACCTAAGGTCGATCGCCGGACGGAGCTGTTGGACTATTTCCGAACGGCAGGACAACGTTTGCCGGAATTGATGCACGGTGAACTCGATCCTGTTGCTTTGCTATTCCCTCAGGGACGTGTGGAGATCCATGAGGTCGCCTACAATGACAGCTTCCTCAGCCGGTATTTGAACTGCCTCGTCACCGCCGCCGTTTGCGAGATTGCTCGTCAGCATGCCCCAAGAACCCCATTGCGCGTGCTGGAAATCGGAGCCGGCGTGGGGGGGACGAGCATTGAATTGATACCCGCTCTGGCTGAATTTAGCGTCGAATACCTGTTCACAGACGTATCGCAATTCTTTCTAAATAATGCCAGCGAGCGGTTTCGCGACTATCCGTGGGTCAAATATGCGCTGTTCGACATGAACCAGGACTACCGCCCGCAGGGTTTGACTCCTAATAGTTTCGATGTCATCGTCTGCGCCAATGTTCTGCATTACTCTCTCAATGCCAACATCGTGCTGGGGCGTATTCGAGAACTGTTGCAACCCGGAGGTTGGCTGGTTTTCATCGACATGGTGCGTGACAATTATCAGGTCCTCACCTCCATGGAGTTCTTGTTCGACGCCAATGTGAATGACTTCGAGGATGTGCGGCAGGGACATGATGCGACTTTCATCAACCTCGAGCAATGGCACGGTCTTCTGGCCACGGCGGGCGCACAAATAGCGCGCTGCTTGCCGCATTCCGACGATCCGCTTTCACAGATCGGCTTTCACGTCTTTGCCGCCCAGCTCAAGACGGATCGCGCGCCCGTGACCACACGGGAACTCGGCGCGCATCTGGCGGACCGGGTACCCGAGTACATGGTGCCCGCTCATCTCGAGGTTCTCGAAGCGCTGCCTCTGACCGCCAACAGCAAGATCGACCGGAAAACGCTGCTGTCGTGGTTGTCGCTCAAGAAAGCGGAGAATGCGGCTACAGGCCAGGACGAGCCGGAAAACGACCTGGAGCGCAGGATTGCTGCCATCTGGGCGGCTGTCATTGGCGTGAAGAGCGTCGGCCGCAATCAGGATTTTTTCGAGATTGGGGGCGATTCCCTGCTGGCGGCCCAGTTAGTTGGCCGCCTCCGTGAAGCGATTCCCGAAGCCCATCCTGTCTTCTTTGATAGCTTGCTCCGGTTGGTACTGGAGGGACCAACGGTGGCTAAACTCGCCGCCCATCTCCAAAGATCTCGAGCTTTGGATGCCGCTCCACAACTGCAGTCTTCGGCACTCATTCACCTGGCCAAAGCCGGCGATGGGCCGTTGCGGGTACTTGTGCATGACGCGAGCGGCACACTGGCCTCCTACAGTCCGTTGTTCGCTCCGCTGTCCGCCGCAGGTTCGCTTGCCGGCCTGGTGGTCAACGATAGTGAACTATATTTGCAAATGCAGCCGCGCACATTGGTGGAAAATAGAGCCGCCAAATACGCGCAGTTGCTTCGCTCGGAAAACCGGGACCTCGACCTGGTCGGCTATCAATTTGGCGGGATTCTTGCCGCCGAATTGGCGTCACTGTTAGTTGAAGCCGCTGTTCCCGTGAGAAGCGTCACCGTGATTGGCAGCTGCCCAATTCCCTTCCAGGTGGAGGATGAACTCCTGGCTGAATACCTCTTCATTCATGGATCAGGGGTTGATCCTGTGCGGCTCGGTTTCCCTGCGGAAGCCGCGTTAGGGCAGGCCCTTGCAGTCATTCGTTCTGCAACTCCCGGTCTCATAGCTGATGGTCAATTGGCGAAGTTGGCCGGCGATCCGGAACTGGCGGGTGTGGCCTGGTGCTTCCGGCGTCTGGCGGCTATTCCGCAGGCTGATCGGCTGACCTCGTTCGCGCGCGCTTTCGCGCCACCGGGTTCCGAACCAGCCCCGCTCAGTCAGGTTACCCTCCTTTACAGCATTTTCCGACACAGCATCAAAGCCGGCGCTGAAAGCAAAATGTCGTCATACGCAGGCGACATTGTCCTGCTCCGGCCTTCTGAGCAGACTCCTCTTTGGCCATCCCTGCGGGAGGATACCGTTCGTTTTTGGCAAGAACAGTGTTTGGGCGAATTACGCGTTATAGATGTACCGGGGAACGCATATACGTGCTTGCGAGCCGAGCATGCGGCGCATCTCGTTCCACTGATTACGGAGCATAACGCATGACCGCCGCGCCCCTGATCGGCCTGGTGGGAGGTTATGGAGCCGTTGGCCAATCAACGGTTTGCCTGCTTCGGACCTGGGGCGCAGTTCGCATGCGAATTGGCGGACGTCATCCTGCGCTCGCCGAAGAATTAATCAGGAATGAACTAGGCGGCTGTGGGGAGGCTGTCGCATTGGACATCAACGATCCCGCGTCCCTCGCCGATTTCTGCGCAGGATGCCAGATTGTAGTCAATTGCGCTGGCCCTTCTTACCGTGTTCTGGATCGCGTTGCTCTGGCGGCCTTTGCCGCCGGGGCGAACTATGTTGACCCCGGTGGCGATGAGCTGCTGTACCGGCGTCTGGCAGCGCTCGAACTGGCAAAGGCCGGGCGAATAGCGCTACTCACTGCGGGTATGATGCCCGGTCTTTCCGGGTTATTACCACGGTGGCTTGCCCGGCAAGGCTTTGAACGAGCAACGCAGCTTACCGCATACGTTGGTGGCCGAGGGCGTCTTACGCCGACGGGCGCCGCCGACTATCTTCTTAGCCTCGCGACTGTTACCACGGATTCTTTGGCGGCTTGGCGAGATGGCGCAAAGGTCTCTCGAGCCCTGGAGCCACTCACCAACGTTCTACTGCCGTTTTTCCCGCCTGGCGTTACCGCCTATCCTTTCTTTAGCGCGGAAGCAGAACGTTTGGCCAGGGAATTAGAACTCAGCGATGTGTCATGGTACAACGTCTTCGAGGGTGGACACATGCTGGCTGCCCTCGGTCGTCTCCAGGGCGCCGCTGTGGACTGTGAAGATCTGTCGGCTGCAGTCTCAGAACTCTCACAGGCTGCCGAACTCGATCTCTTCGGCAAGAGTTCTTATCAGCTTTTCGTGCTTCAACTGGCCGGAGAGGCCGGCGGTTGTCCCATGAGCCGCACAGTTATGCTACGTGCCTTAGATGCCCACGGCCTCAGCGGAACCGTCAACGCATTCGCCGTCTCTGCGGTTCTGGGTGGTGAGATGGCACCGGGCTTGTATTTCGCGGCCGAAGCTCTCAACCCCAACATCATGGACCGTCTACGCCACACTCCGGCCATCACAGCCATGGAGCTGATGGAGGTAGCTCCCAATACCGGGATTGCGCTGGAAGAAGGGGAGCTTTGAGATCCCGCCCGAGAGTGATCGTGTGTGGAACCAAGTTCGGCAGAGTCTACCTTGCCGCTTTCCGCCTTCCGGAATTTCCTTTCGAACTCGCGGGCATCCTGGCACAGGGCAGCGTGCGGTCGCGTTCTTGCGCTCACTACTATCAGGTGCCTTTATTTAGCCATCCAGACCAGTTGCCCGCGGATATAGATATCGCTTGTGTAGTGGTTGGGGCCGGTCTCAATGGAGGACAGGGCGCAGAGCTGGCCAAGGCCTTGATGGCGCGCGGCATTCACGTTCTTCAGGAACATCCCCTGCACCATGATGAGTTAGTCGAGTGTCTACGCCAGGCCCGTCGTCACAAGGTCATCTATCGGCTCAACACTCACTACGTAAACCTGGACCCGTTGCGGCGCTTCCTTGCCGGAGCGCGTGCACTCCTCGGGCAGCAGCGATGCTTGTTCGTAGATGCCACGGCAGGCTTTCAGACATCGTTTACTTTACTGGATATTGTGGGCCGCGCCCTTGGGGCTTTGCGGCCTTGGAGCTTTGCCGAGCTGCCACCGTTGCCGGATGATCTCCGCACGATGCCCGGGCTGGAAATGCCCTTTCGGAGTCTCGATGGTGTATTGGCGGGTGTGCCTGTAACGCTGAGAATCCAGAATCAGATGGATCCCAGCAGTCCGGATAACCATTCTCACATCTTCCATCGCATTACCCTGGGCACCGCCAGCGGCAATCTTATCTTGGTCAATACCCACGGCCCGGTCATCTGGTGTCCCCAGCCTCACATGCCTTCTGATTCACGAGAAGCGGTCGCGATGGAAGAGTCCGAAGATCGTCACCTCGATATCCCGAGCGCTACCCCGATAGGTGTGGCGGAGGCACCAAGTTATCGCGAAATATTGACCAAGCTTTGGCCAGAAGGCGTTGCACGGGCATTACTGGATATTCAGAAGGCGGTTTTGGTTGGCGATGATTCACCTTCCACGGGCCAGTACTACCTGACTTTGTGCCGATTGTGGCAGGACATCACCTCACGGCTCGGGCCCATCACCCTTATCCGGCGTGAACCTCCACCCATATTCCCGGTCACTGATCTGATGGAGGCCGAGAAATCCTGGGACCAGCCTGCCTCCAAACCCCCGGAAAGACAGGTCATCGACCACTCATTGGAACGATCTGCTACATGAAAACTGATATGAGAAGTAAGGGGCACGCGCCAAGTAGCTGTCTTTATATCAAGTACGAGTGCTGGAGCAAACAAAACCGTCAATGCGCCTCGAACGTGACCCCGGCGTAGTGGCCAGGTTGGAGATCATTTCGTTGCCGATATTCCCGGCGACTCCTGCAAGCTGTGAAGTGTTCGCAGATTGACTCCACTCTACGGGCAATCGTTTGGTCTGCGTTGCTGCATCCAACATGGAACTAGCGGATGCCGTCGGCCAGCCACAGGACACAAAACTTCCCGGACCTCCCTTGGCGTTGAGTTTTAATGAAGCCCCAGCCTGGTCGAGTGGTGAACCTATTCTTTGCTGTAAGACTCGAAGCAGCCCGGGCAAAGGCAGGTCAAAGATCCAGGTGCGAAAACTGCCCGGAAGTGCCAGATCCCGGGCCAGCGAGGAAGCTTGTTCGGAAGTCAGGTAAATCAATAGACCTTCTGTCACGATGAGGACCCGCGTCGCTTTCCGCCCCAGTTCCTGAAACAGAGCGCGGCGCGCATCTACCCTAAGCAAGTCCATGCCGATTCGTTCCAGTGAACATACTGGCTTCTCGTTCCTCAAGATTTCCTCTTTGTAAGCCAATAGTCCCGGGAGGTCCACCTCGACCCACTTGAGCTCTGCAGGGAGTTCCATGCGATACGGCCTCGCATCCAGACCGGCGGCAAGATTGATAATCATATCGACACCCTGACTTACCGCTTCCATGATGTACCGATCGATCAGGTATGTTCTGATTATGATCACCCAGGCATGTCTTGTGGCTTCGGGCACGGCATCGGCGATCTGCTTGCCCCGCGGCCCCGCTAGGCGCTGGGCAAGATCGTCTTTGAATAGCGCATCGCTGCGTTCACTTTCGCTTGTGCGGTATACCGCCGACCAAAGTGCGGTATCTGAAATGTCTCGGAGCGGAGATCCACCTTCTTCAACATGAGGGTATGTCCTCTCTTGCACTTTTGTTGCACCAACCGATGGATTTGTCATCTGGTCTCACAATGATTAAGGAATCCATCTTATCATCGCTCCTCATCCGGCTTCCTCGATTCACCCCGCCTCCACGTCGGTAAGAAGAGCCGAACTGATTTGCCGCCGAATGCCTCGGCGCAGCCCACAATTTGGGCGTCCTCTGTCCCAACGAATGATTGATTTCTTGTTTTCATACGAGGTATCGTTATCGTATCCTTGAGCACTTTCATTTCGAGGATTGTCGCGCATCCGCCTGGAGCCTTCCGCTCTTTATTGCCTGTTTTGTGTGAATATTGATGGGTTAACCCGCATTGGGAATCTCGTTCCGGCGGGCGGATGCTTTGGCGGCGTTGACCTGGAATTTAATCTAGCACTTGTTTTCATGGTACGGAATCATACGTACAATCTTATGGGGCAACCAATAACCCAAAAGCAGAAAAGTCTCGGTTTTGCCTACCACCGTCCAAACCCGCAAAGCGTTTTGCGTGTGTTTTGCTTCCCCTACGCAGGTTCCGGGATAATCGCATACCGAAACTGGGCGGCCGGACTTCCTCTGGATATTGAGGTCTGCCCTATTCAGCTTCCCGGTCGCGGCCACCGAATTCGCCAGCCTCTTTTTACTGAATGTTCTGCTTTGGTTACAGCTTTGGAAAACGACGTCAAAGCTTATGCGGACAAGCCCTTTGTTTTTTTCGGACACAGCATGGGCGCGCTTCTGGCTTTTGAAGTCGCACGCCGTTTGGGCAGCCGCGAAGGTCCCCTGCATCTGTTCGTTTCTGGGCGCTCTGCGCCCCAGATTCCGCGTCGTCACAAGCGCAAGCTCTCCGACCTGCCGGATGGAGAATTGTTACAGGAGTTGCGCCGTTTAGACGGCACCCCGTCGCAAATACTTGCCCGTCCTGAAATGGTGAAAGAGATGTTGCCGGTGCTGCGAGCCGACTTTAGCGTTGTTGAAAGTTACTCTTATCAAGCAACACCTCCATTGACCTGTCCCATTTCCGCCTATGCCGGATCGGAAGACGCCATTATTAAGCAGGATGTCGAAGCCTGGAGCAGGCAAACTACCTCAACGTTTTCTTTCACAGCGTTTCCCGGAGGGCATTTCTTTATTCAGACATCTCAACGTTTGCTGCTGGAGGTATTAAGGAGAGAACTGAGTCGGTATACGAGACAAAATGATCGGGATGCCCTTCCACCTCCTTACGACGGTCAGGGCTAGGACTTCAGGGCCGCGAATATCCTCCAAATGAGGCGACTTGAGTGCTTCGCGTAGACGACCACGAGCCTGCGGCATTCTCGATTCGTCGCGCTCCGGGAAGACGTGAGGGCCTAGCGATGCACACCGGCAGCCTCAGGTTCCGCTGAATGGTTCGGTTGCAAATGTGCTGCGACTCTTTTCTTGAAAACCCTTAGACCAAGTTTCGTGCGGCCACCTTCGCCTGACTTGAAGTGAGCTTTTCCAGCGCAACTTCGTATTCAGCTTTGAGCCGCGAGACCAGTTCTGCAACACTAACGACTGCCTTCACGGCGCCGATGCCCTGGCCCGCGCTCCAGACATCGCGCCACGCCTTCACCTTGCCATCGGCCTTGGCGAAATCCATCTTCGTGGGATCGGCTTGCGGCAGGTTCTCGGGATCAAGGCCGACGTTGCGAATCGAGGGCTTCAAATAGTTGCCATGCACGCCGGTAAAGTAGCTGCTGTAGACAATCTCGGCGGCATTGAAATCCACGATCATCTGCTTGTAGGCTTCAGGGGCATTCGCTTCCCTTGTAGCGATGAATGCCGAGCCTATGTAAGCCAGGTCAGCGCCCAATGCCCTTGCAGCGGCCACGCCGCGGCCGGTGGCAATGGCGCCGGAGAGCACCAGGGGCCCACTGAACCATTCACGAATTTCCTCAACCAGTGCAAATGGAGAAAATGTCCCCGCGTGGCCACCGGCGCCGGCTGCCACGGCAATCAGGCCGTCGGCGCCCTTGTCGACGGCTTTGTGGGCAAACATATCGTTGATGACGTCGTGCAGCACGATTCCGCCGTAGGCATGCACGGCCTGGTTCACGTCCTCGCGCGCTCCTAGAGACGTGATGACCATGGGCACCCGATATCGGACGCAAAGATCCAGATCGTGGGCCAGGCGATCGTTGGACTTGTGCACGATCAAGTTGACGGCGAATGGAGCGGAACGGGCCCGGTTATCGGGAGGGTCAACCTTGGGGAGACTGGCGTCGTACGTGGCGAGTTCGTCATGAATGCGCTGCAGCCAGTTTTCCAATTCCTGAGCCGGTCGCGCGTTAAGAGATGGGAAGCTGCCAATCACACCAGCCTTGCATTGCGCAATCACCATTGCCGGCGTCGAGACGATGAACATTGGCGCGCCAATTACTGGCAGCACCATCCGGTCTCTCACAATTCCGGACAGATTCACGTTCTCCCCCACCGAAAGAAACCGGCCCTCCGTCGCCCCGGGATGTACCTTTTCACAATTTGTTTTTCCCGAAGCTTGCTAGATCGTTAGAAACAACTCCGGTCACGTCAAATCACAACCATAATCACCAAATGCCGAACCGAAACGGAGCCGCATTAGAGTGGGTATTCCGCAAACGAAAACAACGGCGTTACCACCCAAAGCACGGGAAGAATTACACTTCCGAGCCACGCCAACGCCAAGAGCGCGTTTTGACTACCTTGATTTTGCTTCTCTTCCTGCCGTGAAGGGCGCGAATTGCCACGATGGCGGCAATAGCAAGAAGAAGCGTGGCCTTTCCAATCCAAACATTCATAGATTAGCGGTTCGACCGTTAGCAAAAAAGTCACCTGAGTTATGAATCGAGGAAAGGCGCTCTATCCCAGCCGGAGCTACTCCCCGCAAAGGCACAGTCGTCTACGCGCCAAGCACTATGCCGCCGGTTTCGTTGAGAGCGCCTCCATACGTTTCTGGATCTCATCGGCGGATACGTCTTCCTTGTGCGTTGAAACCAGCCACACGTGCCCGAAGGGATCTACCAATCTGCAGCTCCTGTCCCCGTAAACCTGATCCGCCACTGGAATCAGAATCTTCGCGCCCGCAGCCTCAGCCCGTTTGGCCACGTCGTCCACGTCTTCGACGTAAAGCGCGATTCGGACAGATACGTCACCGGCCGATTTCGGCGCGCAGTCGCCCCATTCTGGAAACTCGTCGCCAAGCAGGATAACTGCGTCCCCGATAGTGAGCTCTGCATGCACAATCTTCCCCCCTGGCCCCGCCAGCCGCGGCCGCTCCTCTTTTGCCCCAAACGCCAACTTGTAGAACTCGATGGCGCGAGCAGCGCCTTTGACGATCAACATCGGCGTCACAGAATGGTAGCCGTCCGGAATCGCTTTGACTTTGCTCATTATCAGTTACCCCATAATTGATTTCGGGCAGCTCTCGCCCTGGTGGATGCTACGCGACTTACCCCTTCTAAGTCAATGGCATAGGGGGAAGGAGTAGCGTCCTTATACATGTCAGATACCAGGACACTACCGGAGAAAGAAGCGAGCCAAACGCGAGCTATCCCGTCGCAAAAAAGCGCCACGCCTCGCGCCCCTCGCCCAGATTCGTCGCAGGCGCAAAGACCGCCTGCTCGATGACAAGCAACCTGCACCACTTCCGGCCTTTAATTGTGATCGGAATACCCGCGTACGAACGGAACATGGGTCGGGACCGGCGTATTGGTGAAGTCGCCCGACAAACGTTACTATATTGGAGTACAAGCGGATCGCAAAATATGCCCACCAGCACTTGTCTGCATGAGCTTTTCGAACGTCAGGTTCACTCTGTTCCAGCAAAACAAACCGCCGTTATTTGTGAAGGCGAGCAAATCACTTACAACGAGTTGAATTGCCGAGCCAACCAGCTTGCCCGCCACCTTCGGACGCTGGGTGTGGGTGCGGAAACGCTGATAGCCATCTGCGTGGAACGATCCGTCGCAATGATGGTTGGGCTTTTAGGGATTCTCAAAGCCGGCGCGGCTTACGTTCCTTGCGATCCGGTCTACCCTGCTGACCGCATTTCGCACATCCTGGAAGACGCGGCCCCTTCGATTCTTCTTACGCAACAGCACCTTCTGGATCAGTTGCCGGCCGCACGCGGATATACCGTGCTCTGTTTGGACCGCGACTGGCCCCAAATCGTCCAGCAAAGCGCAGACAACCCAGATCCGTTAGCCGATCCGGAAAATCTGGCCTATGTGATGTATACGTCAGGTTCCACCGGGAAGCCCAAAGGCATATCCATTGCCCATTCTTCCGCGGTCTCGTTCATGCTTTGGGCCCGGGATATGTTCCCTTCCGAAGATCTGCAGGGAGTACTGGCGTCGACTTCGATATGCTTCGATATATCTCTGATTGAGCTGTTTACACCTCTCAGCTGGGGCGGCAAGATCATCATGGCTCAAAACGCCCTGCAATTGCCGGAACTCAGAAATCGCCATCAAGTAACCTTGATCAATACGGTGCCCTCCGCAATGAGAGAGTTGGCCTCCGCGCACACTCTGCCGGCATCGGTGCGAACCGTAATTCTAGGTGGGGAGGCGGTCGATTCCCTCGTGGCGGCGCAGGTCTATAAGCAGCCTGGGGTGCAGCGGGTCTTCAATCTCTATGGGCCTACCGAAGACACTATCTACTCGACCTGGTCTTTGCTGCGAAAGGATGACGACAAAACCCCCATTGGCCATTCCATGACACAGAAGCACGCCTATGTGCTCGACCGGCGCTTGCAACTGGTACCGATAGGTGTGACCGGCTCAATCTACCTGGCGGGAGCGGGATTGGCGCGGGGTTATCGCAACCGTCCAGATCTCACCATCGAAAAATTCATTCCGAATCCATTCAGCCAACAGCCAGGCGCGCGCATGTATGACACCGGAGACCTTGGGCGCTGGAACAGCCAGGGCGAGCTGGAGTACATCGGACGTTCTGACCATCAAGTCAAGATTCGTGGCTATCGGATCGAACTCGGCGAAGTTGAGGCCGTCTTGCATCAGCATCCGGGCGTGCGCAAAGCCGCAGTCATGGCAAGGGAGGACTCGCCTGGGGACAAGCTCCTAGTCGCTTATGTCTTGGAGACGCAAAAGAACACGGTAACTCCGAGTGAGTTGCGCACTTTTGTGAAACAAAAACTTCCACAATATATGGTGCCGTCGTCGGTGATTGTCATGGAAGCCTTTCCTCTGACGCCCAATGGCAAGCTGAATCGAAAAGCACTGCCCGCTCCCGAAGATGCGCCCGCCGAACGCGAGACCAGTTTTGTTGCCCCTCAAACTCCAACCGAGAAAATCATCGAAGGCATCTGGGCTAACTTGCTGAAACTTAAGCAAGTGGGTGTTCACGACAATTTCTTTGACATCGGCGGCCATTCGCTCAAGGCGGTCCAAGTGGTTGCTCGTGTGCGGGATGCGTTTGGTATAGAACTTCCGGTACGCAAGGTATTCGAAAACCCCACCATCTCCGCCCTGGCGCAACTGATCGACGGCACCGATAAGCCCTTGGCAGTGGCTAAAACTTCTAGAATCGTTCCGGTTCCCAGGAATGGGCCTCTGCCCCTTTCCTTTAGCGAAGAATCGTTGCGTTTCATGGGGCGCCTCTTCCCCGCATCGACATTTAACGTAGTCCTGGCTGCGCGGCTTATCGGCGAACTCGATACCGCGGCCCTGGGAAAATGCATCAACCACATCGTTCGGCGTCATGAAATACTTCGCACTGCCTTCAGAACAGTGGGCGGCCATGCAGTTCGAATCATTTCCGAGCCTGCCACCATGGCGCTGCCGGTCGCTGATCTTCGCGGTCTCTCCGGGAACGGAGAGGATGAGCTATACAGGTTGGTCGCGCAGGAGTCCAACACTCCTTTCGACTTGGGTCGAGGCCCTCTGTTTCGAGTCAAGTTGCTGCGGACAGAGGACCGTGAGCACGCGCTGCTGCTCACACTTTCTCATATGATTGCCGACGGCTGGTCCATGGGAATACTCCTGCGGGAACTTGAAACCCTGTACGGGTCCTGCCGCAGAGGAGAATCCCCGGAGCTTCCAGAACTGCCCATCCAATATGCGGATTACGCGGTTTGGATACGGGAAAGGATAAGTGGCGCCATCCTGGATGATCTTACTTCTTACTGGAAGCAACGGCTTCACGGTCTATCCGGACGGGTCCAGTTACCCGAGATCACCGAATCCTCAGCCAGTGGAATCGCTGCGGTTCACAATATCTCTTTCCGCCTTTCTCGAATCGAAACCGATGCCCTTAGAAAGTTCAGCAAGCGCGAAGGCGTTACCCTCTTTGTGACCTTGCTTACCGTTTTTAAACTATTCATTCACCGTCTTACTCGAGCCGAGGACATTGTGGTTGCCGTACCAGCCTCTGAGCGGAGCCATTCGGAACTGGAAGGCGTTATGGGGCTGTTCATGAATTTTCTCTTTCTCCGCACCGATGTGTCGGGTGAACCGACTTTCCGGCAGTTGCTCGGCCGTATTCGCGATACCAGCAGAGAAGCGGGGGAACACCAGGATTTGCCTTTTGGAATACTCATGAAAGCACTGCGCTCTGAGCATGAGCAAATTGCCGAGTCTTTGTTTCAATTTGGCTTCAATTACGTCAATCTGCCTGAAACCGGCATCGCACTGCAGGGCTTGCGAATTGAGGTTTTACCCAATAAGGTAAGAGCTGCATGGGTATCAGATCTTACGTTGCACGTAAACGATAATGATGACACTCTTAACTTATATGTCGTCTACAAAGAGTCTCTTTTGTCGGCAGGGCGCGTGACGGAAATCACAGAGCAATTGAAGGGGATACTGGCGGGAATTCTGAAAGAGTCGGCTTGATAGTCAGAAATCGGGGGAGGCGGCTGATAGAGGACAACACAGTCGTTTCTGGGCGAAATTCGAAAGAGGTTATAGTGGAGTGGGCGGACGCCGTGGATCGGCAAATTTCCCGCGACTCACCTCCACAGGACCTCATCGGCTGATCCTAAAGATGCTTATACGATTTGCTCAGCCCGCTCGAAACTGCATCGCGGATTCGTCGTCAGCGGCCACCAAAGTGTTATGGTGACCACAAATGGTTCCGAACGGCGGATCGCAATCGTGAGTGAGATCCTCTTTTGTCACTTATGGGGTTTCATTGATACGGCCGGGTTGCGCTCATTATCTCTTGAAGGAATCAAATGATAAAGGCGATAGAACCGATGGTCGATCGGCACCACGCTTACAGTTGGAAAACCCGCCTCGGCCGCATAGGCCCGCAATATAGCCGGACGCAAGACTGTCCCGGTGGCAGCAGAAGGTTGCTCGGTCAGGCCCACGGGCAGGCAGTGCAACAGGCTGATCGCGTAGAGAAACCTTTCCGTCTCACTTGCCGGAGCCGCGAAGGCCTCCGCTGCATTGGGCTCCAACAGAAGCGCCTCACCAGTATCGTCCAGGAGAGCGCGGCAGGTACGCAGTACTTCAACGGGTCGAGGCATGTCGTGCAGCGCGTCGAAAATGCAAACCAGCGCATAGCTGCTCTTAGACGCCGCGGCATCGCTCGCAACAAAGTTAATACGGTCAGCCACGCCGGCTTCACGGGCATTACGGCGAGCGTCGTCGATCGAGGCCTCATGCAGATCAAACCCGTCGATGAAGATTTTCGGATAAGCGTGGGCCAAAGCGATACTCGACCAGCCAACACCGCAGCCAATGTCTGCCACCCGTACTCCGCCAGTTTTCAAGCGCGAATGAGTATAGGGCATTCCCTTTTCGATCCAACGCGCTAATTGATGGAGTAGGATTCCACGGTTCAATCCAGCCTGGTTTCCTCGGAAGTCGGGCCCGTACTCAGCGTAGGGCACGCCAGTCCCAGTACGGTAAGCTTCGAGCAACTTGGGTAAAACGTGGGTCATGCCACCAACGGGTAGCATCGCTATGGGCGCGATCCAAAATAAACTGTCTGGGTCGGTTAGCGCTTCTGCGTGGCCTGGCGGAAGCAGGTACAAGCGATCATCAGTGGGCTTGGTGACCTCGTCTACCTCAACCATTCCGCAGGCGGCCTGTTGCTCGAGCCACTCGCGAGCGTATCGATACCCGATCCCGGCACGCTTCGCGAGCATGGGCGCGGTCGACGGTCCCCCTGTCGCAAGGGCGTCATACAGTCCCAGGTGTATCCCTAAGTAAGCGGCCATCAATTCGGCCGCACCTAAGCTCGCCTGGAAGAGTCGACTCGCTAGCAGACGCGCCTGCGTTGCTTTAGGGTCGATTCCGGTGCCTTCCACCATTGCCGTGTTTCGTCCGCTCAAGGATTGGGGAATCCTTTCCTTCGACTCGCTTGGCGCTGCGCCAATTGTGGCAGGCTATGACGGCGCCTCGGGCCTGTCGCGCTCATCCAACATCGACCACCAATCCTCCCGCTGGACGATTTGACCGCGATTCGGAAACTCCGCCAACAAGCTTGCCTTGACCAACCCGTGGTAAAGCCTCTTACATAACTTACGAGGCCATTGCGACGAGCTCCTTGGTTTCGTCTAGCTTGGCAGAATAGAGAAACATGTCCTGTCTGTAGATTTGCGTGAGCAAGTCTTCACACCAACCCTCAGTGGACAACCACACTGTACTTTCACATTCAACCTTGTACGCCACTGGGCCCTTAGTTAAAGGTACGCGCTTCCCATTTACAACTCCTTCGTAGAACTCGAGCACGTTGTAGGAGAGTTCAACTTCCTGGTCTTTCAATCGATGTGGGACCCTCAACATCGACCGGTTTAACTTGATCGCGTCGTGCAGCAGTTCAGGATCCGCGTCGGGACGCCCAGCAAGGAGGAGGCTTTCAAAAATCTCCGTTACCTCAGCATAAAACGCTCCCATTTTCTCTTCGGCAACCAATTTCACCAGGGCATACAGATCTGGGCGCCACCACATACCCAACCACTGTTCGCTTGGGATGTATTCGGGTTTACCGGCCTGCATGGCGCGCGCCTGGTTGCGGAAAAGTTCACCGATACCAAAACAGACAGGGTGTTGGTCGCCATCGGCTTCCAAAACCGCTTCAATCATCTGGCGATAGGAAATGCCATAGCCCTCGCCCAAGGCAAGGAACACGACCTGCAACAGCCGGTCACAGTGAAGCAGCTCCACGATCCATCCGAAGGATCGGGCGCGGACCCAATCCTCTCGCGGCATAGTCTTAGTCGCAATCACGATATTGATGTACTCCGGTTCGTCTTTCGCGGTGGATTCCAGAGTCTCGAAGTCTTGAATGATCTGTGCGGGCCTGTATTCGATACCATGTAGCCGCTGGTAATTCGGGTCTCCCATTTCCGCGTTGGGAAGAATGGAGCAGGAGAAGAAGTTAATGCGGAAGTGTTGGCCATTCGCGATGACCGTCTCAGCCCCATTCGCGAGGCTGTCATAGGTGTCGCCAGGCAGGCCCACGATCAGGTCTGTATAAGTCTTGAGCCCATCTCGAATATAGCGCCGCTGTAATTCATTGTACGATTCAAGAGAAATATTGTCTCGCTTGATGATCTTCAGCGTGTTCTTGTCCGTTGATTGGAGCGAAAGTGTGGCGCCAATGCTGGCTGCTCTGCCTTTGGTGAAGATCTTGTGAATTTCGTAAGAACGTTCAGTCTGGTTCTTTGTGTCCCATTTGGCGACACCGAAAAGAGCGCGGCGCTTGCGGTACGCCTCAGTCAGATGGGTTGCGATCCCTATGTCGCGAGGCAAGATCCCGAAATTTGCATCTACAATCCAAATGTATGGCAATTTGCGTTCCGCGAACCATTCGATCTCGACATTAATCCGTTCGTCGTCAAATCGATAAACTTTGCTGGCTACCGCGGATCCCCAATCGCAAAAACTGCAGGAAAAGGGACAGCCGCGGTTTGTTTCCCAGATCACCGCCCATCGCTTGTCGGTATTGTTGCGTAGTAACTCATCGAAAATACCGGTCAAGTAAGGCGATGGAATCGAGGATAGATCCTGAAGTCTGGGGGCCCGTGCGTTAGTGACCACTTTCCCATCCTCGACGTAGCTGATCGCGGGGGTCGATCGCCAGGATCGGTCGGCCGCATGCTCCAGGATCTCGAGAAACGCTCGCTCACCTTCGCCGTGGCAGGCAATATCGACAGCCGGGTTTTCCAGCAGGAATTCGTCTCCAGTGTCCGGAACCTGAGGTCCGCCAAAAACGATCAAGCACTTCGGAGAACGTTCTTTGAGGGCGCGGGCCATGCGAAGCGAAAGCCGGGCATTCCAAATATAGGCGCTGAATCCGACGACGTCCGCAGTCGCGAGATGTTCCACAGCCTCTTCAACTGAAATCCTACTGAAGATTGGTTGCAAAAATTTATAACGGGAAGGATCGGGAGCGTGCTGCTGGCAATATGCTTGCAGCAGCCCGACAGAGTAAGGTATGAAAACGAACGGCGTTTCGGTGGGATTAAAAACAGGTTTGGAAATCACCTGGCCATCTTTGACCATGTACTGTTCCCTTTGACGCTGGACCCAAAAAGGAACACACATTTGAACCAAGCCTACGATAAGCGGGCGGCCCGTTTCACTCATAACCTATCACTCCATAATCTCTCTCGTCTCAATCGCTGTCGTTTCTAAAGATCAGGGAACCTGGCAAATTCTGAACTGGGGTTTTCATTTCCATACTCACGCCAAACCCAACAAGAAACTGGTCTACATTGACCACTTCGAAAATTATCTTGCCTGTAACCTACTTGTGCTGTAGCTCGGCAGGCCACAAATGAGATCTCGTAAAACGCGAGGGTCTTTGCTCAATCCCGTTCTCTTGCACGAGTGCGATATCTTCGCCGGACGCACCCCCGTGTTTGCGAAAGGGATGGCAAAAGACTACCGGACACGTCTTATATGTCCAACCTATGCGAGTGGACCCGTGACTTATCCGCTTTCAAAACGGTTTGTCGTATAACGTAGTCCGTATCACGTAGCTTGTTGGAGGAAATCAATGATGGAGCGCTTGCTCTCGCGTGACGAATGGAAATTCGCCGGCGTGCTGCGGCGGGCTGATCCCGCGCTTGCCGTCGTCTGGTGGATTCTTCTCGTTCTGCGCGGATTGTTGCCGGCGCTTTTCGCCATCGCCACGGGCGTACTGGTTGCGGCGGTTCGGCGGGGCGGTGATTTGGCCGCAGCCCTAAGCATGGTCGGAATTATATTTCTTGCGCTGCAAGTGCTCGCGCCCATTCATCAGGTAGTCGGCGCCAATCTCGGAAGCCGGACCTCGGCTTGGCTTTACGACCAACTCACGCGCGCCTGCATCAGCCCGCCTGGCATCGGCCATCTCGAGAATCCGAAGTTCACAACCGATCTCACGATGGCGCGGGATTTCGACCTCGGCATCAGCGGGCCGCCGATGTCGGTTTCAATGGATTTCATCGCTGGCGGTCTGGCGGAGGTGCTAGCCGGGATCGCCTCGGTGTTAGTTGTCGCGGATTACGCATGGTGGGCGGCGCTCATCCTTGCAGGCGCCTGGTTTGCGACGCATTGGCTGCTCCGTGAGAGCGGGGTCTGGCGCGATCGAAACACTACCGAAGTACGCGAGGCGCAGCGCCATGCCGACTATGCATACAAACTGGCAGTCGATCCGCCGGCCGCTAAGGAAGTGAGGCTGTTTGGCCTGTCCGACTGGATAATCGAGCGCTTCCGATCGCGTCGCCTCTACCTGTTCGAGCTCCGCAGGCATGCAACACGCCTGCGCGAGCGCCCGATGATCTGGAGCTTACTGTTGGTCCTGGTCGCCAACCTCATTGTCTTCTGGTCTCTGGGTGCCGCAGCGTCCGAGGGCACGCTGGCTCTCGGAAGACTCGTGACTTTTGCGACCGCTGCGGTGAGCACGAACCTGATTGCATTTGGGGGACTCTCGTGGGTGCTTGACGGCGCCGCCGCACCCGCGGCCGCTGTGTTGCGCTTGCATAATGTCATACCTCCCGCGGGCGCGTTGCATGAGGGCCATGCATCCGCTGCGGGGATGCCAGCTCACGAAATTCGTTTCCGTAATGTCACCTTTGCCTACCCCGCCAGCCGAGAGCAGGAACAAGTGCTCGCGGGTTTCGACCTGGTGATTCCCGCGGGATCGTCGCTCGCCATCGTTGGTCAGAATGGCGCTGGGAAAACCACGGTCGCGAAACTTCTTTGCCGCCTTTATGACCCCCAAGATGGCGCTATTGAGATAGACGGTACCGATCTCCGTGCCTTTGACCTGGAGAGTTGGCGATCGCGAATGGCTGCGGTTTTTCAAGATTTTATTCGCTTCGAGTTGCCCTTACGCAACAATGTCGCTCCCGCTGGCGCCCCCGATGATGTCATCCAACAGGCGCTCGTTGAGGCTGGCGCTTCCGGCTTGGCCGATCTCGGCACCGTACTCGCGCGTGGTTACCCGGGCGGTACGGACTTGTCCGGCGGTCAGTGGCAGCGGGTGGCGCTTGCAAGAGCAATCGCCGCCGTTCGACTCGGCGCTGGATTGGTTCTGCTTGATGAGCCTACGGCTCAGCTCGATGTGCGAGGCGAGGCCGAGATTTTTGATCGCATCCTCACAGCCACGCGTCACACCACTACGATTCTGATTTCCCATCGCTTCTCGACGGTCCGCCGCGCGGATCGTATTTGCGTGCTCGAGGGGGGCAAAGTCGCCGAACTCGGCACTCACGACGAGTTGATAGCCCTGGGTGGCCGGTACCGAACGATGTTCGAACTTCAAGCGTCGCGCTTCGGTGACGATAAGGAAGAAGCGGAGGCGGCGATCGATGTCCTCGAATAACGATCTGCCCTCAGGATTGTCTTCCATGTGGCGCGCACTCAAGCGTGGCTACCATGCGGAACCGTGGTTGTTGAGCGTTTCGTTTGGCCTGGCGCTGCTCGCGGCATTGCCGGATGCGCTGCTGGCGCTCTGGCTAAAATATCTCGCCGATGGAGTGCTCGGTGGCAGACCCAGGTTGGTGATGACCGCCGCTCTTGGTCTGGGCGTATCGGCCGTAGGAACGTGGTTCCTGCGAGTGATCAGCGATCGCACTCAGCGCCGCTTTCGCGACCAGGTGACCATCGCCCTCGAGTCGCACTTGGCGAGGCTGTTGGCCTCAGTGTCTACGATCGAGCACCATGAACGCCCCGAATATGTGGATCGGCTCTCGGTTTTGCGAAACCAGGTATTCGTGCTCGACCACATGTATATGTCGTTGTTCACGACGTGCGGGTGGGTTCTGAGGTTGGCCGTGACGATAACCCTGCTCGTGTCGATCCATCCAGCGCTCGCATTATTGGCCGTATTTGCCCTGCCGACGGTCTTGACCTCGACCTGGCGGCCGGGCGTTGAACGCGCCATCGAAGAGCGGGGGGCGTCAGCCAATCGTTTGGCGCGCCACCTGTTCGACATCGCTACCACCGCGGCACCCGGCAAGGAAGTGCGTGTGACGGGGATCGGCTCTCGCCTCGTGACGCAGCGGCGAGAGGCCTGGGAGCGCTGGTACAAGCCGTTGGCCGCGGCACGATGGAGCAGCGCCGCGTGGCATACCCTGGGCTGGGGTATCTTCGGGGTGGGCTACATGGCTGCCGTAGTGTTCGTGGCGTCAGTGCTCAAAGCAACGCCCGGCAACGTCCTGTTGGTTTTGGCAGCGGGCTCACGGCTGTCTGCGTATGTAGCGGCGACTGTGGGCGAGATCGGATTCCTCCGCGGCGTCTGGCTCGACGGCTCCAGACGATTGGCGTGGCTGGAGGACTATTCAGCTTCGCTGGTGCGGCATACCGACGCGTCTGTGCCCGAGCGGCTCACAGAAGGCATCTCCTTCGAACACGTATCGTTCGTCTACCCCGGCACCGATCGGCTGGTGCTCGAGGACCTAAATATCCAGTTTCAACCGGGGTCCGTGACGGCCATCGTGGGAGAGAATGGTGCCGGCAAAACGACCCTCGTGAAGCTCTTGTGCGGGCTATATAAGCCGACGAGTGGACGCATCCTGGTCGACGGTGTGGACTTAGCGCGCGTGCCTCCCGATGCGTGGCGCTCTCGCCTCGCCGGCGCATTTCAAGATTTCTTTCGGTTTGAATTCAGGGCCCGTCAAAGTGTCGGGTTAGGAGACCTGCCACGATTAGAGGATGAGCCTTCGGTCTTGGCCGCGCTCGACAGGGCCGGCGCACGCGACCTGGTAGAGCAATTCGCTTCCGGTCTTGAGACTCAGCTCGGCTCGACCTGGCCCGGGGGTGTAGAAATCAGCTTTGGGCAATGGCAGCGGATCGCCCTGGCCCGGGGATTCATGCGCCCGCGGCCTCTGGTTCTGATACTTGACGAGCCGACGGCAGCCGTCGACGCCGAAACCGAGCATGCGCTCTTCGAACGTTATGCTGCAGCCACCCGCCAACGCACGGCCGAAGGCGGAATCACGCTTCTTATCTCACACCGATTTACCACCGTCCGTGTGGCCGATCACATCGTGGTACTTGACGGATCGCGTGTGGTCGAATCGGGCACTCACGAATCGCTACTCGTCAAGGGCGGCCAATACGCGGAGCTATATAACATCCAGGCCGCCGCCTATCGTTGATATCGTTCCTTGCAACTCCCGCTGAGAAACCTGGCCTGCGGAGCGGTCAACCCAATTTAGTAATCCGGCGCTGTTCCTGGCTAGGAGACGTTCGAAGTTCCATCGCGGTTCGATTTGCGCGCCATCTTTACGAGCGGGAGAGTTCTACCATCATTTATCACGCTGGACTGCGCTCTGCAAAAACTCTAGGACGGGCTCCAGAACGATCTTACTTTCCCAGAATGCGCTGAGATGGCTGAGTCCCGGCAACCCGACCACGGTTGCACAGGGCATGGAATGGGCATAATTCAACATGCGTCGATAAACAAGATCCAATTCGCCCGCATAGAGCAGACACGGCATGCTCATGGAAGGGAGAATGTCTTCCACCGAAGAATGATCCTGTTGCGCGGCCGCCAATGCCGTGAAATCATTCGTGCGTAATTCCTCATGGATGATTGCCCGCATCGCTCCAGGAGCGAGATTAGTAGTGGCGTAAATTCTCTCGATAGACCCTTCGGGGTCCTCAGGATCGATTCTTACTGAGGCGGGTAAGCTCATCGCACAAGCGTCCTGGCCACCGATGATAGCCGCCGAAACCCGTCCCGGCGCCCACTTCGCCAATCCAAATGCCGTGCGTCCGCCGGAGGAGTAACCCCAATAAGCCGTCTGGCTGATTTTCAGCCGATCAAGAACCGCAATCACATCGGCAACCTGCAACTCCAGAGTATACGCAGCCGGGTCGTGCGGCTTATCGCTTCCACCATGCCCGCGCGAATCAATTAGAACCAGGCGATATTGCTTGCGCAACGCTTCAACATAGCCGCACAGATACCATGCCTTAAGAGTCTGGCCAAATCCATGTTGCAGAACCAAAGGCGGACCCTCCCCCACATCTCGGTAATGGATCCTTACCCCCTCGCATTCAGCATATGGCATACGCTTATCTTTATTAAGTGACTATATTAAGTGACTATCGGATAGCATCCACCCTTACCACAACCAAAACGCAAAGGTTATATACACTAGATTTCAACATCCGGCAATACTCGCATCTCAGGCCTCATTCGGCAAACCTGACGCCGAGTTCGAAACTACTCGTCGCACTCAGCCCGGTCCGGATGCGCTGGAATCGATAGCAGTCGCCAGGAACCGCAAAGAAGCAGCCAGACAGATCGGATGGAGCAGCAGTTCCCTGCTTGCACGATTGCGGCCCCGATCACAACCGGTGCGGTTTGGTTCCCTGCAGCTTCGACATCAGCCCTGGCTTATCAGAGTCCCGGACATTACTATCCTTTTCGTTGAATCCGCTTAAGGACCGTCGGTTGCATTGTAAATCGTTGGTTTCCATGCTGCGTTCGATTTGTAGGCCCATTAAGATTCCTCGACTCCAGTTTTCTCAGCGCCGAAAGATAATACTCCAGAGCTGGAAAGCCGCTCGGTCGCTCTCCAAAATTAGAGAGCGGATGCCTGATTATAAGCCGCAAAAAGAATCCCAGACCACGAGTCAGTTTGTAGGAAGTTTCATCAGATCGGTACCGGGAAACGCCCCTTGTTTGGTTGGCCAAAAGCGGGCTTTTTGGGGCATGAATATACTTGACCCGACCGATGGTTCGGCGCATGATGGCCCTAGCGTGGGTGCGCGATGACTTTCCGACACCAAGCGGCTCCCACCCTTGCGTTCTTTTGCGTAGGTGAGCCCCCGCCCAACTCGATACGCAAACCAGGTTACTCCGGCACAAATACGTACGTCGCTCCCTGCTCAACGTTGGAGCCGATCTCAGCTAATGGAGCGCCCGCCACAATCGTGCTTCCACTCACCGCCACTGAAGTTCCTAACTGATCGTTGATGTTGCCGTCAGAGGCCACCAGTTCCTGATTGGCGGTCGAAGTATTCTTCCATCCATTCGCCGGCTTCTGAAACACATACGCCGCGCCCTGCTGCGGATTGACGCCGACAATCTGGGTCGGCATTCCGATCACGACCGTGTTCCCGCTGATCCCTACAGACGCGGTATTAAAGGTTCCGGAATATGGCGTTAGCCAGGCCGTTTGGTTCATGCTTGCCCATCCGCCCGCCGGTTTTACAAACACGTACGTTCCCTGCCCATTCGCCACGGACGCTACCGTGTTCCCACTCATGGCTACGGCAAGGCCGCCACCTCCAGCTGTGGCGTCTCCCACCAGTCGCGCCGTTTCCGTGATCCCGATTTTGTGCCAACCGCTGGCCGGTTTCACGTAGAGATAAGCTGCGCCGTAACTGTTATAGGCATACGGCGCGCCCAAAACGATCACATTTCCATCGATCGCCACCGAATTGCCCACGGGCTGACTGTCGGAATTAATAAGTTCGGCATTGGGCACCGACGAATTCGCCCATCCTCCGCTCGGCTCGACCCAAACGAATCCCGGGTACGCCACCACCACGCTGCCATTCGTGGCCACTCCGTACGCGATGTGCGCGCCCGCCTCCGCCACATTCAGTTCGGCGGTCTCGGTGATGCTCGTCCAGCCGCCCGCGGGCTCGATGAACACATACACGGAACCCTGGTTCGCGGGATCATGGTTCGACTTATTCGGCGCGCCCACCACGATGGTGCTCCCGCTGATGGCTACGGAGTTTCCAAAATAGTTTCCCGTGGCTCCGTCGGAAGGCGTCAGTTCCGCTACCTCGGTCACTGTGCCGGAATTATTTTCGAATACATAAGCCGCGTTGCGGCTGCTCGAACTGAGTCCCACGACAATCGTGGACCCGTCGATCGCCACGCTCGAGCCAAACTCGTCTGAGGCTTGGCCGTCGGCGGCAATCAATTTTGCAATCTGGTCAAAGGTTGTCGCGGGCAGTTGTTCGCGGCTGGCTTCACGGCCGAAGGCGCTGAACGACAGCGTCAGGCATAACACCGCAATGAGAGAAACCTGCAGAGTACGCATAGGGATAGTCCTCCTGGATTTTTGGACGAAGTGGGCCCGACGACGAACAGGATGGGGAGGGATTCCCAGCTCGAGAGCCGAGGCCTACATAAGTACTCCGAAAGCCAGCCTCTCGTCAACTGGCGTCCTCAGGCACCTAGTGGGTCAGTTTGGCTTCCACCATTAGGACCTCCTGGCGGCGTCATCTCGAAGGCCCGCGTTTTCACCAGCGGGCCGAGAGATCTCTCGGCTGGCTCCGCTGATCAAGACTGACCCGCTGCCCTTGATCATCCATAGTCGAGAGTTTTCTCGTCGCTGGAGGACTTAGCGAAGCGCGGGACGTTGCCTGCCCGAGCAAGCGAAGGGTTTCGTTCTTCAATCTGCTGCTTCTTGCTCTTTCCCCCACGCTATCAGTCCCGCCGCTCCCAGCGCCAGTTGGCCCAGAGTCGCTGGCTGCGCCTCCGCGCTCAACCGCGTGGGCATCGCGGGAGCCGTCGCTAAGGCGCCGTCTCCCGCAGTTTGTCAAACCGATTGACTTTACCGCCAAGGTTCCACTTTTACGCGGTGTGTGCCGCCGGCGTCCGTGATCTCTACATGGGTTGGCGGACTGGCAAGCGGCTGGCCGTTGGTCCAGCTTCCCACGTAGTATGTTACGAGCTGAGGCTCGATTCCCTTCGGAGTCGTTTCCAGGAGCTCGAACTCGTGCAATCCGGCTCCACCCTGAAAGAAGATCGTGTACCCGGGCGTTCCGTAGTAGCAGGTTGCGATCAGCGAAAGTACCGCCGCGCCACCACCTCCGAAGGCGCGGGCAAATGCTTTATATTCA
>Ga0302179_10000238_pt1 | contig 40387 bp, 21 predicted proteins | sample I_Palsa_E3_1_FD_198788 | JGI IMG/M metagenome (GOLD analysis project Ga0302179, IMG submission 198788) | Peat permafrost microbial communities from Stordalen Mire near Abisko, Sweden - I_Palsa_E3_1 | ecosystem: Environmental > Terrestrial > Soil > Palsa > Peat permafrost | place: Sweden...
CCGCCGCTTGCGAACCCGATTTGACCGGCGCGATGATGTCCACGAGGCCTTCATGAGCCTTGGATGCTCGATGATTTGCTGGCGAAGGCTTCATAGTTTCAGCGGCTATTTTTAGAAGCTCTTAGGCTATAAGAGCCGCTTCCCAGCGTATTGCTGCCGACATAAAGAGAGTTGTTCACAATATTCGTGGCGGTCGACTGCGTAAACACACTGCCGGCGCCTGCGACGGCTTCATTGCCGAACACATAAAGGTATCCACCGCTAAGCGTATATGTGCCATTTCCGTTACCTGTGCCAACCAGCAGAGTCGTTGCTCTGACGGTCGACGGGCCTAGTTGGGTAAAGGAACCGCTTCCACTGCCACTGGCCACGTTGAATGTTCCTGCCCCACTAGAAAAATCGAAAATACCGTTGACGACCGACAAGCTGCCAGTGGTCGCGGTGCCACCAACCATCCCACCGACATTTAAAGTGCCGCCGGAATAAGAAAGCGTGCTGAGTTGGAAGGTCGGATTGGCTCCGCCCTCAATGTCCAAAACACCGATCGAAGCGTAGTTCGTGACGGTTACCGTGTAAGTGGCATTGGCCGCGCCGAAATACGCGGTGCCGGTGCCGGAATTTGCGCTGCCGGCTGGGACACCGTTGCTCCAATTGCTCGGGTCGAAGTAGTAGCCGTCAGATGCGGCTGTCCAAGTGCTGTCAGCGCGGATTGACTGCGCCAAAAGGCTCGCTGGTGCGACGGCCATGGCGGCCAGCCAAATCCTTCGCCGCTGCCCCGGGTGTCTTCGGTGGAACTTCACAGGTGTGTTCGTCTCCGGCATTTCGCTGCCTCCCGTGGTGTAACAATGAAGTCTAGCTCTTGTCCACCTCGGCATATGGCAAAAATCTTTTGCGAGAAAAGCCCTGGTGGGTGATAGGCAATCTAATGCATCGCAATGCGCAAAACAACGGAAATCTCGTGGATACGGGGCAAAGTATAGCTCCACAACTCATAGGTGCATTGCCAATTCTTTACAAATCGAGGGAAGGCCGCACTCGCAACGACATTTGCCCGCGCAAAGATCGGGCTGCCTCGAGCGCGATATTGCGATTGTAAAATGTGGGCCTACGAATGCTAGGTATACACTGTAGAGCTATAGGCATCAAGCCAGCACGCTGATATGCGTGCCAGAATCCACGTCAGTACAAAATGTGGCTGCGACCGTGCGCAAGCTCCGAAAGGCGCGCGGCTGGTCGCAGGAGGAATTCGCGGCAAAGTGCCAACTGCACCGGACTTATGTGGGCGCGATTGAAAGAGCCGAGGAAAATCTTACCCTTGGGACTTTGGATAAATTGGCCAAAGCGCTGCAAGTGCAACCCGCTCAACTGCTGAAACAAACCCATCGCCCATCGGCTAAGTCCCGTACCAAACGCTAACTGTTGCATTACACGGCGTGTGGGCGGCTTGGATTGACGAAATTATTTGCAGGGGGATTCAAATGCGGCGGAATCTACCGATCGCCCGGCGATTCCATTGCATCGCGGAGCTTGCGGAGGGCTTGGTGTTCGAGTTGGCGGACGCGCTCACGGGTCAGGCCGATTTTTTGGCCGATTTCTTTGAGCGTCAGCGGCTCGTCGCCGTCGAGGCCGTAGCGCAGGCGCAGGATGGTGGCTTCACGCTGCTCGATGTTGCCGAGCAATTCGGCGAGCTTGGTTTGATCGTCGGCGTTGATGACCGCTTCGTCGGGCATCGGATTGTTTTCATCGCGGACGAGTTGTTCTATCGTCATATCGCCGTCATCGGAGCCGCATTGGGTGGGGGCGGTGAACGCTTTGGCTGCCTGGCGGATGATGCGCACTTTCTTGGGCGACATGTTCATGTGCGCGGCCAACTCTTCGATCATCGGCGGGCGGCCTAGTTGGTGTTCCATTTCTCGCACGGCGATCTTCATCTTCGTCATCATCTCCACCATGTAGGCGGGAATGTGAATCGGCTGCACGGCGTTGATCAGGGCGCGCTTGATCGACTGCTTGATCCACCAGGAGGCGTAGGTGCTGAACCGGCAGCCGGCTTCGGGATCGAATCCTTCGACGGCTTTGATCAGGCCGATGTTTCCTTCCTCGATCAAATCCTGCAGTTGCAGGCCGCGATTCATGTAATGCTTGGCGATGTTCACCACGAGGCGGAGATTGGAGCGCACCATCTGTTCACGGGCTTCAAAATCACCCGTGGCGATGATCCGCCGACCGAGCTCGCGCTCGTCCTCGGCCTTGAGCAGTGGAGATTCGTTGATTTGTTTCAGATAGAGCTGCAGCCCGTTCTGAATCGCGGTGGATGGCATGCCGATAACTCCGTCGCTTGAAAAACGTTGCGTCTTTCGGAGTATCGGCACGTGCGAGGCCGGACTTAGGGAAGGGGATGGCTGATAATGTATTGGGCCGGGACTGCGCAAGACAAACCCCGGCGCCTTTGCGGATTAGGCAAGGGCGTCGGGGTGTATTAGTTAAACGGAATCGGCTTACTCGTCGTCGTTGATCTTCAAATCGCCGAGGCCTTGCGTTCCTTCGCCGCCTTCGAGGCCGCCGCGGAGGCCCCGTTTTTCGGCTCGCTGGGCACGCTGCTCTTCACGTTTCTCGTCCTCTTGGGCCCACTGCGCGCGTTTGAGCGACAGGCCGATCTTCCGCTCTTCGCTGTCGACGCGGAGAATTTTCACGTCAATTTCCTGGCCGACTTTCACGATATCTTCCGGCTTCTCAATCTTCTGATCGGAGATTTCGGAAATGTGCAGCAAACCTTCCAAGCCGGGGGCGAGTTCGACGAACACGCCGAAGTTGGCGATCTTGGTCACATGGCCTTTGACCACCTGGCCAGGGCGATACTGCACGGGGATGACGCTGACCCACGGGTCTTCTTCCATTTGCTTAAGACCCAGGGCGATGCGCTGCTTGTCCTGATCCACGCTCAGCACCACAGCCTGCACATCTTCGCCCTTTTTGAGGACTTCGGATGGATGGCCGATCTTTTTGGTCCAACTTAAATCCGACACATGCAGCAAGCCGTCGATGCCTTCCTCGATTTCGACGAACGCACCGTAATTGGCGATGTTGCGAACCTTGCCGTTAACGACCGAACCCGGAGCGTATTTTTCAGCCACGCGCTCCCAGGGATTTTCTTCGACCTGCTTCATGCCGAGTGAAATTTCCTGCTTGTCTTTGTTAATCTCCAGAACTTTTACGTGCACCTTCTGATTTGGAGCCACGACTTCGGACGGATGATTGATCCGCTTGGTCCAGGACATTTCGGAAATATGGACCAGGCCCTCGACGCCTTCTTCGAGTTTGCAGAATGCGCCATACGACATGATATTGACGACTTCCGCATCGTGCACCGAGCCGACAGGATATTTCGCTTCGATGTTCTCCCAGGGGCTAGCATCCTTTTGCTTGAGGCCCAGGGCGATTTTTTCCTTGTCCTTGTCGATGGTGAGAACTTTGACTTCGATTTCCTGATCGATCTTGAGGATTTCGCTCGGATGATTAATCCGGCCCCAGGACATGTCGGTGATATGCAGTAAGCCGTCGATGCCGCCCAAATCGATGAACGCCCCAAAATCGGCGATGTTCTTGACGGTTCCTTTGATAACCTGGCCGATCGACAATCCATCAAGCGTGCGGCGTTTCAATTCTTCGCGCTGAATCTCGATCATCTTGCGGCGGGAAATGACGATGTTGCGCCGCTCCTCGTCAATCTTCAAAATGACGGCTTCAATCTCGCGGCCGATCCAATCGCTGATTTCCCCGGGCCGGCGGATATCCACCTGGCTGGCGGGAAGGAATACGGGAACGCCGATGTCCACCAGTAAACCGCCCTTAATTTTCTTGGTCGCTTTGCCTTTAACCGGGTCGCCTTCCTTTTTGGAAGTCATGATGAATTCCCAGTTGATGATGCGATCCGCTTTTCGCTTGCTGATCTTCACCAACCCGGTGTCGCCCTCGACATCTTCCAGGAGGACCTGCACGACGTCGCCGACTTTCACGGCCGCCGGATCATCAAACTCGCCGGCTTCAAGAACGCCTTCGCTTTTGAGTCCCAGCTCGACGACAAAGTCGTCACCGACCACGCCGCTGATTCGGCCCTTGATGATCGCACCGGGAGTGAAATCCTGAACTTCATCGCCTTTGACGAGTTCGTTGAGATCGTCGGCCGCGCTGCCCAAAGCGGTAGCGACCGCGGCGTCGACGGCTTCGTCCAAATTGCCAAGTGAATTGATAAGGTTGTAATCGACCATAAGAACTGTTGGGGCGAGCCGCGCGGCCCGCCGATCCTTTTTGTACGTGGCCAAAAAATGACGTCGCCGACGCCCACGCTGCGCCGGCGGTCCCGTTATTTCCATTGGCCCAGGCGGAACACCCGCCCGGTTGCCAAGCCGTATTATTATATGGATTGCCTATTTTGAAGCAAATGTCCCGACGCGCGTTTAACGGGGATGGCGACTTAAGTCACCATCCCGAAAAAACATTCCGCAATGCGTTGATACATGCTCAGTAACAATTTGTAACCTCGACAAGTGCGACAGGCACCAGTAGGTTTAACGGATGCCCTCGAAGCGCCGAGTCTCAGCCGTCCGCGGCCGGTTTGACTCGCCGCATCAGGAAACTTATCTGAATTTGTGGCGAACTTACGATCGCCTGCGGCTGTTGGAGGATGAACTGTTTAGCCGTTATGAATTGACCGCACAACAATACAACGCCCTGCGGCTGCTGCGGGCGGCTCATCCGCAAAAATTGCCGACGTTGAATTTGGCGGCGTGTTTGATCTCTCGCGCACCGGATATCACTCGCCTGTTGAACAAACTTCATCATCGCGGTTTGATCAGTCGCCAGCGGCCGACGGCCAATCGACGGGTGGTGAATGTCGGCATCACGGCGGTGGGCAAGGCGCTGCTGGATCGGCTGGCCCCGGAAGTCCGACGTTGTCACCTGAAGCAGCTCGGCCATTTGTCCGATCGAGAGCGGACGGCACTGATTAAATTGCTGCGCAAAGCCCGGCGGCCTCACGAAACACCGTCGAGCGGCTGGCGATAATGGATTGCCTGCGGCTATTATTGCGGCACAGCAAGGAGTGGCATGGCCCCTTTGGTGGTTGAGAATGTCCGCAAGAGTTATCGGCAGGGCGATCGAAACGTGGCTGCGCTCAACGGCGTTTCGCTGGATGTGGCGGCCGGGGCGTTTCTGGCAATCATGGGAGCCAGCGGTTCGGGGAAGAGCACGTTGCTGCATTTGATGGCCGGCCTGACCAAAGCGGACGGCGGCGTCGTGCGGCTGCGCGGCGAAAACCTTGGCGACCTGAATGATCGCCAACTGACGCTGTTTCGCCGGCGCTATATCGGGTTGGTTTTTCAATCGTTCAATTTGATTCCCACGTTGACGGCTGAAGAGAACATGGCGTTGCCGTTGCTGCTGGATGGAAAGAGCCAGCGTGATGCCCAGGCGAAAGCGGCGGAATTGCTGCAAGTTTTGGGTTTGTCGCATCGCGGCCATCATCGGCCTGATGCGCTCAGCGGCGGCGAACAGCAGCGTGTGGCCATCGGCAGGGCACTTATGAATGCTCCCGCCGTGCTGCTGGCTGATGAACCCACGGGCAATCTCGATTCGGTCAACAGTAAATCGGTTTGCGAATTGCTTAGGGATCTGGCCACGATGCGAAATACATCCATCGTCATGGTGACACACGAACCGACCGTGGCGGCGTATGCTCAGGAAGTCGCCGTGCTCAAGGATGGCCAACTCGTGGAGCGATTCGCTACGCAGGATTTGAATGGGCATCAGGAATTGGCCCTGCGCTATCAGGAATGTTTGGAGTAAGCCTCTTTTTGTGACTGCACCGAATGGTTCTCCCTAAGCTTGTTTTCAGTAATTTTCGTGTTCACAAAGTGCGGACCGCGCTGACGGTCGCCGCCATCGCTCTATCGGTGAGTTTGGTGGTGAGCGTTTCCACGGGTTATGCCTCCGCGCGCGGGGCGGCCCGGAAAATGCTCACCCAATACATGAGCAGCTGTGATTTGCAGGTCACGCGCTCCAAGGGCGATCCGCATGGCACATTTCCATCAGAGATTGCCAAGGAATTGGCCGCTGCTCCGCAGGCGGCACTGGTGCTGGGCCGGTATGAATCGGAAACGATGGTGCTGGATTCGCAGGGCATGAAAGTGCCCGGCCGGCTGGCGGATTTGGACGGCATCGTGCGGCCGCAGGATACGAGTGTGGACAATCTCGGCTTTGAATCAGGCCAATGGTTTACCGGCAGTGACGGCGACTATGCGGTGGTCGATCAGGTTTTGGCCGAACGGCTCAAGCTCAAAGTGGGCGACACGATCATGTTGCCCCGGCCCGATGGGGAGTTGAAATTGCGTGTCACGGGAGTCGTCCACAAACCCAGCCCGATGGCCGCTGAAAAGCAGGAGCTTTACATTCCGCTCCACACGATGCAGAAATTTCTGCACCATGAGAACCAAATCAATCGTGTGCTCATCACGCTGAAGCACGGCGAGGATTCCGAGGCTTTTAAAAGTCACTGGCAGCCCTTGATCGAAAAAATCGATCCGTTGGTGTCGATGCGCTCCACCGGAGATCTGCACAAGCAGCTCGACCAGGACATGACCGGCCTGCAATTTCTCAGCTATCTCGGCGGCACGGTCTCGATGCTGGCAGCGATGTTCATCGTATTCAGCGCACTGAGCATGGGTGTCGGCGAACGCCAACGAACTTTGGCCATGCTGCGGGCGATCGGTGCGCTGCGGTGGCAACTGGCGGCGCTGGTGATCATCGAGGGCGTTGTGCTGTCGATTGCCGGTGTGGCTGTTGGAACGCCGGTCGGATTGGTGTTTGTGAAATCACTGGCAGCGTGGAAACCGGATTTCTTCGCGGCCGGTGTGGTGGTGGATTGGATCGGCGTTTCCTACGCCGCATTGGGATCGACCGCGGCGGCATTGGCGGCAAGTCTCTTGCCCGCATGGTCGGCCACACGGGTTGATCCGCTGGAGGCGATGACACCATTTGCGCAACCTCCGGGCGCGCGGTTGCCGATTCTTCCGACGATCGTTGGCTTCGCTTGCATCTGCATTGATCCGCTGATCGTCTTCGGTCCGACGCCCGGACCGGTGAAATATCTGGGCCATTTCATCGCGGGATTGCCGGGGATCATGATCGGATTTTTTTTGCTTTCGCCGCTGTTTGTGTGGGTGGTGGAGCGACTCGGAAGCCAGATCATCGCGGTGCTGCTCGGCGTTCAACCCGGCTTGCTTCGCCAGCAACTCAGCAGCGGCATCTGGCGAGTGGCCGGCACATGTTCGGCGCTGATGGTCGGCCTGGCGATTCTGATTGTCATGCAAACACAGGGTCATTCGATGCTGAAGAGTTGGCATCTGCCCAACAAATTTCCCGATGTGTTTATTTATGCTTTTGATGGCCTGACGCCGGCGCAGCAGGAGCGCCTGGCTCACACACCGGGTATTAAGTCGGGCGAGTTGTTACCCGTCGCCATCACCGCCGCGATGGTTTCCGATAAGAATTTGGATCCCAGCGGCCAGCACCTCATCCCGCAGAGCGCGATGTTCTTCGGCATTGACCCGGCCAAAGCGGTCAAAATGTTGGAACTGGAGTTTCGCGATGAAAAGGGCAACAGCGCACCGGCTTCCGAGCAGCCGCGATTGAACCAGCAAGCCGCCGACGAGCTGCAAAAGGGCCGGCATCTGATTATCACTGATGAATACATGCGTTTGCTTGGTAAGAAACGCGGCGACAAACTGGTGCTCAACACGCCGATTCACGGCAATGTCGAATACACGATTGCCGGCGTGGTCTGGTCGCCCGGCGTCGATGTGATCGTCACCATGTACGATATGGAGCGGCAATTCGATCAGCGGACGGCATCGAGCATGTTCGGATCATTGGAGGATGCCCAGCGGGATTTTGGTGTGGCAGATGTAACGCTTTATGCCGCAAATCTGGATTACAACGTGAATAAATTGAAACTCCAGAAGGAAATGGAGGCCGAAGCGGAAGGACCGCATCGCCACGCTGCCACTTCGTCGGCTACTACACAAAGCACATTGGCCAGCGCCTTCAAATGGCTCGGTGGGGGGACGACACGGCCGGGTGATCAAATGGGCGGGGCGGTATTCCACGGCGTGAAGGAATTGCTGGGCCTCAAGGGATTGCGAGTCGGCGATGTGCGGGCGATTAAATATCAAATCACCAGCGGCCTGGAAAAATTATTGCTGCTACTAAGCACCGTGGCGTTTGCCTCGATGGCTGTTGCGGCGCTGGGCGTTGCGAACACGATCATGGCGTCGATCCGCAGTCGCCGCTGGCAGTTCGGCGTGCTGCGCAGCATCGGCCTGACGCGCGGCCAACTTTTGCGGCTGGTGTTATGCGAAGGACTGCTGATCGGCATCGCCAGCTGTGCCTTAGGAATGGCGGCTGGATTTCTGATGACGATGGATGCTAACGCTTTGAGTTTCCAGTTGCTCGGTTTGCTGGTCCATCTGGTCGTGCCGTGGAAAATCGTCGAAATCGGCCTGCTGGTGGTGCTGGCAACCGCCACCCTTGCCAGTCTCTGGCCGGCGGTGAGCGTGGCTACATCAGAGCCATTGCATCTTCTGCAAGCCGGCCGCGCGGCGGCCTGATTGCCCAGCTTGCCGATAATGTGGTTATCAGACCAAGCGATTCCTACTGATTTTGTTGACGTTAAGTGGTTGCAGGGTATGGTTAGTAAGTCCCATAGGCTTGTCCCTGCGCATGAGCACCGCGCCAACCAACCGCTCCATTTCCGCCGCCGTTTCCACGGGGCAAAGCGCGAGCATGGCCGGTTCGACTTTATCCGGTTCCGGCACAGGTTCACTTCGCCGTGGGGATCGGGAAATCTTCGGCACCGACGAGCTGGCCATCGTCCTTTCACACTTTGACATTGGCGTCATTGAAGCGGTCGCAGAATATCCGCGCGGCTCCCGTAAAGCGCCAAAACTTTTGATTCAATCGGAGCAGGGAAAGTTCCTTCTCAAGCGGCGGGCGCGCGGCAAGGATGATCCATTCAAGGTGGCTTTTGCGCACGCTTTGCAACTTTATCTGGCCAGCAAGCAATTTCCGTTGCCGCATCTAATTGGAACCCGTAAAGACAACAACTCGATGCTCCAATGGCGCGGAGCCGTTTACGAACTTTTTGAATACATCCCCGGCCAGTCGTATCCGCACACCCTGGAAGCGACGTTTGATTCGGGTCGAATTCTCTCGCTGTATCACAAGCTGCTGCTCGATTTCAAATCGCAGTGGCAACCATCTACCGGCAGCTATCATATGGCTCCGTCGGTCGAATCCGGTTTGCGCTCGATCCCCCAGGCCCTGTCCGCGAATCATCCCAATGGGCCGGCGATCATTAAGATGCTGAGCTTTCTGCTGGAGAGTTACCGCTATGCTGCCGATCGCGTCGAAACTTTGGGAATCGACGGATGGCCCAAGCAGATCGTGCATGCCGATTGGCATCCGGGGAACATGTTGTTCCGCGATAATCATGTGGTGGCGGTGATCGATTACGATGCCGCCCGCTTGCAGCCGAGGGTGATCGATGTGGCCAACGGGGCATTGCAATTTTCCATCCTCGGCGGCGATGAAGATGTCAGCAAATGGCCGGAGTTTATCGACGAAAGCCGCTTCAAACGGTTTATCCGCGGCTATGATGAAGTGATGGTGCTGTCGGAAGCCGAAGTGCAGGCGATTCCCTGGCTCATGGCCGAGGCGTTGATCGCCGAAGCGGTATTTCCGATCGCCGCCACGGGAAACTTCGGCCGGCTGGAAGGATTGTCGTTTTTGCAAATGGTGCAGCGTAAAGTGTACTGGATGACCCATCACGCCCCGCAACTCATCGATCTGGCCGAAGCATAATGAAGCGGCGGCACAGAAGTGGCGATGATGATAAAGGCGTCGTGGGCCCGAGGTTGTTTGTTGTGAATCGTAACCGATTGTTCATTTCGATTGCGGCTATTGTGCTGATTTGCAGCGTGCCAAGGGCGCGACAAGCGTTCGCAGATTCCGCGCCGGCCGTCACGGAAAAGCAACTCGGCGAATGGTTATCGCATCTCAATGATGATCGCTCATCGGTTCGGGAAGAGGCCCGCGAGCAATTGATAAAATTGCATCGCAGCGATCTGCTGGCATTTCGGCGGGCAATCGCACGGGGGCCAACATTGTCCCCCGAGCAGCAGGAATTAGTTCGTGGCGTTGTTGAACAGGTTTACATCGCCGAAATCCCGTATGATGGCGATGCCAACCGTGGTTTTCTCGGTGTCATGTTCGACCCAGAGCAGCAACTTCGGATTCTTACAGGGGAACCAGGTGAAGTGGAAATTCGCCGTTGCATTCCAGGCCTTAGCGCATCGCGCTATCTGGAAGTGGGAGACAGGGTACTCAGCATCACCGGCCCGGGTGGCAGCCGTGAATTGCATTCCTGTAAGGAACTCAAAGCAACCGTGCTGGAGTTCAACGCCAAGCAGGCATTGACCTTCAAGGTTCTTCGCCGGGGTCGAATTTTGAGTTTGCCCGTGGTCCTTGACGCCACGCCCTTGACCCTTGTCAGCGCGGTCACGGATGTTGAAAGTCAATTAAGGTTGGCCGATTTCCTCAACCAACGCCAAGCCGAAGCGGATGGCTATTGGAACGACACGTTCGCACCGCTTTTCGACCCGCCCAGCCCCCACGCCGCCAACCGCTGAACCTTGGCGGATTCCTTCACAAACGATTTTCGGATATTCTCGATATTCTATGTGCTTGGCCGAAGCAGGCCGAACCTTGCCGAGCTATGATCCGCCATGAATCAGACCGTTGATCCTTCCGTTTCTCCATTGCCAACCGATGCCGTGATTCCGCGGCCGCTTGATCCGCATGAATTGATCGAACGCAGCCGGCCTGCGCCCGCCGGGGCATGGTTGTGGTATGTCGGTGGATCGAGTCTTTTAATCTTGCTGATCGGGAGTTGGGCCGGTTCGCAATCGCCGCAATTGCAAACCATGATGCGCGTGCTCGGCGGCCTTGTCTTTCTGGGCCTGGCCGGCGGAATGATGGCCTTGAGTTGGTCGGTTGCTCGCAAGCGGGGCGCTGAGATTCAAAACCTGCAAACCATCGAGGAACTGATCCAGTTGCGGCGAACACCGGAAGCGGCCATGTGGTTGCAACGGTTGCTGTCGGCGCCGATGCGGTCGATCGGTCCACGAATGCAAGCGCTGGTGTATTTGAGCGCGGTGCTGGTTCGTTATCACCGGTTTGAAGATGCGACCGTCGTGCAGAACTATCTGCTGGATCACATGGCCGGCGATTCGCTGGGTGTGCAGGCGCTGCGGCTTAACCGGGCGATGTGCATGTTGCAGGAAGATCGGCTGGTGGATGCCGACCGGGCGATTATCGAATTGCGGCGCATGCCCGAATCGGAAGAATCGGGCGGATTGGCTTTGCTGGAAATTTATCGGGATGTGAAAACCGGCCATCCCGCCGAGGCTATCGAGGTGTTCACGAAAAAGTTGCCGCTGCTTCGCCGCCAGCTTGGTCATCGTCTGGCGGATGCGTGGGCGCTGATGGCCAAGGCCTATGATATGGTCGGCGAAACCGCGCGGGCGGCCGCGGCGTACACCAACGCCACGCTGCTGGCTCCGGTTTCCGAAGTGATCGGGCGGTATCCCGAAGTCGGCTCGCTGAGCGGACGATATACGGCAGCCGCGGCTCCGGCGGATGAATGAACATGCTGTCAACGGAAAGCGCCATCTCACGGTTTCGCCGCGATCTAACTCTCGGTCGGCTGCTGCGCCTGGCGCTGATGGTCGGAGCGGTGGTTGCCGTGGGGTTGAATCTCTCTCCCAGCACCCGCATCGATGGGACATTCCCGTTGCTGGTGATCGGGTTCGTGTGGGTAATACTGAGCTACCGCAGCATCAAGGGCAATCGGCTGGCCGCTGAATCACCGTCGCTGATTGCGGCAGGGCAACTGGATGCAGCCGAGCAACACATTGAATTGGCGCTGCGGAGCTTTTCGCTGTTTCGCTCGGGCAAGATGCTGAGTCTCCATCACTTGGCGTTGCTGCGGCACGCTCAGCGGCGTTGGCGCGATTCCGCTTTGATCAGCCGGGCGCTGCTGCAACAGCGATTTTCGGGACCGGCATACATCACCAAGCCAAGCCAATTGCTCTTGGCCGATGCGCTTTTGGAATTAGGCGATCTGCCGGGGGCGTATCGATCGTTGGCTGCGTTGAGCCGGGAAAAGCTGTCGTTGGGCGAGGCGATGAATTTTCTGCTGGTGCAACTGGATTATGAAAGCCGGTTGCAGGCGTGGGACTCGATGATCGCCCGCGGGTCGATGTATCAGCGGTTGCAATTGATCGAGTTGATGCCGACGGTCAATGCGGCCCGGGCGCAGGCATTGATGGCGCTGGCGGCGATAAAAATCGGCCGACAGGATTGGGCACAATGGCTCCGCGGCCGTGCGGAATTGCTGGTCGATGCGAAGGAATTGATTGCCGAGCGCCCCTTTTTATCGGAGGTTTGGCCGGATGCCGCAGGCGCAAATGGCTCGGCGGTGAGTTTAATTCCCTCTCCCGGTATTCCGGGGGAGGGTTAGGGTGTCTGCAATCTGAAATTTTAAATTTGAGATTTCAGATTTCAGATTGGAGCAAAAGACACGGAAGTCAATATGCAGCGTGTAATCGCCATTTTGCTCGGCACCACCTTTGGATTGGCGTTGCTCACGGCCGGGCTGTGGTTGTGGCGAAATGATCGCCAAACCGCGGAGTTGTTCGCCACCCAGCCGCACTGGGCGATGGTTGTTGCGGTGAAATGCGCGGCGGTCGGCCTGGTGGCGGGGGGCGAAGCGCTGTTTTGCCTGCTGGTGATCGGCGTCATCTGGTGGCGAGATCGTTTGATCAACACACTGACGTTATCGGCCACGGTGGTGTTTCTCCTTTTTTCATCTGCCGCGGTAGCCTTTGCAATGGTCGGCCGATAAGACTTCGGATGACTTTCGGCCAATGAGACAAACAACCGGACGCAATTAAGGATAGAACGCATGCGCAAAGTAATCGGAGTGGTTTGGAGCCTGCTGCTGGTTTTGGTTCTGGCGGGGCATACCTCGGCGGCTCAGGGCGCCAGCGCGACCGCCGATCCCGGGAATGCGGCGTTGGCGGAGCGCATTGCGGATATGAGCCGTCTTGCTCTCGCCGGCCGGCAGCTTACTCCATCGCACTTCCGCCTTGCCGCGGCTTTGTTGCAGGCTGCCAATAAATTGGATCCAACCAATCCGCGCTATGCACGTCTTTGGGCGGACGCCATGCTGCAAGTGGGCGACGCCGACGGAGCCATGACGGCCTTGAAGGCATATGTAAATCTGGTTTCCGATGACAAACAGGCACTGGTGCAATTGGCCGATCTGCATGCCCGGGCATATCAGACGGTCGATCAGCGGCTGGGTTATCTGAACGATTGGATCGACGACAACCGCTTGCCCCAGGAAGTCCGCTCGCATCTGGCTTACATGGCGTATTCGGCTTACGTTGAGCGCGCTCAAACCGCCCAGGCCAAAACCGCTCTGGACAAATCGCTGAAATTAAATCCGCTGAATCTCGATGCCCTGCAAGCGCGCTTTGCGGCCGAGATGCAGGATGGCACGCCGTATGAACGGATTAGCACGTTGCTCGCCATTCTTAAATCCAATCCTGCGCAGCTCACGGCTTTGGGCGATCTGTCCCACGAGCTGGCCGACCTGGGCTTGGCCACGCAATCGCTGCAATATTATGTGGTTGCCATCAATTTGCTGCAGATGCAGCACGCGGCGATGCCACCGGAGTTGCTGCGTGGCTATGCGATGGAGCTGGCGGTAGCGAATTCGCAGGATGTCCCGACCGCCCGCACCGCCGCCAAGCAGATCACCGATTCGTTGGTGAACAATGATCCATCCGATTATCAACTCCTGTGTTTGCAGTTGCTCCTGGAGCGGCAGTTGGATCAGAAAGATGCGCAGGCCAAAACCGCTCAACAGGCGATGAATGTTCTGTCCAATCGCCTGCAGATCATTCGTCAAGCCCTCGGCGACAAGACCGCCACCACACGGCCCGTGACATCACAGGATCCCGTGCAGTGGGGCTCGTTGGATGAGAATGTCAAACGACTCAAAGCTCTCAAAAATACTCCAGAGCTCGATGCCGAGCGGCTTCACAGCGCGTTTGTCGACACGCTGGCGGAGATTGCATGGTTTGAGATTTATTTCCTGGACAAGCCAGCGGATGCCAAGCCATTGATCGACGCTCTGAAGCACACGCTGCCGGAACACGATGCCCTCGTCGCTCGATTAGAAGGTTGGAGCTTCCTGGGGCAGGGCGACATGGCCTCGGCCAAGGTCAAGCTGTCGGCCGTGGCGGAAAAAGAACCGCTGGCGGAGCTGGGCCTGATCAAGATGGCCGGTATAAAGGGCCAAAAAGACGGCGAGCGTCTGCTGACGCATCATCCCGACGGTCTGCTGGCAATCCAGATTCTCGATACCCTGCGTGATAACAAGATCACACTCACCGCTGACCCGCAGAAAGCGACGCCGGTGTTGGAAGCGCTACAGCAATTCCCCAGTAACTGGTTCGGCATTCTGAGTCAGCCGCAGACGTTTTACGTTATTCATGGGGAACCGCTTAAGGTGACCCACAGCTATGCGGAGTCGATTTACGCCCGTGTCTCGGTGCAGAACATCAGCGATTATCCGCTCACCATCGGCGCTGACGGCGTGATCAAGCCGGAGATGCTTTTCGACGCCCAGGTCCGCGGCGTCATGCAGGCCGGATTGCAGCAGCAACTCGTGGGAACCGCCGTCGATCGCCTGGGTCATGAGCTGGTGCTCCAGCCGCACCAGACGGTGACTCAAATGTGCCGCCTGGATCAGGGGCCGCTTGGCCAATTGCTCTCAGCCAGCCCTGCGCCGCCACTGGAAGTGACATTTGACGTGCGCGTGAATCCGTCTTCCAGCGGTGTCGGGCCATCAGGACAGATGGTAACTTTCAGTCGATCGGTTGAACGCAGCCCCTTTGCGTTGACGCCTGCCTCGTTGTCGGAGCTTGGAACGCGATTGCAACAGGGTGGACCGGAGGAAAAAATCCGCGACGTTGATCTGGCTTTTTCGCTGGCCAGCATCTTCGCTCAGCAGCAACAACAGCAAAATGGTGAAGAGATAAAACGCACCCTCATGCAGATTCTTGATTGGATCAAGACCGCGGCACGCGATCCATCCGATCCCGTGCAGGCTTGGGCCAACAGTGTGCTGGCGCGCTTTGCCCCCCCGGCCGAGCGGACGCAGTTGGCCAGTCACATGATCAACGATCCGTATTGGGTCGCACGTTTGCTCGGCCTGGCGTCGATGACCGCGCTGCCGCCGCAGGATCAGCGGAGCCTTCTGCATCAGGTTTTGGCGCACGAGACTGAGCCGGTGGTGTTGCAGTTTGCCAAGAATCTCAATGAGGTGTTTGAGCAAAGCACCACGCAGCCGGCCGCGACCCAGCCGGCGACGCAGCCCACCACGGCTCCGGTTGCTCAGATTGCGACCACTGCTCCGACTTCCGCTCCCGCACTGGCGGCGGATAAAGCGACCGTCGTGATTCCCGTTTTGCCGTTGACCACGGTTCCATCCATTGCGCCGTCGACCGCGCCGACGACCAATTCCACCAAATAATTCATCGCGGAGCCGTACTGTGAATTCCACCAATCTCACACCATTCGATTCTCAGCAGCCGGTCGAGGAGAAAGATCGCCCAAATTTTTCGACCGATTTTCGTCGCTTTTTCCTGCGCGGGCTGGCCGCGTTGATGCCGACGCTGATCACCATTTGGCTGATGATGAAGGTGTGGGAATTTCTGTGGCAATCGATCGGTGTTTACATCATTCTGGGACTGCATCGCCTCATGCAGGCGTCGGAGCATCTGGGAGCAGCGCCGCCGTGGGCTCCGCCGGCCGCTGCCTGGGGAACCGATGCGCTGAACGGGCCCTGGTATGAACAGATCATCGGCGTCGTGCTGGCGGTCATTCTTGTCTATCTCGTCGGACTCTTTGCCGGCCACATCATCGGCCGCACGGCGTGGCGATTGGCGGAACGGGCGGTGATGCGCGTCCCGCTCATCCGTGCGATCTATCCCGCGGTGAAGCAAGTGACCGATTTCGTGCTGGCGGACAAAAACAATCAATTCGCCGGCACACGGGTGGTTGCCGTGGAGCCGCACGCCAAGGGAATCTGGTCGATCGGCCTGGTAACCGGCTCCGGTATCAAGCCGCTCAGCGATTCACTCAGCCAGGACATGATTACGGTGTTCATTCCCTCCAGCCCAACCGCGTTCAGCGGCTATGTTTTGGTGGTCCCCCGCAACTCGGTGATTGAGCTGCCTCTGACGGTGGAGCAGGCGTTGCGTTTGCTGGTCAGCGGCGGGGTCATCGACGCCAAGGAACTGGTCAACCATCAGCCGACCGAAATCGTGCCAACCGAACCCAACACGGGAATTGAAGGCGCGACGCAGCCTCCGCAGATCCGACGATTGACCCGCCCGGGCCAAAAATCGGGCCAATTGACCCCTCCATAAAAAAGTGCCGTTCACCCCTCGGCGATTGCCCGAATTTTCCTGTACAATCCGATCTTGCCACAGTGGGTAAAGACCCATGGCAATATAGTTTTTTCCAAGGAGTTCAAAAGTGATCGTTCGGATAATGTCGCGGCACATGGAAGTTACCGCCCCGATCAAATCTTACGCCGAGCAGAAGGCCGGCAAACTGACCAAGTATTACGACCGTATTTCCGAAATTGAAGTGGTTTTAGACAGCGGCAAGGACAAGACCACCAAGGACAAGGTCCGCGTGGAAATGATCGTTCATGTCGAGCATACCAACACGCTGATTGCCCATCATAATAACGGGGATGCCTACGCTTGCATTGATGCCTGCGTGGACAAGCTGGAGCGGCAACTGACGGATCACAAAGAACAGGTGCGCAACCACAAGCACCAGCAGCCGACGAACGGCGGAAGGTAGCCCATGCGGAAATTGCGCTAGAAACCAGGAATCAGGGAAAGGGCCAAGCAATGAAGTTGCGAGAGTTCATCGTTACCGAGGCGATCTCACCGAATTTGAAATCGGCGGATCGTGATGGGGCGATTCGTGAACTGGTGATGTCGCTGTCGCAAGCCGGCGCGCTGGCGGCGGAAGCGGTGGATGAAGTGGTGGCCGCGCTGATCAAGCGTGAAGAAAACGGCTCCACCGGCTTCGGCAAAGGCGTCGCCGTCCCGCATGCCAAGCACGCCAAGGTCAAAGCGATGGCCGCCACCATAGGCCGCAGCGAGTCGGGCATCGATTTTGCGGCTCTGGACCATCAACCCGTGTACAGCGTGGTGCTCCTGCTAAGTCCTGAGAATCAGCCGCAGCAGCATTTGCAGGCCATGAACATTATTTTCAGCAATCTGCAGAAGGACATGTTCCGCAAATTTCTCCGCCAAAGCAGCAGCCGCGAGGTGATCGTCGAATTGATCGACGAAGCCGACCAGGGGAAATAGCGTTCCGTTTCGATTATCACAGTTTCTACGTTTGGGCAACCGATTGCCCTTTCCCTCAGTCTGCGTTAATGATGGTATGCAAGGCGGAGAGTCATGACGGTTAGCCGGGAAGTGGTGATTCGCAATAAGCTCGGATTGCACGCTAGGCCGGCGATGCAGTTCGTGGATGTTGCCAATCAGTTCAAGAGTGATGTGCGCGTCCACAAAGGGGGCGAAGAACCCGTGGATGCGGATGGAAAGAGCGTCATGCAGATGATCATTCTTGCTGCAACCGAAGGCACGCCGCTGCGGATTGAGGCAGAAGGAGAAGATGCCGAGCAGGCAATCGGCAAACTGACGGAGCTGGTGGACAGTAAATTCGGCGAAGCAGAATAAATGAATAGGAGTCTGTCGGCAGCCGCGCACCGTGGCTGATCCGACGCAAGCGAAGATGGAGATCAGAAAGGGAATAGGCGTATCCCCCGGCGTAGTGGTCGGCACGGCAATCGTGCTGGACGCGGAGGATTTGCTCATCCCTAAGCGGCATGTCCCCCTCGAGAATGTGGACGCTGAAATCGATCGCCTTCGCAAAGCGCTCGCGGCCGGGATCAGCGATTTATCCGGACAGCGTGATGAAGTGGTCTCCAAATATGGCCAGGAGATCGGCGGCATCTTCGGCGTGCATCTGGGCCTGCTCGCCGACAAAACTATTGTCAATCAATTTATCGCCGAGATTCGCGATCGTCATTCGACGGCTGAGTATGCCGTCTCCACGATCATGCGCAAGTACGCCAACGCGTTCCTTGCCATGTCCGACAAGTACATGTCAGATCGAGTCAAAGATATTTACGACGTCGAACGACGTGTTCTGCACAACTTGATCGGCCAGACGCACCAGGATCTGTCCCATCTGACGGAAGACGTGATCGTCATCGCACATGACATGCTGCCGAGCCAAACCGCGGCATTGGACCGTTTGCATGTGAAAGGTTTTGCCACGGATGTCGGCGGCCGCACCAGCCACACCGCCATCGTCGCCCGTGCCATGGGCATTCCGGCAGTCGTGGGACTTGGCGCCATCACCTCCGAAATCAGCGGCGGTGACATCATCATCATCGACGGTCACCGTGGGTTGGTGATTATCAATCCCGATGCCGAACAGCTTGCCGAACACGCGGAATATCGCACCAAGCTGATCAAGCTGGACAAAGAGCTGCGCGAGCTGGCTCATCTGCAGCCGGAAACGCTCGACGGTCACGTTGTCAGTTTGCAGGCAAACATCGAAGCGCCCGCTGATGTAAATGACGCATTGGCCCGTGGAGCACAAGGCATCGGCCTGTACCGCACCGAATTCCTGTATCTTACCCGTGAAGTCGAACCGACTGAGGAAGATCACTACAAAGCTTACGTCGACACCGTGGAACGCTGCGGCGGACGGCCTTTGGTGATTCGTACTCTCGATTTAGGAGCCGACAAATATACCCAGGCACAACTGGCCAACCCGGAACGCAATCCATTCCTCGGCGACCGTTCCATCCGCATGTGCCTGCATGACATTCCGATGTTCAAGCGGCAGCTCCGGGCCATCATGCGGGCCAGTATCCACGGCGACATGCGGATTATGTTCCCGATGATCAGTACGCTTATGGAGCTGCGGCAGGCGAAAATGGTGCTCAATGATGTCATGGAAGATTTGGAAGATGAAGGCATCGAGTTTCGCAAGGATATTCCGATAGGCATGATGGTCGAAGTGCCGTCGGCGGCGATTCAAGCGGATGCTTTTGCCCGTGAGGTAAACTTTTTTTCCATCGGCACCAACGATTTGGTTCAATATGTGCTGGCCGTTGACCGAACTAACGAAAAAGTGGCCGGTTTGTTCTGTCCCGCCCATCCCGCCGTGCTGAAACTGCTCCGCGATGTCATCCGCACCGGGCAGCGAAATAACGTCTCGGTGAGCGTCTGCGGTGAAATGGCGGGCGAACCGTTGTATACTTTACTGTTATTGGGCCTCGGCCTGACGACCTTTTCGATGAACGGACCGGATATTCCGGAGGTAAAAAAAATCATCCGCTCAACCACTTACGAGCACGCCAAGCATGTAGCGCGCAAGGTGATGAGCTTTGACAGTGAAAGACAGGTCATGCACTACCTGCGCGAGGAAACGCGCAAGATTATTCCAGAAGCTTTTTAACAGGAGGGGCTTGGGGCTAGGAGCTAGGTGCTAGAGAACAAAGGCACGCAGCAGCGTGTCTGTTCCAGCCCCCAGCCCCGAGCCCCCAGCCCCTATAGGATTCATGTCAAAAGAAATGTTGATTAACGTCTCCGAGGGCGAGGAATGCCGCATCGCACTCGTCGAAGACGGCAAGCTCGAAGAGCTTTACATGGAGCGAACCAGCTCCGCAATGCACGTCGGCAACATCTACAAGGGCATCGTCACCAATGTCGAAGCCTCGATCCAGGCCGCCTTCATCAATTTTGGACTGGAACGTAACGGATTCCTGCACATCACCGATCTGATGCCGACTTATTTCGGCCAGCGCGGTGACGAGATGAAGGAATCCGTCGGCCGCAAAATGGCCCGGCGCGATCGCCCGCCGATTCAGCGCTGCCTCCGCCGCGGCGATGAGATTGTCGTGCAGGTCATCAAGGAAGGCATCGGCACTAAGGGTCCGACCCTCAGCTCTTATCTGTCCATCCCCGGCCGCATTCTGGTGATGATGCCCGGCATGAGCAAAATGGGCGTTTCCAAAAAGATCGAGGATGAAGAAGAGCGGCGTCGTCTGCGCACCATTCTGGATGGCCTCAAACCACCCAAAGACGTCGGCTTTATTATCCGCACCGCCGGCATCGGTAAAAGCAAAGCGGAAATTCAGCGCGACTTCACCTATCTAACTCGGCTTTGGTTGCAAATTGAAAAGACGCGCGAATCCGGCCCCGGGCCGATGGAGCTTTACACCGAAGGTGATCTGGTCACCCGAACCGTGCGCGATGTTTTCAGCACCGACGTGGATCGAATCATTGTCGATAACAAGGATGTCGCCAAGCGGGTGAAGGATGTCATCAAGATTGCGGCTCCGCGCACCCGGAACAAAGTCGAGCTGCACGAAGAACTCGTTCCGCTTTTCCACAAGTACAACATCGAAAGAGACATCGAGCTGATGTACAGCCGGCACGTTCCGTTGCCGAGCGGCGGTTCCCTGGTGATCGATTCCACCGAAGCCGTCGTGGCGATTGACGTCAACAGCGGCAAGATGCGTGAGCACGCTGACGCTGAAACGACCGCCTTCAAAACCGACATGGAAGCCGCCGACGAGATTCCCCGCCAGCTTCGGCTGCGTGATCTGGGCGGCGTGATCATTTGCGATTTCATCGATCTGCGTTTTGAGCGGCATCGCCGGGATCTGGAAAATCGCCTGCACGAGAATTTCAAGAATGATCGCGCGAAAACCAAAGTGCTGCGGATGAGCCAGTTCGGCATTATCGAAATGACCCGCCAGCGCATGCGGCCTAGCTTAAAGCGGTCGATTTACAATGATTGCCCGCATTGCAAAGGGGCCGGGCTGGTCAAAACCCCCGAGAGCATGAGCCTCGACGTGATGCGGCGATTGGCGATTGCCGTGCATGATCAGCGCGTCGTGCGGGTGGAATTGCTCGTCCATCCCGAAGCGACGATCTATCTGCAAAATAGAAAGCGCTCCGCCGTGGCTGCGCTGGAACACGAATCCAATAAGCGCATCGTCATTCGTCCAGACGGCGGCCTGGGGCTCGATGAAATAAATTTGCAGTTGTTCGACGTCCGTGATGGCCGGGTTTACCTCGCTGAATTGGGCATGTTTCCCGAGCAGCCGGCCGGCCGACATGCACACCCCAGGGGCCGCGGTGGTTCACAGCAAGGCCGTCGTTACCAGGGTCGTGGCCCGCAGCAACCGCCTCGATCCACCGAGCGGTCCGACGAGCCCGACGAATTGGAGCGCGGCGAGGATGAGGCGGATGAGCGTGAGGAAGCGCGCGATTCCCGTGACGATCGGCCGCCAGGTCGCCCACCGTCCAGTCGACCGCCGCTGAACCGTCCGCCGCCCGCTTCATATTCGAATTACACCGATACTGATGTGGACGTCGAGGAAGACGATGCCGAGGCGCCGTCCGGCAACACCATTCAGCCGGGTCCGCGGCCCCAGCCGGGCACGTCGGGACCGCCGTCCGGTGAGTTTGGCGAAGGCGGTCCGCGCCGCCGCCGCCGGCGTGGCGGGCGAGGCCGCAATCGCAACCGCAATCTCGCGCCGCAGGAAGGCCCAAGTTTCGCACCTCAGGGCGACATCGACCGATCGGACGATCAACCGCCGCACGAACCGCCGGCACCTTCGCCAGAACATGAAGATATAGATTCCGACGGCCCCATGCCGGATTCCAATGAGAGGCCAGCGGCAGAGCCAACCGGTCCACGCCGTCGTCGCCGGCGAGGTGGCCGCGGTCGTGGCCGACGAAGCAAGGCATCTGCCAACAATCTGGACAACAACGGCCAGGACGCCAAACCGACCGCAACGCCGGCCGAGATCGCCGACTCCGTGCCGCCCGTTCGCGGCTCAACCGATCGGCATCACTTGATTGTCGATGAAGATGTGCAAGAAGATCCGGTGCTGCCTCCGCCCACAACCCGCCGGCCACCCACTTTCCGGGAACTGGACGAAATCCCCGACGATTTCGACTAAGCGGCGAAAGGGACTCGAACCCTCAACATTCGGCTTGGGAAGCCGATGCTCTGCCATTGAGCTACCGCCGCAAATAAAAACCTCAATTCATTGGGCTTTTATAACTGTATAAAACAATTTTGGACACACATCTGGACAAACTGACTGACTTCTGTACACTTCTGGACTGTTGAAAAACGTTCGGTTTTTGTCGGTTTTTACAAGAGAAAAGTCATGGCAATGGGACGACCTCAAAAGCCTCACAAGTGTTCGTGGAATGGACCGGATGGAAAGCCGCAAATTATCCCCGGCTTGTACAAGTGCCCGGACGGTCGATGGCGGATCAATCAAACAGGACAAAAGTACACCGAGCCAAACGAGCGGCGAGCCGTCGCTTACTTCCTCGATTGGCAGCGGCGAAACAATCCGCCCACGCACGTCAATGTAATGGCTCCCTATCACGCAGAGAAATCCTACGCCGCTGCGGAGCCGGTTGCAATGGTCAACGATATGCCGATGCCATTGGCGATCGCCGACACCTTGGCAACACAGGGAGTACCGCAGTCAATATCTAAGCCGGATATTCGCATCGGCTTCCAGATCGATGAGTCAATTGTGTGGCCGTGGGTGCAGGACATTTTCTATAATCAGCGGCAATACTTCGCCGAGAAAATTGAGTGCCCGGAACTGTTACAGATGGATTTATCGAGGTTCACTCCGCCGATCAAACTACAAAAGTTAACAGACGTATATCAGGAAAAAAATCCCTCGACCAAAAAGACAAAGGATCGGACGGTGAATTGTTTCAAAGCACTGATGAAAGCGACGGGGGCAAAGACACTGCCGGAGCTTTCGCAAGAGAAGCTCATGGCGTGGCGAGATTCCATCGAGCAAAGCGAAACGATCAAGAGTGCAGGCAGCAAAAAAGCTCTGTACGGTCAGATCAAAACGCTTATAAGTTTCGGTTTGAAGGCCGGACTGGATAAGACTCAGATCGCCGCCGCCCTAGCTTCCTGCAAAGTGCTTTGGACGGCCGACGTTGAATCGCCAATGCAGCCTCACCCGATTGATCGTGCGGACTTCCACACGCTTTTGAAGACAGCCGCGGGAGGAATGTGGCGAGCCTATCTGCTGCTGGGATTAAATCTCTGTATGACTTTAGGCGAGCTTATCGAGCTTGTGCCGTCGGACTTTGACCTTGAAAATGGCACGTTTACTTGCATTAGGCATAAGACTCGTCACATGCGTATCCCCCGTGCCGCTACGCTTTGGGCGGAGACAATCGAGGCGGTACGACCCTTGATCCGCTCTGATAGGAAATACATCTTTACATCACCACGAGGCTGCAAATATTCGAGCACGAGCCGACATGACGAGTTTGCAAAATTGCGGGATAAGGCGAAGCTCCCCGACGACGTGAAGTATTCTCATATCCGGGATGGAGCATATACCGTTGCCTGCAATGAAGGGAAAAGCACTGAAAGTGAACGGCTATCAAAAGTATTCGCCGGGCATGAGGCGGGGATGTCTGACGCCTATGTGCGACGCAATCCGGCGATCGTCAAGCCGGTATGCGATGCGGTCTATGCGAAATACGGACCTTTTCCAAAACCGAAAATGCCGGGCGATGAGAACTGGGTTTGAATCACAGAGAATTAGGTCGAAACTGACCCGTTACGCATTTCGTCGATCCGATTCCCGGAGCAATGACCGAACTACCCATTTCTTGACAGGCCTTTCACTTGGAGTCAGGCATTTTTGCGCTCAATTCGAGCGACGATTGTTGACGCTTTGAGATTCATTACTGCGGCGATCCTGAATAGCGCATCGAGCGTGGGTGAGCTTTTGTCGTTTTCCAGAAATGAAATGTAGATGCGCGAAAGCTTCGCTGCTTTGGCCAATTCTTCCTGTGAAAGCCCAGCGTCTTCACGTGCCTGCCGCAGTACCGAACCAATCCGCATAGCGCCGGAATCGCTGCCGTGGTGCAGATCGTTAAAGGTTCTGAGAACGCAGCTTAAAAGCCGTTCACCGCTCAGCGGCTCGCCGGAAGGCCGCCGACTTTAGCCTGCCTTTTTTTATTTCATTTCCCTTTTTTACCGGCGACCGCTGGTCTTCTCGCTCTTTCAGCGGCAATAATTAGCGTAGAAACTCGTATGCCCAGCGGTTTAGCGATGCGTGTAAGGGTTTGAATGGTTGGTGATTTTTGATCGAGTTCAATGAGACTGATGTAGTTGCGAGATAGACCGCTTTTAAAAGCCAATTCTTCCTGGGTCAGATCGGACTTTGCTCGAAATTCACGGATCGTTTCGCCGAGTTGCACACCCGGACGCTAAGGACTTGCCATCCGAACGTCTTCCAACTAAAGTAGGAATACCTGTTCAAGGAGATTTCAGATGCCTGCACCACGTCTACGTCGGGTTGGTTCACAAAAGGAATTGGAAAACCTGCTGGATGATTATATGACCCAAGGTTTTGAAATAATCAGCCAAGGGCAAAACACTGCACTCGTCCGCCGAAAAACCTGGGGAACGGCTGGTGGTCACGTCTTGTGGGCAATATTAACGGCGTGGTGGACAATCGGCATTGGCAATCTCGTGTATGCCTTGGTCGCCCATTACAACGCTGAGCAAGTCATGCTGAAATTGGAAACCTCGCAACCAGCAGTGGCTTAAGTTATTTGCTTCGATGCGGCGTGCCTATGCGATGGGCGTGTGAAAAATAATTTGTAGGTCCGCGCGTATCTTCTGCTGTCATGGATGACGATCACAGCGGCGAAAGCGCCGAAAATACAAATCACTTCTCAACAAAGTGTTAGCCGCGGCACAAAATTGTTTGACTTTTCTTGCTCAGGTCGGTCTGATACACCGGACGTGGGAAGAAGCTTGTTCGTGTTCAATCCCTCTCGTCTCTGAAATTACGCGATGCAGTCGAAAGTTGCCTGGCAAGTGCCTTGAAGTTACCTAGACGAAGTAAGGGTGCAGCGGGTGCTTACCAGGAATGGAGGCAGAAGTGGGATTCAATCGCAAGAAGTCCGATCCTCGGGGCAAAAAATCCGCTCGATGGTTAAGGAATGAGGCACTGGCGGCGGCCACACGATGCGCCATCGAGCCGCTGGAACGCCGACTCCTTTTGACCGCAACTCTCGCGGACCCAGGGTTTGAGTCGCCGGCACTTTCGGGCGGCCAATACCAATACAACCCAACCGGAACGCCTTGGACCTTCAGCAGCAATTCGGGAATTGCCAGCAACGGCAGCGGGTTTGGGGCAACTACCGCGCCTGAAGGCAACCAAGTTGCGTTTCTTCAGGATGCGGGAAGCTCGATCTCACAGCAGATTTCGGGTTTTACACCGGGGACGTACTACATCAGCGTTGCCGAAGAAGCGAGGAACGGCGGCGGCAATCCGTTTGAGATTCTGCTCGACAATCAAGTTGTTGTCGCTTCGCTCGTTCCGGCATCAGATTCTTCGTTTGATCGAGTTAATGCTTCCTTCACGGTTGGAACCGCAGGCACGCATACACTGACTTTTGAAGGCTTGGGGAATTCCGGCAATGATGTTACGACCTTTATCGATGACATTTACCTGGGAGTCACTCCCTATGTCGGAGTCTCTTGGACCGGCGGCGGCGACGGGACGAGTTGGAGCGATCCCCAAAACTGGAGTTCTGGCGCGGTCCCTGAATCCTCCGATGATGTTGTGATCGATGCACCGGGCACGACGATCAATATCAATTCAAATGTCACCGTCTCGAACATCGTCAGTTCAGCGAACCTGAATATTAATGGCAACCTCGCGGTGACCGATGGGAATTCATCGATTAGTGGGTCACTGACATTGGGCTATGGCAGTTCTCTCTTAGCCACCGGCCAAGGCACCGAGCTTCAGGCAACGGGTGCGACAACCATGAACGGGGCTAGCCTGTACGCCAGCGGCGGCGCTACGTTGTCGCTGCCGGGGGTGACCAGCTATGCGTACTCCACGTACTACATTGGCCAACCGCGCTGGCAGGCGAGCGGAGCGGGCAGTGAGATACTGCTGGCGAATCTGACCAGCATAAGCAACGTCACGCAAAGCTGGCTGTACATCCAGGCCCAAAGCGGCGGCGAGATCAGCCTGCCCGCCTTGGCCAGCATCACCAACGGTTACGTAAGCATCTCCTCCGATGGAACCGGCAGCGTGGTCAACCTGCCGGCACTGACCAGCTTCAGCATCACCAACGGCGACTACGGCTATCTGAGCGCCACCGATGGGGGGCAGATCATCGACCCGCTGCTGACGACGACCGTGGAAGTGAACCTGACGATCACCGGTGCCGGCAGCCAAATGAACACCAGCCAGTTGAGCAGCGTGACCTACGGGAGCATCACCGTGGACCAGGCGGTGAACTTCAACGGGCTGACGGACATTGACGGATGCTACCTCGTGAGCAACGGCGCTACGTTGTCGCTGCCGGGGGTGACCAGCTATGCGTACTCCACGTACTACATTGGCCAACCGCGCTGGCAGGCGAGCGGAGCGGGCAGTGAGATACTGCTGGCGAATCTGACCAGCATAAGCAACGTCACGCAAAGCTGGCTGTACATCCAGGCCCAAAGCGGCGGCGAGATCAGCCTGCCCGCCTTGGCCAGCATCACCAGCAGTTACGTAAGCATCTCCTCCGATGGCACCGGCAGCGTGGTCAACCTCCCGGTACTGGCCAGCTTCAATGATGGCGGCTACGGCCAGGGCGTTCTCAGCGCCACCAACGGCGGGCAGATCATCGATCCGATGCTGACAACAACAGTTTGGGTGTATCTGAACCTCACCGGCAGCGGCAGCCAGATGAACACCAGCCAGTTGACGAGCCTGATCTATGGCGGAATCACCGTGGACCAGGCGGTGAACTTCAACGGGCTGACCGACATTGATGGATCGAGCCTGTACGTGAGCGACGGCGCGACGCTGTCGCTGCCCAATGTCAGCAGCTACGGTTTCAACGGTGGCGGGAGCCGATACTGGCAGGCCAGCGGTGCTGGCAGCGAGATCCTCCTGTCGGGCTTGACCGGCATAACCAACGTGGAGCAGAACTGGCTCTATATTCAGGGGCAAAGTGGGGGTGAAGTCAGCCTGCCGGCCCTGGCCAGCATCACCAGCAGTTACGTAAGCATCTCCTCCGATGGCACCGGCAGCGTGGTCAACCTCCCGGTACTGGCCAGCTTTATCGACACAGGCAACAACGGTTATCTCAGCGCCACCGATGGGGGAGAGATCATTGGGCCTTCCAGCATGATCGTCGTAGGCGTAAATGTAACCTTCGACAACTCGAGCACCTTGTCCACGCAGAATCTCACGCTCAACGCCGGATCAAGCCTGAACGGCGTTGGCACATTTGACGGAAATATCATCAACAACAGCGGTCTCATTACGCCCGCCGGAACTCTCACGGTCGAAGGATACTACACCCAGGCAAACGGCGGAACCCTCAAAGTCAATATTGGTGGGACAACTCCTGGAAGCGGCTATGGCCAGTTGGTCGTTACTGGGCAAGCTACCCTCGCGGGAACGTTACAGCTCGGACTGACGAACGGCTTTTTCCCCACTCTGGGCGAAACATTTAATTCGGTAGTTGCGGCTTCCATTAGCGGCCAGTTTTCTCCCGTCACTGGAGGCAGTCTCGGACAGAATATTCAACTCAACGCAACGTATGGCTCAACCGTGCTAACGTTGACCGCCGGCCTGCCGGTGGTTTCATGGACCGGTGCTGGTGATGGAAAGAGCTGGACCGATCCGAATAACTGGTCGAATAACGCATTGCCCACGTCGGCCGATGCCGTCGTCATTGATGCGCCGGGCACTACGATAAATGTCAATACAAATGTCTCAGTTGCGAGCATTCAGAGCACGGCTAATCTAGATATTACCAACAGTCTGACAGTCACCTCCGGAGAATCTTCGGTCAGTGGTTCGCTGACAGTGGGTGGTGCCGCTTCGCTTTCCGCCGCTGGCCAAGGCACAGTATTTCAGGCGACGGGTCCGACAACCATTAATGGGTCCAGCCTTTACGCAAGCGGCGGTGCGACCCTGTCGCTGCCGAACGTGAGCAGTTACTCCAACGATAATTGGTGGCAGTACTGGCAGGCGACGGGAACGAACAGCGTGATCAGCTTGCCGAATCTGACCAGCATCAGCAACGTCGACAGGTTCGTCATTGAGGCTCAAAACGGCGGCGAGGTGTCCCTGCCAGTCTTGGCGAGCCTCAGTGGCACCAATGTCGGCGCGTCGTCCGACGGCACCGGCAGCATAATCAATCTGCCAATACTGACCAGCTTCAGCGGAGGCCTAAGCGCTACCGACGGTGGAGAGATAATCGACCCACTCCTCACGACAGCCGTGGGTGTGAATCTGACGATCACCGGCATCGGCAGTCAGATGAACACCAGCCAGCTAACCAGCTTGACCGACGGGAGCATCACCGTGGACCAGGCGGTGAACTTCAACGGGCTGACGGACATTGACGGATCAAGCCTCTATGTAAGCAATGGTGCAACCTTGTCGCTGCCGAACGTGAGCAGTTACTCCAACGATAATTGGTGGCAGTACTGGCAGTCGACGGGAACGAACAGCGTGATCAGCTTGCCGAATCTGACGATCATCAGCAACGCCGACAGGTTCGTCATTGAGGCTCAAAACGGGGGCGAAATTAGCTTGCCGCTCTTGGCAAGTCTCAACGGCACTAACATCGGTGCGTCGTCCGACGGCACCGGCAGTGTAGTCAATCTGCCAGTGTTGACCAGCGTCAGCGGCAGCATCAGCGCTACCGACGGTGGAGAAATAATCGACCCGCTCCTTACGACAACAGTGGGTGTGAACCTGACGATCACGGGCGTCGGCAGTCAGATGAACACCAGCCAACTAACCAGCGTGACCTACGGGAGCATCACCGTGGACAAGGCGGTGAACTTCAACGGGCTGACGGACATTGACGGATCGAGCCTCTATGTAAGCAATGGTGCGATTTTGTCGCTGCCGCAGATTACTCACGACCAAGGCGACGGCACACTGCAAGCCAGCGGAACCGGCAGCGAGTTGAACCTTCCGAACCTTACGACGCTGGCTCCGATTTCAGGCTTGGGGGGCGGACTGAACCTAGAGGCCTACTCCAGCGGCAAAATCAATCTGCTGACGATGACAGCGATTACGGGCGCGGTGTCGCTGCTCGCCAATGGAACCGGCAGCAGCATCATCGTTCCAGTCCTGGCGAATTTTGTCGGCATCGGCTCCGGCGATTACTACATACCTACCCTCCAAGCCAGCGGCGGAGGCATCATATCTGATAGTACAGCCCTTACGATCAGTGGCGTTTACATCACATTCGATCTCGATAGTGCATTGGAGCTAACGAATTTGACGCTTGGAGGTGGAGCATTCTTCAGCTCAACTGGAACGTTTGACGGAAATCTCATCAATAGCAGTGGCACAGTGAACCCGGCCGGCAGTTTGACGATCCAAGGAAACTACACGCAGGCAGTCGGCGGCGCCCTTCAAATCGATATCGGCGGCACGACTGCCGGTAGCGGCTATGACCAGTTGATCGTCACCGGTGTTGTCAGCATTGACGGCACTTTGCAACTTGGGCTGATTAACGGCTTCTTCCCCACCTTGGGCGAATCATTCACCCCGCTCACAGCGGCGTCCGTTACCGGCGGATTTACTTCGGTGACCGGAAGTGGCCTCGGGCAGGAGACCGAACTCGATCCGACTTATAGCTCAACGGCCGTCACTTTGACGGCGAACAAAACTTTCGGGCCGTATATTACCTCTACCTCATTCTCATCGTCCCTTTACCAGCCGTTCTCTTCGATTGATGTGACTTTCAACAAGGGAATCAACGCCTCCACGTTCACGACTTCTCAAGTCTTGCTAGCGGGGCCAAACGGCGCGATTTCGATTACCTCCGTCAATCAGATTTCGGCCAACGTATTCCAGATCAACTTCGCAACACAAAATACTCCAGGCCAATATCAACTCGCGGTGGGCCCGGACATCACCGATTTCGCTGGCGATGAAATGGATCAGGGCCAGAGCGGAATGACCAATGGCTTTTATGCCTCCGCCACCCTCCATCTCGCCGACCTGGTGCCGCAGAGCGTGACACCGACTTCATCCACAGCCGTATTCGGCGGTTCAATCCAGTTAAGCTGGACGGACCAGAATGAGGGCAACGAACCCACGTCTGGCAGCGAAGTCGACGATATCTACCTTTCAAATTCAACGAGCTTGAATTCCTCGTCGGTGCTCATCGGAACCGAGGCTCTCCCCGCGCAGCCACTGAGCATTGGCGGCCAAACGACGTTAAATGACACGGCCACATTGCCGTCACCAGCTACTTCGCTCCCCGCTGGCACCTATTACATCATCATTAAATCGACTGAATCCGGAAACACGGCATCATCATCGGCCATCCAAGTTACTGAGCCTTCACTTCCTGACTTGGGTGCCAGCAGTGTGACCGCGCCGGTTACAGCAGTCCCCGGCCAGCCGGTGACCGTGAATTGGACACTCTCCAATACGGGCGAGTCGGCAGCCGATGGGCCCTGGACTGAGCAGATTCTGTTTTCCAGCGATGCAGCCGGTGACGATCCAACATTGCTGTCGGCGCTTACCTACTCAGGTAACTTGGCCAATGGTGCCTCTGTTGCACGGTCGGCGACGGTGGAGTTGCCAGCCGATGTGACGGGAAATGTCTGGTTTGTCGTCATTGAGAATCCTGACGGCGAGGTGGCCGAGTCGAATACCGCCAACAACACGGCGGTGGCCTCGAATCCAACGGCCGTTCCATCGGCTTTGACATTGGCGCTGTCGAGCGATTCGGTCAGTAATAACGCCGGAGCGGATGCGCTTACGGCGACCTTGACGCGAAATGGCAGCACTGCCTCGGCGCTGACGGTCACGATATCCAATTCGGACACAACCGATGTATTGGCTCCCACGCAGGTGATTATCCCTGCGGGCCAGGCGTCAACAACATTCGCCATCGGCACGATCGACGAAGGAATTGTCCGGGGAACACAATCTTCGACGTTAACGGCCAGTGCGAGCGGACTGCTTTCCTCCAGTGCTCAGCTTACCGTGACGGACATCAATACTCCGGCACTTTCGGTGTCCGTGAATGCGAATTCGGTGAATGAGAACGCCACCAACCACGCTGCGACGGCGACCATTACCACTAACGATCCGAGCGATACGCCGCTTGTGGTGACGCTGCTGAGCAACACGACAGGGAAGCTGACCGTTCCGGCAACGGTGACCATCCCAGCCGGGCAAACTTCCGTGACGGTTCCGCTCACGGTCATTCAAGACTACCAGATCGACGGCAACGCGAATGTCACCATCACGGCAACCGCGGCTGGATTCGCCGATGGAACAGCGATCATCAATGTTGTCGATACAAACTTGCCCACGTTAAGTTTGAGCCTCGCAGACACATCCATTAGCCAATCCGCCGGTGCCAATGCGACGATGGGGACAGTCACGTTTAGTCAGACGACGGTCGCCCCGATGATCATCTTCCTCACGAGCGACAACACCTCGGCTGCCACAGTGCCGTCGCAGATTCTGGTTGACTCCGGCGAGTCTTCGGTGAGTTTCCCCATTGCCGCCGTGAATGATGGACTGGATCAGGGAGATCAATCCGTCACCATCACGGCCGAGATCATTACGATTCAAGGCGCTTATTTGGCCTCGACCAAGACCTCCACTTCTCTGACGGTGGTAAATAGCAACGGCCCAGCTTTGACAATAACGCTGCCGCAAGCCGCAATCTCCGCCGGCGGAAGTGAATTGGGCACGGTTACGAGGAACACTTCCACAACCGATCCCTTGGTAGTCACGCTTGCCAGCAGCGACACAACCCATGCGACCGTTCCGCAAACGGTGACAATTCCCGCCGGTCAGGCGTCGGCGACGTTCGAGATTAATGGCATCGACGATGGGTTGGCTGACGGCGAGCAATACTCACAAATATCCGCCAGCGCACCGGGGCTGGCGACGGCACTGGTTGACATCGGCGTCACCACTGTTGATTTGCCCGATCTGACCGTTTCCAATGTCACCGCACCGACATCGGGAGACGCAGGCAGCACTGTTCAGGTTTCCTGGACAGTTCTAAACAATGGCATGTACGCGGCATCAGGGCCATGGGCGGACGAAGTCTTCCTCGATCCTGTAGGCGGTACGCTCAGCACCACGCCGATTGACACTGTCTATTACACCAGCAGCGACCTCGATGCCGGCGCATCCTATACGCAAAGCGATCAGGTGACGCTGCCTACGCAGACGGGGGCGTACACCGTTCGGGTGGTTACCGACGCCGACCAGAGCGTCCAGGAACTGAGCTACAACAATAACACCGGCACTAGCACGCAAACGCTGAACGACATCGCGCCGTATCACGCCACAGTTTCAACATCGATCATATCGCCGGTTTCTAACGGCACAGCCATTCCGTTAAGTGGAACAGCAACATATACCGCGACCGGACAGCCTGCTGCGGATGTTCCCGTGGGGATTTTCATTTCTGTCAACGGAACCACGCGCGAGCTGCAAGCCACCACCGATTCCAACGGCAACTATTCCACGATATTCCAGCCGCTGCAATATGAGGCGGGGCAATATTCAGTTGGCGCCGATTACCCCGGTGCCACCAGCGCTGCGACGCAAACAACTTTCCAGATTGTTGGCATGACCGCCACACCTAGTAGCATCGGGACGCTCAGAGTTGTTCCCAACACGCCAATTACCGGCACGTTCACGCTGAACAATCTAAGCAACACGCCCCTGACCGGCCTGTCGGCAACCGTCATCGATGCCGCCAGCGATCTCACGGTAAACCTGACGCCGCCATCAAACCTCTCCAGCTCAGGCCAGGGCACGCTGTCGTATTCGATTACGTCCAGCGGAGCCAACGGGGCTGAGAGCAGTGCATTTTATATTCAGGTTACAAGCAACGAGGGCGCGATCATCGATATTCCAGTGGCTGTGAATGTGGTGCCGGTCACTCCGCAGCTGGTCGCCAATCCGGGTTACCTCAATGTCGGCATGCTCGTTGGAGGGCAGACGCTAGTCTCCTTCCAGGTAACCAACACCGGCGGCGCACCCACCGGCAACATCCAAGTCAGTCTGCCATCCGCGTCGTATCTTTCTCTTGCCTCACCCGCAACGCTTTCTTCACTTGCGCCGGGGGCCAGTGCGACCATAACCCTTCTCCTCAGTCCAGCGGCTGATCTGGCGTTGGAGCAGTATACAGGCAATGTCGCCCTGAATTTCAACGGCGGAGGCGTCTCGGTTCCCTTCACCTTCCAAGCCATCAGCGGGGAAGTGGGAAGCGTTCAGGTTCTCGTTGACGATGATTACACGTTCTACGCCGCGGGTGCGCCACATGTCGCGGGAGCGACCGTGACACTGCTGAACCCCTATGACAATTCGCAAATCATCGCCTCGGGCACGACGGACAGCACCGGCCAAGTGACTCTGACCAATGTTCCGGCCGGCACCTATACGATGCAAGTGCAAGCTGCTGGGCATGCCTCGTACCAATCCAGTTATAGCGTCAAGCCGGGAATCACCAATACCGACGAAGTGTTCCTCACGAATCAAACGGTCACCTACACGTGGCAAGTGGTGCCTACCGAAATTCAAGATCAATATTCGATTCAGTTGCAGACGACATTTGAGACTGATGTTCCAGCCCCTGTGGTGACGCTTTCAGGGCCAGCGCAACTGCCGACGCTTCAACCCGGTCAAAGTGCACAGATCAACCTCACTCTTACCAATCGTGGTCTTCTTGCCGCCGATGATGTTACGTTGAATCTCCCGAGCGATCCAGAGTACACATTCCGCGCCCTAACCAATGATATTGAAACTCTGCCCGCATTGAGCTCCGTGACGGTGCCGGTGATCGTGACGTATCAACCGATCGAAACAAGTACAAATGTCTCGAACGCGGCGCTGGCCAAAGCCAGTGCAACTCCACCTTCCTCGCTTTTGTGCACACTTAAGGTATCGGGAACATACAGCTTCGTTTGTGGTATATTCAAGATTACACTATCATTTGAATCAAGCATCACCGTTCCAGGCCGATTGTGCGACCCAATAGCGATTCAATCTGATTTTAACCCTCCTCCTCCTCCTACTTCGCCTTCGACGATCGGCTTATCGGGAGAAACCCTGCAATACACGGCTACCCCAGTCAATTGTTATGTGCTCTTAGCGGCAGCCGGCGCCGTGGCAGGCGCGATTTACGCACTGTCATCACCCGAATATCGCGCTTTGGCGCAGAAACCTCCGTTCGACATAAAAATCAACGTAAGCAACAATCCGAATGTAGTCCACGAAGTGAGCTCTGATGCAGATGTCGGCCAATTTGATAATGCTGTAAGCGATAACCCATCGGTCAATTTATCCACGGAATCACCGCTTAACATCGTTGAGACACTATTCGGATACTCTGGCGCTAACACGGGGCAGGCTTCAGAAAATTCATCGGCCGTGGAGTCAACTTTCGAAGCGCTCTCGATTCTAGAGGCGACAATTAACGGTGCTGTCGAAGCCGACAATCTTCTTGGAGGCTCGTCTGCCAACACCGCGCTGGCGCCAACCGATGACGCGGAGACTGCGGAAATTGCATCGCTTACGGGTCAGCTAGGTCGCGATATTACCTCCGCCCAGACGATACTGGCTCTCTATTCGTATTTTCTTCCGGATTTAGGGGGGCTAGATGCCAGTCAAACAGCAACGTCGGCCGAATGGATTACAGACTTCTTTACCGACGCCGGTCACACTACAGACGGATCCATCGACTCTGCGGATCAGACGCAGTTGCTAGCGAGTACGTTGCCGCAGTCTGTTTCCCAAGCTGACGCGGAAGAATTCATTTCTCGCTGGAATCGCACAGTCACTTATTACGATCAAGGGATATACAACACGTCTCAGGTTCCCTCGAGTCAAAGTACGGATTTTCTTGACTATTCAACCTTGTCCACCCTTGTCGGGAATGAACAACAGGCCGTAACGACAAGTCAGGCGAACGGCTACACCGATCCAATTGCCGAGCTTGATAGCGATTTGTTACAGTTGGCGAATGACGCCGAGAATGGGAGTGTCTGCGCGTCCATTGAACTCCAGATTGACCAATCTGCAACGTTGACACGCGATGCTTTTGCCGGAACTCTGGATATCACCAACAATCAGTCGGCTGCATTGACGAGTATGCAGCTTGTTCTGAACATCACAGACGCCAACGGCAACCCAGTTAACGGGCAGTTCTACATTTCCTCTCCTACTTTTACCGGTTCGCTGACCGCTGTCGACGGGACAGGGGTGTTGCCGGCCGACGCCAGCGGTACGGTCAACTACACATTTATCCCAGATGATTCCGCCGCAGCGAATGGGCCAACGGTTTACTATATTGGTGGCACTCTTAGTTACGTTGATCCAGTCGGCGGCGCAGTGTCAGTGAATATCTATCCCTCGACCATCACTATTTATCCGCAGGCCAAGCTTCAACTCAATTATTTCCTGCAGCAGGATGTGATTGGCGAAGATCCTTCGCAGCCGAATGTGAACATTCCAAGCGAGCCGGCCACGCTGGGAATGCTGGTCACGAACGTGGGAGGAGGGACCGCTAATAATTTGTCGATCACCACCGCCCAGCCGCAGATCGTGGAAAACGAAAAGGGCTTGCTCGATACCTTCCAGATCATCGGCACGCAGGTTGGCACCCAACAAGAGTCGCCCTCGCTCACCGTGGACTTGGGAGATGTAGCTCCGGGCCAGACTGCCGATGCAGATTTTCTCCTGACCTCTTCACTGCAGGGGATTCTCACCAATTTCTCAGCGACTTTCACTCATTCCGATGCCTTGGGAGGATTGGATACAAGCCTGATCAGCAGCGTGGTGACACATGACCTCGTTCACGCCGGGGACTTTAACTACGCGGACAGTACCGGCGAGATGGATTACCTGGCCGACGATACGCCGAACTTCAATAATCTGCCTGATACGATTTACTTCTCTGACGGCACTACTGTGCCGGTCAATATCGCTGGTAATGTGCAGTCAGCGTCCACTTCGACGCCTGGCGTATATCAGGTCACAGCCAGCGTTACCAGCGGATGGGATTACTTGCAGCTTCCCGATCCGGGCGCAGGTTACACGCTTTATAAGGTGGTGCGGTCGGATGGCACGGTGATTCCCGTGAGCGACCAGGCGTGGACTACCGATCGTACTTTCAGTCCCGATGGCAAATCGACGATCGATTACGAGCTTCACATTCTTGACGATAACAGCACCGGTTCGTACACCGTGTATTACAAGCCGATCACTGCGATTGCTCCGGCGATTGCGTCGATTCAGAACATCTCCAGCCCGCAAAGTGGAGCGTTGCCGACAGTCACGGTCACTTTCAATGAAGCGATCGACCCCACCACGTTCACCAACGGGAATTTGAATCTCACCTTGAACGGCGGACCCAATCTGATCAATTCCGCCGTCACGATTGCCAAGCTATCGCCGACCACTTATTCGATCGGCGGTTTGTCGACCCTCACAGCCTCGAATGGTAATTACGTATTGACTGTCAGTGCCGCAGGAGTCAACGACGGATTTGGCGATGTCGGGTCCGGCTCTCAGTCAGTGACGTGGGCCACCGGCACGAGTGTTCCGGTCGTCGTCAGCGTGGGTGCGGGAAATCCATCGCTTCGCAACACTGCCGTCTCGTCGGTCGACGTGGTACTCAGCGAGACAATCGTCGCGTCATCGTTCACCGACCAGGATTTGTCGCTCACCTTGAATGGCGGCAACAATTTGATCAACGGTGGCGTCACGGTCAATCCCGTCAACAGCACGAGCTTTGAGATTGACGGCCTTCAGAGCTTGACCGCATCGGCTGGTACCTATGTGTTGACCGTCAACGCCACTGGCATGGTTGATGCCCAAGGCAATCAGGGTGTCGGCTCGGCAAGCGAGACGTGGGTCGTTGACACTACCACGCCCACGATCGTCAGCTTGGGACCGACACCGCAATCTCCACGCAACATCGTGGTGCCCACGCTGGATGTGACGTTTTCCAAGGCCATTAATCCTTCTTCGTTCACATATAGCGACCTTAGTTTCAGCAAAGCCGGCGGGGCCAATCTGATAACTTCGTCGGTTGTCATCACTCAATTGTCTTCGACCGAGTTTGAAATCTCGAATTTTGAGAATCTGGTTGCGCCGATCGACGGGACCTACACTTTTACAGTCAACGCGGCTGGTGTGTCTGATCTTGCGGGCAATGCTGGCATAGGTTCCGCATCACAATCCTGGGTGCTGGATACCACCGCTCCGGCTGCGCCGACCAATCTGAATATCACCCCGCAGGTTGGTGTTTCGGGCGGGAATGATGTCACCACCAACAGTATGGTGACATTGACGGGGTCAATTGGCGAATCGGGGCTTCTTGTCCAAGTCTTCGAAGGATCAACCGATCTGGGATATGCCACCGTTTCCGGCCAAACATTTAGTGAGCCTCTGAGCCTGGCATCGGGCGAGAATGATTTCACCGTTGAAGCGGTCGATCAAGCGGGAAATCTATCGCCTGACGCGTCTATTAATGTGTTCCTGGACAACACGCCGCCGACCGCGTCGTTTTCGGCGGTCACGCAATCTTCGCCGCAAGAGGCTGTACCATCCGTCCAATTGACGTTTGGGAAAGCAATCAACCCCACCACGTTCACCGACGAGGCCCTATCACTTACGCTGAACGGCGGTCCGAATCTGATCACCAGCGGCGTTACTATCACAAATGTCGGTGGAAACACCTACGAGATCGACGGGCTGCAATCACTTGGTTCGGAGCCGGGGGAGTATCAACTCACTTTGAACACCGGAGCGATTACGGACTTAGATGGCAATACTGGGGCGGGCAATCCGTCCGTCACCTGGCAAGTATTGCCGGAGATTTTGCCTGCCGCGTTTAGCAACCTCGCGCTTCCGTCAACCATCACCTATGGGGATAGCACGGCGATCGTCTCGGGAACAATCTCTTCGGGAACCGTCGTGCCGGGGGATGACGAGTTCGTAGCCATCACGCTAAACGGTGTTACCGTTGATGCTCCGATTAACGCACAGGGAGACTTTGCCGCTTCCTTGGATACCACGACTTTGCCTGCTTCGAGTACACCGTATCAAATTCTGTATTCATACGCCGGCGATTCGACGCTGAGTAGCGCGACCGATAGCTCCACAACGACTCTTACCGTCAATCAAGCGCCAACCACGACTATGCTCAGCGCACCTCCAGTCTCAATCATCGCCAACGGGACTACCAGCGTGACCAATTGGGTTACGGCTACGGTCGCCGGTGTCATAGGTGCTGCCGCGCCATCCGGCTTGCCCACATTTGCCTATTATTACGGCCCCTCGGCAACAGGTATGCCCCTGACTTCTTCGCCAACAACGGCAGGTACATATACTGTCGTGGCCAGCTACGGTGGCGACAACAATTATCTGCCTTCCAGCGCGTTCGAGATATTTACGATCGAGCCTGCATCAGTGGCGCCGACCAGCAGCGTTGCGGCACTTCCGTCAGGCTATTCTCCCGTGTTCTTCACGGTCAGTTGGTCTGGTCAGGAAGGGAGTGGCGACAGCCCGATTGCCAGTTACACCATTTACGTTTCGGATAACGGTGGTGCCTTTACGCCTTGGTTGACCAATACGACGCTGACAAGCGCCACATTCACTGGAAACCAAGCTCATACCTACGGCTTCTACAGCGTGGCTATCGATAGCGCTGGAAATGTCCAAGTCACGCCGACTGCTGCTCAGGCGACGGCAAGGACCACCATTTACGGCGACGCCAATCTGGATGGCGTCGTTGACATTGGCGATCTCAATATCCTCATAAGTAATTACTTCTCTGGGACAACATGGGCTACCGGCGACTTCACTGGAAATGGAGTGACGGACATCACCGATCTGGATTATGTTTTGAGCAATTATTTTCAGACCGTATCGTCAGTCGCCCAATCACAAGCTCAGGTCAGCGGTAGCGCAGTGCAAACAGGCCCATCGACGATCACCACGCCATCTCCGGTCAGCAACGTAGATGCATCATCGCCAGTCCTGTCAACGCCTGTGTCGCCATCCGTTGAACCTGTGGCAATGCCGGTGATCGCTACAGTTCCTGCCGCACCGCTCGTTTCGGTTACGCCAACAGACGCCGTGCCGACACCAACGGTGAGCAATCCGACCGCGGCAAGCGTGCCACCTACGCCGGTGGTGACCTCAGCGATAGTGCCCTCACCAGTTGCCAATACGGCTGCGGCTCCCAAAACTGTCAACGCCAGCACACCTTTCTCCATGAAGGTATTTGCATCACCGGTGATTGTCAGTGTTCCTTCAGCGACAATCACACCGCAGTCTGCCAAAGCACCTCCCGCGACGAAGAAGCCATCGGTCAAGGTCCCAGCATCGTCGGCCCCGGCAATCCATCAGCGACCCCATTCCGTTTCCAAAGAACTTCCTGTTAAAGCTCACTCGCTTGGGAGCAAAGTGAAAACGCCATTTTCGACAACCGTCAGGCCGATTGCCGACCAGTTGGAAATATCAAGTGACTCGAATTCATTGCTGTTCGATGCGTGGGATTTCACAGATGTTCTGGACGGCGCTCAGCCTGATGGCGATCAGCTTGAGAAGTGAGGCCAGTGCGGCGAGCGGCATGACCTTCTCCTAGAAAACTACAATGCGACAAAAATGGCAGCAAGGGATTATCGACCGACGGGCACCGTTCACGCAGCGGCGGCAGCATTCAGAGGCCGATACATTCGGAGGGGCCGAAGCCACAACATCGTCGTTTTAACGAGCGGGGTGTTATTGCGGGCGTGTGCCCGGTTGCCTGTTTTGGATGCAAATGGCTCAACCAGGCACAATGAGTTTTCCTTCAACAATGAGGGTGGCAGCCGCAATTCGACGGTCACATCTTTGGTTGCGAGATCGACCTCCGCTCGTGCGATGAATGCTTCAAGCAGCGGGCGAAGGCTTGCTGCGGGCAGCAGCTTAATCTGTTTCGGCAGATTGCCGAGCCTTTCAATGATCGCATCTTCTGAAACGCTTACCGACTTGTTC